>SXGQ01725946.1_pt1 | contig 10186 bp, 7 predicted proteins | sample 3178371 | NCBI WGS metagenome assembly SXGQ01 (sample SAMN11356859, study PRJNA531348) | freshwater metagenome | isolation source: freshwater sample F1-20 | place: China: Fuxian Lake, Yuxi | collected 2017-12-25 | reverse complement strand
GGGCAAGACGCCGCTACCGCCGCCGGGTTCCGGGCCGAAGCGGGCCGGCGACAAGTCGGGCACGGGGAAGCCCGGGCCGAAGCCCTTCGTCGTGAAGCCGAACGTCGGCAAGCCGATCACGATCAAGCCCCAGGCCCCGCCGCCCGCGCCGGCCAAGCCGGCCCCCGCGGCCCGCAAGCCGGAGCCCGCCAAGAAGTCCACCGCAAAGCCTGCCGGCAAACATTCCGCACAGTTGGCCAAGCGGAAGCCGAGGTGATCCATGGCCGGACATTCCCACTGGGCGAACATCGCCCGTAAGAAGTCGCTGATCGACGCCAAGCGGGGCAAGCTGTGGAGCAAGCTCGCGAAGGCGATCATCGTGGCCGCCAAGCACGGCGGGGCCGATCCGGACGCGAACCTGCGGCTCCGGTACGCGATCGACGCGGCCAAGGCCGTGAGCATGCCCAAGGACAACATCCAGCGGGCGATCAAGACCGGCACCGGTGAGCTCAAGGGGGGCGACCTCGAGGAGTCGCTCTACGAGGGCTACGGCGCCGGCGGCGTGGCCGTGCTGTGCGAGATCCTCACCGACAACAAGAACCGCACCGCACCGGAGATCCGCAAGATCTTCGAGATGTGCGGCGGGAAGCTCGGCGGCACCGGCTGCGTGGCCTACCTCTTCGAGCGCAAGGGGCTGGTGCGGGTGCCCCAGGCCTCGTGCAGCGAGGACCGGCTGATGGAGATCGCGCTCGAGGCGGGGGCCGATGACGTGAAACTCGCCGGCGACCGCTGGGAGGTGACCTGCGAGCCGGCCGCGATGGCGGCGGTGGCCGACGCGGTCCGCCAGGCGGGCCTGGAGGTCGACGCGAGCGAGATCGTGCGGATCCCGACGAACACGGTCGCGGTCGACGACGTGGAAACGGCCCGCAAGGTGCTCGACCTGATGGAGCGGCTCGACGACCACGACGACGTGCAGAGCGTGGCGGCGAATTTCAGCATCCCCGACGAGGCCATGGCCCAACTCGGGTAAGGCCCGCGCGCTCGGAATGGACGCAGGCCTCCCAGTTCGGGAGGTGAGGGGCCGCCCGATGCCCTGAGAGCCGGCGTATGCTGACAAGCGGAGCCAGGATGGCGGAGCGCTGTCAGCATCGAGTGAGCGGAGGACAGGATGTCCGCAGCGAACGTCCGGCGACGGGGCATGGGCGGCCCCTCACCGGCGCTCACCGGTCAATGTTCAATCTGTGGCCAGTAGTCGTCGAAGTCGAACTGCGGGCTGTTGTCGAGGTCGTGGCACTCCAGGCAGTTGTTGACCGCCTTCTGCTTCCCCTCCGGCGTGTCGATGGAGAGCACGAGTTCCGCCCGCAGGCGGTCCCGCTCCGCTTCGCTGGCGCGGACGTCGCCTCGCTCGACGGCCGTGTGGGCGGCGGCCGGGCCGTGGCAGTTCTCGCAGCCCTGGTGGGCCAGGTGCGGCGTCGCTGTCATGCCCGCGAAGCCGCCCTCGAAGGGCTCGAACCGCTGCGGCGCCCAGCCGACGACGTGGCACGAGAGGCATTCCGGATCGCCGTCCCGCCGGGGCGCCTGCTCTTCCAACGTGGTCAGCGCCGTGGCGTGCCCCGAGTCCTTCCAGACGTCGTAGGCCTCCTTGTGGCAGTCGGCGCAGGCCTCGCTGCCCGCGAACCGCCGGCCCGTGGGGTGGCGGATCGGCACGATGCCCAGGCCCGTCAGGCCCAGCGTCTCCAATTTGTTCTGGTAAGCGCCCAGCAGTTTGATCATGTCCTCCGCCTCGCCCCACCGGGCGTCGAGCGGCACCCGCTGCGACCGCACCGCCGGCGTGCCGCTCGGGAAGAATCCGATCGCCAGGGCGAACATCCCCTTGTGGCCGAGTTCCACGAGCCGGGCGCCGCCGGCCAGCGTTGGCAGTTCCAGCGGCGGCTCGTCGGCGCCTCCCGCGGTCGCCACGACGTCGAACTGCGGGTGCCGGGCGGCGAGCGCCTTCGTCTCCTCCGGCGACGCGAACGACAGCAGGATCTGGTGCGTGCACCGCTCCTGCGAAAGTTTCGCGGCCACGTCCGCCAGCGCCTTGGCCGCTGGCAGCACCTCGACGTTGTCATTACGGATCGGCGCCGCCTCCTTGTCGCCGACGATGCTCGTGATCCCGATCCGCATCCCGCCGGCCTCGACCACCCGAAATCGCGGCGTGATGCCGGAATCGATCCCGAACAAGCCGACGTTGGCGGAGACGAAGGGCGTCCGGACGTCGCCCACCGCCGCCACCGCGGCCACGAGCTCCTCCGCCGGCAGACGCAGGTCGTTCGCCCCGAATCCGACCGCGGCGTAGCCCATCGTCCGCAGGCCGTCGGCGATCGACTGGAACTTCGCCTCCGACTGGCGGCCGAACCGCCGCACCTGGCCGCCGAGGTCGACAGCCACGAGCGGCCAGCCCGCCTCCTCGATCGCCTTGAGGAAGTTCCGCCGCCGGCTCAGGCCGCCCTTCTGGTTCTCCTTGCCCGTGCAGCCGCAGGGCTCGATGTATCCGTCGAGTTCACCGGTCACGACGACGACCACCGCCGGCTTCTCCCAGCCCGCGAAAACCGCGCCGTTGCGCCCCTGGAAGGTCTCGACGATCGCGGCGTCGACGCCCGGCCCGCGCTCCGGCAGCCGGGCAGCCGCGCCGGGTGGGGCGAGCAGCACGAGACAGAGGCCGAGGGCGACGATGCGGGGCATGGTGGTCATGGAGTGGTCAGGGCCCGATCGCGATGCAGACCCGGATCGTGAGCGTGGGGATGTCGGGGTGTCCGGTCTCGAGCACGATCCGCCCGGGCGGCGCCTGCTCGGAGCAGAGGTTGTTGGCCGGAGGGCTGCCGGGCGGGACGACGATCGTGAGCGGCGTCCGTACCACGGCACCGGAGCCGACGGGCTTGCTCTCACCAATTTCCACCTGCAGGCTGCCGGGCACGACCTCGCGCACGACCGGCCGCACGGCCTCGCGGTGCGGGCCCTTGGCGGTCAGGAACAGTTGCGTGCGCAGACCCTGCCGGCCGGAGACCGTCCCCAGCGAGAGGATCTGCAGGGAGGAATCCCAGGCCGCCCCGGCCAAGGCAAGATCACCGGCCACCACGCCCTCGAGCGGCACCTCCGCGGTCACCGCCTCCGGCAGCCGCAGCTCGAGCAGAATCCTGGTCCGCAGCGGACCCAGCGGCAGGCCCGGCCTGATCTCGAGGGTGAGCAGGAAGCCGCCCGTCGCCCCCGGCTCCGCGGCCACTTCGGCGGCGGGCAACGGCGCCGTGGCAAGCGAGAAAAACTGGGCGGCCTGCGGATGATCGACCGTGGCCCCGCCCACGCTGGCCGGCCCGGAACCGTACGTGAAGATGCGGATGTCCGCCCGGTCACCGGTCGTCGCCGACAGCCGCGAAAAGACGACCGTCTCGGGCACCGCCTTCCAGGTCGGCACCACGGTCCCTTCGACGACGAACTCGATCTCGGGCCGGCGCGGATCGTTCGTGAAGATCGCCGCCCGCTGCCGGAACGGGCCCGCCCCCTTGCCCTTCCACTCGATCTTCACTCGCGTGGTCCCGCCGGGCGGCACCGTCTTCACGCCCTGCGGATCGCCCCCTTCCGGCCGGTCGAAGTCCGCGATCGTGCAGGTGCAGCTCGTGGCTCCCTTGGTCAGCGTCAGCGGCTCCGTGCCGCCGTTGTGGATCGCGAACTCGTGGCTCTCGGTCGCCCCGGTGCCGATCGTGCCGAAGGCGAACGTGGTCTCGGTCGTCTCGGCCCGGGGCCCGGACGCATCGTCCGCGACGACTCCGGGCTGGAAGTCGCCGATCCGCCAGGGCGTCGCCACGGAGCGGACGACGGCCGCTCCCGCCCCGAGGCCCGCGCCCACCACGACCGCGAACGCGGCGACGGCCCAGGGGCTCGGGGTTCGCAGGGGCATCACCGCCTCACGCATCGGGGACCACGGCGCCGGAACATCCAGTGCACCGGCCGCCGGTGACTCTTCCTTAGTCTAGAGCGCATCCGCCTTATGTATGTCGCCGGCTCGGGGGCGGCAAAAGTCGCCGCTGCGCGGTCCTGCGGATTGTCGCTGATGGCCGAAGCGGCCATAGGCTCCTCGAGCGTTCGCCGACCCCCTTCGCCTACCCTGCTTGATTCACCCAGGCATCGCTACAGGTAGCCAGGATTCGCTCGCGCCGGCAGCCCCGGCGGGTGGACCCGGAGGTCGGCGGCCGACAGGCTCGCGACCTAGAACTCATCGTCCCGCAGCGGCTGCTCCGCCGGCCCGCCGTCGCGTCCCCGCCTCATCGGGCACTCGCCCTCCGCACAGCCCCCGCAGCCGTCCTTGCCGCAGGCGGGGCATCCGCGGCGGCCGCGATGCCGCCGCTGCCATTCCTCCATCGCGCGTTCCACGACCTGGGCCACTTTCTCCGCATCCCCGTCCCAAACGATCGTGCACGTGTCGCCCTCCACGTCCACGTTCACCGCGTTGACCAGTTGCATCGCGTCGGCCTCGTCGCCCCAGCGGAGCCGGCCGAGGGCCGTGAACCCCTCGACCACGTCCTCCACGGCGTCGGCCGCAGCCGGCGACTCCATCTCGAGCCGGGCCCGGTAGAACGACTTGCCCGCGCTCTCGCCCAGCGCCACCCGGAAGGCCCGCCCCTGCTTGAGGACGGGGCACTTCGTGTCCGGATCGACCGCGGCGGCGCGGGCCACGAGGATCGAGCCGGGACGCACGCGGCCGCCGAGCGGGCCGTCGCCGCGCACCGCGGCCGCCTCGCCATCGAGCACGTCGAGGGCCGCCTTCACCTGCTCGGGCGCGCGGGCGAAGACCAGCACGTCGTCGCGGTGAAACGCGCCGACCATCTTCTCGCGGCCGCGTCCCTTCCAGCCCTTGTGGGTCCAGGCGTGCAGCGTGTGCTTGCGGTGCTCCATCGTCTCGTGGTCGGGGGCCTTCGCGGCCATCCGCTCGAGCATCTCGCGATTGACCCTGCCGCGGACGATCATCACGCCGTTGCGCTTGTCGGTGTCGAGGCCCCAGGCCGTCACGTCCCGCAGGTCCTTGCGGGGATCCATGCCGGTCATCCGCGCGGCCAAGTCCATCATGCCGGCCGCGTGCGGGTGCATCTTCTGCATCCGCTCCCAGGCCCGTTTCACGACGACCGAATCACGGGCCGCGTCCATGTCGAAGTGCATGAGCCACTGCGCGTCGGCGGCCACGGCGGCGAGGTCGAGCGGGGCGGCCGGCAGCGGCGCCGCCCCCGCGACGAGCAGACACGCGACGAGGGTCCGCGACACGATGGCGACGGGGCGGGGCATGGGGCGATCTCCGGGGAAGTGGCTCGCGCGGCCGGGCTGGTTCCTCCGCCGCCGCGTCGAAAATGGTATCCGACCCGGCCGCTCCGGGCGCGTCAGTAGGACCGGGCCAGGACGCTCGGCCGCGACACGGGCTTGCCCGTGACGATGCAGGCGCCCGGCTCGTCGGGCCCGTCCATGGGAATGCAGCGGACGGTCACCTTCAGCGGATCGAGGACCGCCGCCACGGCCGGGTCGTCGGCCACGTGGACGCGGGCGAAGCCGCCCTTGCCGGCCGCCCCGTCCCCCGCCCCGAAGAAGTCGTGGACCGCGGCGGCGGAGCCGAGCGTCACCGACCGCTCGGCGCGGAAGGCCCGCGCCCGATCGAAGAGCCCCTGCTGCATCTCGGCGAGCACCGCCGCCGCCCGCGCGGGAAACGCCGCCAGCGGCACGGCCTCGCGCTCCTTCGGCCCTCGGTCGCGGCGGGTCATGCTCACGGCCCCCGCCGCCAAATCCCGCGGCCCGATCTCCACGCGGATCGGCACGCCCTGCTTCACGTGCTGCCACACCTTGTCGCCACCCCGCAGGTCGCGGGCGTCGATCTTCACGCGGATCGGCTCGTCGCCGTACCGGGCCGCCGCCAGTTCCTGCTCGAGCCTTCGGCAGGCCTCCATGACCTGCGCCTTCTCCTCGTCGGTGCGATGGATCGGCAGCAGCACGACGTGGTGCGGCGCGATCCGCGGCGGCAGCACGAGGCCGTCGTCGTCGGAGTGGGTCATGATCACCGCGCCCACGAGCCGCGTCGAGACGCCCCACGACGTGGTCCAGCAGAACTCCTCGGCGCCGCTCGTGCCGGCGAACTTGATGTTCTGCGCCTTGGCGAAGTTCTGGCCGAGGAAGTGGGAGGTGCCGGCCTGGAGGGCCTTGCCGTCCTGCATCATGGCCTCGATCGAATAGGTGTCCACGGCCCCAGGAAACCGCTCGCCGGCCGGCTTCGGCCCCTTGATGACGGGCATGGCGAGATCCCGCTCGGCGAACGTGGCGTAGACGTCGAGCATGCGGAGCGTCTCCTCCACCGCCTCCTCGCGGCTGGCGTGGGCGGTGTGCCCCTCCTGCCAGAGGAACTCGGCCGTCCGCAGGAAGAGCCGGGGCCGCATCTCCCAGCGGACGACGTTGGCCCACTGGTTGATGAGCACCGGCAGGTCCCGCCACGACTGGATCCACTTCGCGTAGGTGGCGCCGATGATCGTCTCGCTCGTCGGCCGCACGACGAGCGGCTCCTCGAGCTTGCCCGTCGGGATCAGCTTCCCGTCGGGACCGAGTTCGAGCCGGTGGTGCGTGACCACCGCACACTCCTTGGCGAAGCCCTCGACGTGCTTCGCCTCCTGCTCGAGGTAGGAGAGCGGGATGAAGAGCGGGAAGTAGGCGTTCTGGTGGCCCGTCTCCTTGAACATCCGGTCGAGGATCGCCTGCATCCGCTCCCACACCGCGTAGCCGTGCGGCTTGATCACCATGCAGCCGCGGACGGGCGACTGCTCGGCGAGGTCGGCCGCGCGGACGACCTGCTGGTACCACTCGGGATAGTCCTGGGCCCGCGTCGGGCTGATGGCGGTCTGGGCCATGGGGCGAGGCGCTCCGTCGGTTCGATGGCTGTGTCCGGAAGGGCCGGGATTGTAGTCGCTCCTTGTGAGCCGCGCGAAACCGGCCGTACACTCCCCTCGATGTCGCGCCGCCTGATCACCGAACTGCCACCCCAGGCCCAGGTCGACCAGACCTTCCTCGCGACGCACAAGCAGCTGCGTCCCAATCGCAACGGCCAGCTCTACCTGCAGGTCGAACTCGCCGACAAGAGCGGGACGATCACCGGCCGGCTGTGGAACGCCTCCGACGAGGACTACGGGGCCTTCGAGGATGGCGACTACGTCCGCGTGGAGGGCAACACGCAGCTCTACTCGGGCTCGCTGCAACTGATCGTCACGGCCATCGAGCGGGCCGACCCGCGGACGATCGACGAGCGGGAGTTCCAGGTGCTCACGGCCAACGACCTGATCCGCCTGGAGGCCGAGCTGGCCACGCTGCTCGGCACGCTGCGGCCGGGGCCGCTCCAGACCCTCGCCGGCGAGATCCTCGCCGACGCCGACCTCGTCGCCGCCCTGAAGCGGACGCCCGCCGGCGTGAAGCACCATCATGCGTACGCCGGCGGCCTGCTCGACCACCTCGTCAACCTGATGCGGCTGGCCGACCGCGTGGCCCCGCTCTATCCCGCGATGGACCGCGACCTGCTGCTCGTCGGCGTGCTCGTGCACGACATCGGCAAGGTCCGCGAACTCGAGAGCCGGCAGGGCTTCTCCTACACCGACGAGGGCCAACTCCTCGGCCACGTGCTCCTCGGCCTGGAGATCGTGGACGCGAAGATCCGCGGCATCGAGGCCCGCACGGGTCAGCCGTTCGACCCGGAGGCGGCCGTCCGCGTCAAGCACATGATCGCCAGCCACCACGGGCAGTACGAGTTCGGCTCGCCGAAGCTGCCGATGACGCTCGAGGCGGTGGCCCTCCACCACCTCGACCACCTCGACGCCAAGATGGCGGGCACCATCCAGCTGCTGCGAAACGAGGCCACCGCCGCGGACGGCTGGACGCAGTACCAGCAGAGCCAGGGCCGCAAGTTCTTCCGCGGCCGCGGCTGACCGCGGCTCACGGCGCGGCTTTCCGCGCGGGGAACTCCACGACCACGAGCCGCCTCGTGCGCGGATCGAAGGCGTAGTCCTGATAGGGCGGCAGTTTCGGCAGTTGCACCTCGTCGGGTGAACCGGGGGCGATGATCTTCGCCATGAACTCGGCGTGCGTCGCCGGCACTTCCTCGTGCTCGGCCTGGTAGAGCCGCAGTTTCTGCTCCACCGCGATCCCGCCGATCCGGGCCACGCTGTGCCGATAGGCCTGCCCCAAGGCCGCCAGCCCCGCCTCGTCCGGCTCCGTGTCGGGATCGACGACGACGCCCCCGTCCTGGAGCGCCTTGTCCAGCGGCAGCACGTGCTGCGTGGTGCGGCCGACGACCTTGCGGTTCGGCGCCGGCCGAGCGGCCGGAGCGGGCGCCGGCGGCTGTCGCGTGGCGGGCCCGCCCAGCGCGAGTAACACGAACACCAGTCCCAACCCGCCAAAAATCAGGCGGCCGGCATACTTGGTCACCGTTTCGATCTCCTCTGCCCGCAGCGGATCATAGCCCGCCGAACCGCCGCCCATCGACCGCGGGACGAGCGGGCCCCGCGTACGGTAAACTCCGATCGGAGTCCGGCTCCTCCTTGCGTAGGAAATCTCGCCGTCCATGCCCCGCAAACGCGACGGTCACGACGGCCCACGCCCCCGCTCCGCGGAGGGCCGCGGCCGCGACGAGGGCGTCGTCGGGATCTTCAAGCGGGCCGCCGGCGGCTACGGCTTCGTCCGCCCGCTCGACGCACCGCCGGGTGACCGTGCGGGCGACATCCACGTCGCCGCCACCGCCGCCCGCGACGCGGCCACGGGCGACACCGTCCGCGTCAAGCTCGCGCGGACCCGCGACGTCCGGCGGCTCGGCCCGTCCGGCGAGATCGTGGAGATCGTCAAGCGGCGGACGACGCGGTTCGTGGGCTCCTACTTCGAGGCCGCGGGCCAGGGCTGGGTGCAGATCGACGGCACCGGCTTCGCCCGCCCCGTGTCCGTCGGCGACCCCGGCGCCAAGGGCGTGCGGAAGGACGACAAGGTCGTCGTGGAATTGGTCCGCTTCCCGACGGCGCTCCAGGACGGCGAGGGCGTCGTCGTCGAGGTGCTCGGCAAGGCGGGCGATGTCGGCGTCGACACGGCCACGGTGATCGCCGAGTTCGGGCTCCCGGGCCCGTTCCCCGAGGCCGCGCTCGACGACGCCCGGCGGCAGGCGGCGACCTTCGACGAGGCGGTGCCCGCGGGCCGCCGCGACCTGACGGGCCGCACGGTGGTGACGATCGACCCGGTCGACGCCCGTGACTTCGACGACGCGATCTCGCTGGAGCGGGTCGAACGGGGCCACTGGCTCCTCGGCGTCCACATCGCCGACGTCTCGCACTTCGTCCGCGAGGGATCGCCGCTCGACCAGGAGGCGCGGAACCGCGGCACGAGCGTCTACCTGCCCGACCGCGTGATCCCGATGCTGCCGGAGATCGTGTCCAACAACCTCGCCAGCCTGCAGCCGGGCAAGGTCCGCTACGCCCGCACCTGCTGGATCGAGTTCACGCCCGACGGCGCCCCGGTGCACGCGGCCGTCGAGTCCTCGGCCATCAGGAGCGCCCGCCGCTTCACCTACGAGGAGGTCGATGTCTTCCTGGCCGATCCCGCGACGCCCGCGGTCGAGATGACGCCCGAGGTCCGCTCCCTGCTCGGCCGGATGCGGGACCTGGCCCGCCTCCTGCGGGGCCGGCGGACGGCCCGCGGCTCGCTCGAACTGCACATGCCCGAGGTGAAGATCGACCTCGACCGCGACGGCCGCGTGGCGGGCGCCCACGTCGTGGAGAACACCGAGAGCCATCGGATCATCGAGGAGTTCATGCTGGCCGCCAACGAGGCGGTGGCCGGCGCGCTCACTGCCGCGGGCGCCGGCTTCCTGCGCCGCATCCATCCGCAGCCCGACCCGCGGAAGCTGCGTCAACTGACCGAGTTCGTCTCCGAACTCGGCTTCGAGGTCGACACGCTCGAAAGCCGCTTCGAACTGCAGCGGCTGCTCGACATCGCCCGCGGCCGCCCCGAGGAGCATGCCGTCCACTACGCCGTGCTGCGGAGCCTCACCCGCGCCGCCTACGGCCCGCAGGAGGACGGCCACTACGCCCTGGCCAGCGACTGCTACTGTCACTTCACCTCGCCAATCCGCCGCTACCCCGACCTGCAGGTCCACCGGGCCCTCGACGCGCTCGCC
>SXGQ01193026.1_pt1 | contig 10186 bp, 8 predicted proteins | sample 3178371 | NCBI WGS metagenome assembly SXGQ01 (sample SAMN11356859, study PRJNA531348) | freshwater metagenome | isolation source: freshwater sample F1-20 | place: China: Fuxian Lake, Yuxi | collected 2017-12-25 | reverse complement strand
CCTTGTGATCCCTGATTTCCCTGATTGCCTTGATTTCCCTGATTACCAGCAACATTTTGTGGTCCTTGAGTTCCCGTATTACCTTGGTTTCCTTGATTTCCCTGATTACCAAGTGTTCCTTGATTACCTTGAACTCCAGTAATACCTTGTACTCCTTGAAGACCCTGTGTTCCCTGTGTTCCTTGTCTTCCAAGTAAACCTTGAGCACCTGAATTTCCCTGAAAACCTTGAACACCTCTTAATCCTTGAATACCTTGCAGACCTTGATTGCCTTGTGCTCCAATTTGACCTTGAATACCTTGAAATCCTTGAGTTCCACGAACACCTTGACTACCTTGTGTTCCAAGAGAACCTTGTCTTCCCTGCATACCTTGAATACCACGGATTCCTTGTGATCCCTGTATTCCTTGTATTCCTTGAAGACCTCTAACTCCTTGCAAACCTTGTGTGCCTTGTACTCCTTGTGAACCTTGACTACCTGAATTTCCCTGTATTCCAGTAATACCTTGCGTTCCTTGAACGCCATTATTACCTTGAACACCTTGTATTCCTTGTGTTCCCTGCAAACCTTGTTGTCCTTGGGTTCCAAGATTACCTTGCAAACCTATACCAGTTGGTCCTTGAACGCCTTGCGTTCCCTGCACTCCTTGTGTTCCTTGTGGTCCGTCCATTAGTGTATCTTTTATTATTGTGATACCCTATATATCAAAAAAAAATCTTCAAACTTTAAGTTTTGAAATAATACGATATATAAGTATGAAAATGTTTTATTTATTAAAAAAAGGTGAGGTATGAACGAAGAAGAAGCAAAAAATCTATTAGCAGAAAGAGATAGTCAATTTAATTCTGTTAGAGAAGTTGGAGAGGACACAAGACTTAATACAAATACGATTCCTCCTCCAAAACCAAAAGTGAAAGTTGAAGAACCACAACTAAATAAAACAGTTGTTCAAAATAGTATTGAAGAGCCACAAATAGCGGCTAAATCTGTTCACAATACTTTTGACATCGGTTGGTATGAAGTACCTCTTGAGTCTTTACCAACGAAAGGGATGTTTTATCCTGATGGTTCTCGACTTTTGATAAAACCAGCAAGTGTATCAATTATTCGTCACTTTTCTACAGTAGATGATACGAACCCTCTTGAATTAAATGATGCTTTTGATTACATTTTAGAAAATCTTGTAAGATTTAGTATTCCTAATATGCACCAATCATACAAGAACTTAAAAGACATTGATAAATTGTCAGTAATTCTTCATGTTAGAGATGCAACATTCAAAAATGGTGAATCAAAAATTGTAAGTGATATTTCATGTTCTTGTGGAAAGGTTGATGAAAAGGTTCTACATTGGAATGATTTTGAATTCTTTACTTTCACATCCGATTTGATGAAATACTATAATCCAAATGCTAAAATCTTTCAGATTCAATTTCAAAATGATATGGAATCAGACATTGGTTTGACTCTGCCATCAATTGGTATTAGAAACTTCATTCAAAAATATGTGACAAATAGAATTCGTCAAAAGAAAACTTATGATAGAGCTTTTGCAAATATCGCTCCTTTCATTATGGATGATTGGATGAATATCAATGATAATGTCTATGAAGGTGAACTTGAAAATTCAGGTTCTTGGTCAACCAATCAATTCGCAGCATTTATTAGAGTTATAGACTTGATTAAGAAATCAACAGTTTCAAGAATCAAGCATAAGTGTTCAAATTGCGGTGCTGAGGTCACCGCACCAAGTTCCTTTCGAGGAGGAATTAAGTCTCTCTTTATTCCAGACTTACAAAGTATCACTCGATAGACTTGAAGATAATCTATTTACCCTATCACTTCAAGGATTTGGAATTTCCGAATTTGAGGATATGCCATATTGGAGATATGAGGTAATAGTTGAAAAGTCTATTCAATGGATTGATACATTGAAAAAAAGAAAAAGTAATAGTGATAATAACACAAGAACTCAATATGAACTTGATATAAACAAAAACCCTGATTCATGGATGATCAATTAATTGAACAAATAATCAGTTCTGATGAATTGATTAGAAAAAATATAGAAGAGGCAAATAGACAGACGACTGAAACTTTTCAAGATCAGTTTTCTGCAATTATGTCTATGACATCCATAAGCGGTGAGAATCTTGAAAAGCAATTACAAGTTCAAGGTGAAAAAGAAGCGGAACTGATAAAAGGTAATTTGACGCAAAATCTTTCACAGATGACAAATCTTAATTTGGAGGATATTGCTGAAACTACATTGAAAAATGAAACTTCAACATTATCAGATACAACTATTGAAAGTCTGATACAAGTTATATCAGACCTACAAAATGTCATAGGGAATCTCAATCTCAAACCTACAACTACTACGCAACAAGTTGAAGGTGTCGATATTGAAAATATATCTAGTCTAATTGATGATTTCAAAAGTCTATCAAATATGACTTGGTGTGCCGACTGGCTACAATGTTTAGAAAAAATTGTTGAACAAGCCGATGTTGTAAATAAAGCTCTTTCTTCTATACCCACTGATAAAAAGGTAAATATAGGAATTGATGATGAATCTCTACAAAATGTTGATCAATCAATTCAAAAAGTTAAAGAGAACATAAGTGCTGATATAAATCTATCTGCTGTAAAAGAAGAATTAGCTGCCCAAATTTCTACAACAGAAACTCAAATTAGTCCAGCTTTCTTGAATAGCTTTTCTGATTTTAATGATAAGATTTCATCGGTTGTAGAAAAAATAGATAATAACACAATTTCAACCGAATCATTCGTCACAAAGATTTCAGAATTTTCCGAAAACACAATAAGCACAATCAATACAAGTTTCAGCGAAATCAGTAAAGTAAATCAAGAACTTGTTGAAAAACCAATTGGAACGGAAAATGTCCTTCAGTCTCTTGAATCAACTATCAAACAAATTGAAACAGGTGTAGTAGAAACTAAACCAGAGCCACTATCCATTCAAATTTTAGAAAATACATTCAAGAATTTTCAGTTAGAACCAACGATTTCTGAAAATCAAATGGTTATGCCAATGGCTATGCTCCCTATGGCTCAACAAATGCCCATAGCTCAACCTTTACCTGCACCTCCGCCTCTATCTATGGCTTTCGGTGAAACAATGGCTATGCCTATTCCAACGGCTGAAAATACATCTATACCATTTTCAGTTGAAACTTTTACACAATTACCCATATTAACTGAAAAAATTATGGGGGAAACTATAAATAATACCTTCACAAATACAAATCTTCAAGAATCTATGATTCCAACAAATATGTTTGGTAGTATTCCATTTTTTGAAAATCAACCTATAAATACACTTACGGAAATAAATCAAAACTCTCCACAAATTACAACTGAAACTGAAAAAACTATTAGTGCTTTGAATTTTGATTCTCTTATTGCATCTTTGAATAATCCGTTTACTACAAATGTTCAGAATACACCTACATCTGTTGCAACAAATGATAATTTAGCAAATAATCAGTTTCAGAATCTTATGGAATCTGCGTTACAAGTTTCACAACCTATACAGACTCAAGTTTCAACTGATGTAACAAAAATTCCAACAATTCCAAATGTGGAAGAGATTTTAGTTAAAAGCCAAAGTATTGAAAGTCCCGATTTAGCTACGGCAGTTTCAAAAATACAGACAGAAACAGCAGAGAGAACATCAGATATGTTAGCAAACTCTCAAATAATGATGAGTGAAATAAATTTTGAACCTTTGAACAAAACATTTACTTCTTCTATATCAAATTTACAAGATACAATAAAGACACAAAGTCAACAAGCATCTACTCTTGTACCAACAGAAACTACGAATACACAAACAGATACAATGACACAGATGTTAGCAATGCTTACAAGACTTGATGAGACACTAAATAAATTCACCGAAATGCCTCAACAAAGAGCTGGTGCAGTCCCTCAATTAGGATCAAGTATGACTGATAGCCAAGCAAGAATGATTGGAAGACAAATAGCGTCTGAACTCAAAGACAATTTTGCAAAACTTTATATGTAATATGTTAAACAAAAAGGATAACTCTGTGAAAGATCAACATTATTCACAAAAACAAACAAAAAAAGGAAATATAAGAATCAACAATGAGATTTTGGCAAGTGAAGTTCGTGTTGTTGATGAAGAAGGAATTCAACTTGGTGTAATGACTATTCAAAATGCTTTAGACATAGCCGAAGAACAAGAAAAGGATTTAATTGAGATTTCTCCTGAAGCCAATCCACCTGTAGTAAAAATAATTGAATTTGGTAAATGGAAATATAATAAATTAAAAGCTGAACAAAAGAATTCTAAAGAAAGAAAAACAACAAAGGAAGTGAGATTTTCAATTTCAATAAGTGAGAATGACTTAAATACTAAACTTAAAATGGTTGAAAAATTTCTCAAACAAGGTGACAATGTATTAGTAAAGGTTATTTTGAGAGGTAGAGAAAGAGTAAGAGAACAACTTGGAATGGAAAAAATTGAAACAATAGTTCAACAAATAAAACCACTCTCAAAAAGTATGAGTGAAGTAAAAGCAGAGAAGAATGTCATTCAATGTCTGTTTTTCTCCTAACAAAAAGCCGAGTTTAACTCGGCTTTTTTATGCGTACGAAATTAGGTTAAGCCAAACCTCTTTATTTGTCTTAAAGTTTGCCCAGGTTAATTCTTGTTCTATTACAAGTGGTATTTGTTTTCCTCTTTGAATCACACCTATACCATAATCAATATCAAAAACAAACATTCTTAAATCAGCTCTTTGTCTAAATTGCATCCATGCTTTCCAAACATCGCCAGTCCATACTTTATTATTTCTTGGTATTATTTGTTCTATTTCATTTTCAGGCATACAATCATGAACAATTATTGTTCCATTAGGATTCAAAAATTTCAATGAATTATCAATATCTTTAATAACTTGATTGGCGTGATGTAATCCATCAATAAATATTATATCAAATGTTTTTTTATTTTGAGAAAAAAATTCATTTGATGTGATGTAGTGTGTTGTTAAAATAGAATTTTTATCAGGATCAACTCCTATTTTGTAGTCACAGTTTATTTGTCTGAAACAATTTCCTCTGTCTACCCCTATTTCTAAATAACTTTTGTAATTATATCTTTTGATATAACTATTTATGATGTTTATGTGGTAATTTTCGAAATCCTTCATATGCAGTCTTATAGAGAATGTTTAAGTTATGTTTTGAGGCAATATAGTTAAATGAGAGTTGATCTCTATGAGAATTATTCTTTACCTCATTCCACCATTCATCGCAAAAATTTCTAACTTGTTGTGTATTTTTTCTTATCAAGAATCCCGATGCTAATAAACCGTTATGTTCAGGATAGTTCTCTTGTCTATATCTATGAAGTAAATTGAATATTTTGTTTTGATCATCCTTTTTTAATCTAATGCAAGCCATACCCTCTTCATAAATACAATCTCTTTCAGGATGCTTCCAAGTTACAATATCATAATTGAAATCAAAGGATGGCTTAATAATTTCAAAGTTTGCATCTATCCAAATAGAATAGTCGTGAGGTGGTAAAAATTCATGAGGCTTAATTTTGATTTCTCTTGCTAATAAGCGTGGATTTTCTGCATTAGTTACTAATATCTTGTAAAAAGGGAAATCTACATTACAAACTGAAAATTCTGTATCATAATTACCAATATTTGCTGTATAAATTATTACTTTCATTTCAGTAAGTGTATTTTACTTTTAATGCTTCTAGTCATATCTCCACCTCTATACCAATGATATAGATAAACTCCGTCCATTCTGTAAATTATTCTGTTTTGAGATAATGCTCTGAAATAAAAGTCATTATCCACTCCCAACATACCATTTTCTTTGAATCCTCCAATATCTTTCCATAGTTTTTTTGATATAAGTATAAGAACACCACTCAATGCATTTACCTGATCTTGTATTTGAGTAACACTATCATAATATTTTTCAAAGAGGTACTTACCATACTCTCTATGTTCAATAATATTGTCGGAGTGTATGTCCCCTGATAATTGCCATACACTTCCGACTCTATTTGTTACACAAGTAAAAAATTCACATTCCTTATATTTTGAAATAATATCTTCTATTTGTTTTCCAAAATAATGTGTTGTAAAGGTAGCATCACCATCAACAAAACAAACATAATCTTCATCATTTACTTGTTTCATCATTTGGTTGTAATATACACCTATATTTTTTTCAGTATTCCAAGGAATTGAATAGTAAATCATATTGAAGAATCTATTGTGATTTTTTCAACTATTGGTAAATTTATCTATAATCTGCTCCTCAATCATTTCCCAATTATCTTCATAGTAATTTTCACTATCTTCATCAGCGAACCAAGATGGTTCGAAACTATATTCTCCATTTCTTCCAGAATAATAAGGAATAAGTCTCCCTGAAAATTGATACATTTGGTCATTTTCTTGGAAAACATAATAGACATCATACAAGCCACGACTTTCACTTTTCTCTATCGTAATATCAAGCTCCTTATACTCTGAACTTTCATGCATATGCTTTTCTTTTTTTTCGTATGTTTTGGCATACCTATCCATAAATTTTTTGTATGAAGTAGTAATCAGTGGAGATTCCGATTTCATAAGATTTTCCTTTGCTTTCTTATATTCTTTTTCAGCAAATGGATAAAGTGTATCACCTTCGTGTGGTTGAACTAAATATTTAGGTGGTTCATAGCTTTCAGTTTCACCCTTTTTGGTTTGACCTAATTTTTTCATATCATTTACATTTTTGATGTCCATAGTATTGTTGTTATTTTTTTTTGTTTTGTATATATCTATTTAGTATAGTAAATTAAATTGGATCTCTTAAAAATCCTCCACCATTTTTACCAGCAGCACACCATTTCCAAAGAAAAAGGAGAAGTGGAATATTTAACAAACTTAATCTTTCCCAAGTAGGTAAATCATCAATGTACAAAGGCATAAGTTTTGTTATTTCAGGATTTACTTCATTTTTAGCAGGTGTTGAGGGCGATGGCGGTGGTAGTGATGCACATAATGTAAATCCTAATGGTACACTGAATACATTGATTTTATTCTGTAAAGCAAGGTTTTGTTGCTGAAGAATTAAATTTTGTTTTTGTTTATCAGCTAAATCCTTTGCATCTCTCTCTATTTCGGCTTGCCTTTTTTCAGCCGATGCCTGTAAATCTTGTTGACTAAAGGTGTTTTTTTTCAAATCTGACTCTTTATCTGCTATTTCTTTTTTTAAGTTCGATACAGCACCATTCAAATCTGCGTTTTGATTCAATAGAGAATTAATATCCGATTGTTTTTTTGCTATCTCACCTTTTGCTTGCTCTATTTTTTGATTTGCGTTTGGATCAGGGGGCTGTTGATTTTGTAATGATTGGATTTCATTTTTCTTTTTCTCAATATCATTTTTGAAATTACTTATCTTATTTTGGTTTTCTGTTATCTTACTGATATATTCACCAACTTTTTGAATTGCATTAGATATACCTTGAGTCAAAGATGCAATCTTACTCTGTAAATCATTAACTTTTTTTGTTTTTTCTAGTATTTCAGACTTTTTCCTTTCAATATCAGCTTGTCTTCTTTCCAAGTCTTCTTGATTTTGTTTCATTCTGTTCAAGTTATCACTAATAAACTTTTGAATATCATCAATATGTTTTTGTAAGTCAGATGGATTTAACATCGGTATATTGATTTCAGGAGAAGCATCAAGTCTTTTACTTGTAGGTTCATCTTTTATTTTACACATAGGTCTAATAGCAACTGGAAACCACGCACTTTTAGGACCAATAGGACCAAGTGGGCAATCTGAAGTATTTAATATAAATACAAAGGGAGATGGCAAAATTCCACATTGACCTATGAGAACTACAATCAAAGCTATTGGAGTGTTAATTACTATCAAAGGAACCCATATTATAGGGCAAGGGATAAATAATGGTTTAGGTATTGTTGGTAAAATCAAACCAACTGGCCAATGCACAGGTGCTAAATTCATTATAGTTGCAAGAGAACAAAACTTCCTCCACCAACGCAAATCAAATATAGTTGGACTTTGAGAAGCATCCATCGGAATTCCTTTGTAATTTACATCACTTCCAGCAGGAGTTTCAGGATCTTGTAGTTCAGGTAATTCACAACCTTGTTCGGCTAAACTATCTCTTATAGTTGTATTCAATTCATCAAAATACTTTTGCAGTTCCTCTTGTTCTATCTCCATCTCTTCAAGTTCTTTTACCAAAGGATCATATACCTCTTTTAACCTTTTACCCAATTTATTATTATAGTTTTTTACATAATCAAGTCTTTCACCGCCACTCGCTATTGTTTCTACAGCCCAAGCAAAACCAAATTTTTCAACAATCTCAATCGCATTACTTATTTCTTTCTCAAATTCAGCGTCAGTTTTTTTTGCTTTTTGAACTATTTTTTCTACTCCTCCGTCAAGAGTCAAATCAATAGCACCAATAGATCCTATCAATCCTTTTTGTAATTTCTGTAATTTAGCATCAGAATTTGGATTGCTTTTCGTTTTATCATATATGAAATTAGGTGCATTGTATTTATCATATCGAATATCAATCTCCGATGCTAATTCTTTTACATTTTTGTTTAGTATATCTCTTAAAAACTTCAACTGAAAAAATGTCTTATCTTGAAATGTACTTTTAATTATTTCACTTTGCTTTTTTTCTATTTGTTCTATTTCGGATGAAAGTCTATTACGCTTAATTATGTTTAACACAAATGTATTATCCTTTTCCTTTTGCTTTTCATTTCTTTTTTTAGCGAGATCACCTAAAACCTTGAATTTACCATTATCCAATGTTTCAGTAACACTTTCCCAAAATTTAACGAAAATACTTCCAATCTTTGCCTCTTGCTTTATTTCAGAAATACGTGTTTTTACTTTATTTAATCTTTCTCCTTTTTTTTGTGATTCTTGAACTATTGGTTCTAAAATTTTGACACAATCAATTACAAGTTTATCATCAGGTCTTGATGGTGCGTCTGTTAAAGAATCGATATCTGAATTAAGAATATCATTTCTCAATGAATCAGGTATATCTCCTCCATTCCTTAAAGAATCAGACGCTACAGACAACAAACTTCCAATATCAGTTTTATTTAATTCTTCAAAAAGTACATCTTCAGGGCTTCCGAAAACATCAAGTTTTTCAAGAGCATTCAGAACTTGATTCATCTGTTGATTTCTCTCATCTAATGGGGCAGGATTATCTTCAGGTAATGTTGTATCTAAACCTTTGAATGCATCTTCAAGATTGGTCAAAGGACTTTCTTCCAATACTTTTGTAGGTTCTGATGGGGGAGCAATAGCTTCACATAACTTTTTGAAATCTTCATAGGTAATCTGAGGAGCAGATGGTTCTTCTGGCTTACAAAATTCAACACTTTGTAAATCTTCCCTTGTAATAGATAAAGGTTGCTGTATTTCTTGCAAAGTTTCTTCTTTGATAGAACATAATGCTTCAAGTAATTCATCTGGGGTTATTGACTCTAAATCACTTGGTAATGTAGGAACTTTTGCACCATCAACAAATGATGTAAAATTACCAAAATTCAACAAACTGATATCTGAATCTAATTTATTTATGCTTTCTATTGAATCTCCCGTAGGTAAAGGGAGCTTGTAATCTCCAACTTGAACGCTTTGTTCTTTCACACTCTTTTGAAACTCAATAACCATATCTTGTGAATTTTTTGCTAATTCACTTAATACTTTTATATTCTGATCTATTTGTGGCTTAAAGTCATATGACATAAAATACTCCAAAATCTATAAATCTATATATCACGAATTTACAAAACAAAAAAACCCAAGAACTTTTCAATTCTTGGGTTTAGCGGGACAAGGGAATCAAAGTTATTTAAGACGTAAAAGATATACCAACTTATGTGTTTCGTTAATCATATCAAGAACAATGTCTTGTACTTCAGGTTGTGAAGAAATTTCTTCACTACATGACCATTGCAAAAGATGTTGTGCCCATTCTGCATATTGTGCTTCCAAATCGACACCAACAATTCCTCTGATTTCAATAGGTGCATGCTCCAAAGCAGGTTTTGCTCCATTTTCGTTTTTGCCTTTTGTAACTTCAACAAAACGATCAGT
>SXGQ01024406.1_pt1 | contig 10187 bp, 13 predicted proteins | sample 3178371 | NCBI WGS metagenome assembly SXGQ01 (sample SAMN11356859, study PRJNA531348) | freshwater metagenome | isolation source: freshwater sample F1-20 | place: China: Fuxian Lake, Yuxi | collected 2017-12-25 | reverse complement strand
GCACCCTTTACAAGTTGAGATTTGGTCATATCTCTGACTTGTTTTTCGTTCAGGGCATCAGTAATTTCTTTATCAGTCGAGAGCATTCCCAAAGAATCTAAAACAAACATACAAGGTTTGCGTTCATCCACAGGTGCCTTCAAATATATATCAACTGCTTTGAGTGCCTTGTTTCTAAAGTCCTCAATCGTTACAACTCTTACAACTACAAGTCTGGTAGTATCAACTCCACGACTTTCTAAAAGGGATTTGCTGATTGCTGCTTCAGTATCAAAATACAAACAGTATCCATCAGGATGACTATCAAGAAAATTCTTAACGACTGCCAAACTGAAGAAAGTTTTTCCTGTGCTGCTTTCACCTGCGATTGCAGTAATCTTGTTACCAGAAACCCCACCAAAGATGCTGCCACTGACAAGAGCATTAAAAATGTATGAACCAGTGTCCACGTATGTCTCAGTTTCATCGATATTGGATGCGAGTTCTGTGTATTCATCACCAATTTCTTTTACTATATCTTTTAAGAAATCCATTAGTTAAAAAAAGAATCAAGGGTTGCTGTTTTTGTAACTTCCCATCCAATACAATCAAGAATTGATTTGAGAGGGTCTAAAAATGCCTTCTCAAATTGTAACTCATAATCTATGTATTTGTCAAGGTTGAGTTCCTTTGGGAATTCCTGAATAAAGGAAATAATGTTTTCGTGAATTGGATTTGGTTTTTTCAAATAACAAAACTTAATCTTTTCACCATTATTGATTATGGAATATTTATGAGAGAGTTTTTTCTCCTTTACATAATAATTATATAAAAGAGCACCACGAACGTGAATGGGAGTTCCCTTTGAATATATTGTTGCTGGTGATTGATACTTCTGAACGTCTGATACCGAGCGGGGGAAAGATATTTGCTCTGGTGGAAGTTTTTCAAACTTTTCACGACATTTTTCAATATAAGCAATAACTTCATTCTCCGTTCCACTCATCATCAGTTTCAGAGCATCCTTAATCATTTGACGACAAGGTGCTGGTGTAGAAGATTTGACTGCCTCAATACCCATCATTTTGAGTTTGGGTTCTTCATATCGCACACCTTCACTATCCCAGACATTGAGAATGTATCTTTTTTTAGCAGTCCAAATTCCACGATCAGCAATATTCTCACGTTTCATTTGCATCTTTTGATCATAGGCATTTACATATTTTGCCAATTCTTGGTAACAACCTTCAATATATTTCTCAAGTTCCATTTTACAGATCTTATCAAGGAACGAAACAACGCTCTGAGTAGTTTTCTCTCTTCCCTCGTATACAGTTTCAACCAAAGGACCCATATTAAGATAAATGGAATCAGTATCTGAAGCAATAACATAATCAATATCATCTGTTTTAAGAAGTTTATTCAGGTAAGAATTCATCTTACTTTCAATCCAACGAATTGCAACTTGTCCACTTAAAGTGATTGCTTCAGCATTTTCAAGTTTGTAGTAACGAAAATACTGATTACCAATCGCACCATAAGCAGAGTTCAAGGAAATCTTTTTTGCCATTTGGATATTATTGCATCTGGCAATTTCCTTCTCAAGTTCTTTTGTCCTTTTCTTTTCATACTGTTTCTTTGCCTCAATCATCTTATCTTTGAAGATGACACGATCTTGATACATCTTTTCCATCAGTTCTGGAAGAAATCCACGAACATCTTTGCGGAACATTGCACCATTCGCACAGACAGCATAATCGCTATACATCTCAAAAGTAAGTTCCTGATTGAGTATTTTATCTACAGTGATTGTAGGATGTTTTTCATCAACAAGAGTTTCTGGACTGATGTTAAACTCCATAATCAAGTGAGGATATAGTGAGTTTAAGTCAAAGTTAACAACCCAATCATACTTACCCGGTTTGGGTTCCTTTACGTAAGCACCAGCATACTTCTCATTCTTTTGAGATTTATTCTTTGGTGGGATTACAATATCTCTTTTTTTGAGATAGTTGTAAATGATGTTGTCCCACATACGAACCTGATAAAACACATCAGCATAGTTCACTTTAGCGTCGTATGCCATCGTAAGTGCCAGTTCAATCAGTTTCATCTTGTCTTCCAAACGGTCAACAAGTTCTACGTCAACGATGTTGTATTCAATAAACTTTTGCCAACCTTGAGTATAGAAATCTTTAAAGGTATCAAACTCGGAGTGATCTAGTTTTTTCTGTCCGAGTTCGACTTCAGCGATGTAATCCAAACGATAAGATTCTTGTGCCTTATAAGTGAACTTTTTATAAAGATCTAAGTAGTCAAGTTGAGTCAATCCACCAACATCAAAAGTAGTATGCTTCCTTCCGTTAATAAAGATCTCACTTTCCGTAACAAGTCCCCAATTAGACATTCGTTTCATCAGTTTTTCACCAAGAACACGATTTAGTCTTTTGCAAATATAGGGAATATCATAAAATTGAATGTTCCATCCAGTAATTACGTCTGGAACATCCACCATCCAATAATGAATGAAGTTGTTTAAAAGTTCATACTCACTTGGACAATGATGATATGTTACATCACTGCGAGTATTGTTAAATGATTTTGCTCCCCAAGTGATGATTTTTTTAGTTGCATAGTCTTGAATGGTGATTGCAAGAATTTCTTCTGAGCAGGATTCAACATCAGGGAATCCAGATTCAGAAGCAACCTCAATGTCCAAAGTTACCAGTTTGATTTTACTGATATCAAACTTGATTTCATCCTCTGGGTATTTTTCTGAGATATATTGATAGATGTAACGATCATTTCCATAGATTTCAAATCCATCAACTTCATCGTACTTTTTATAAAACTCACGACAATCCTTTACAGTTCCGGGATTAATTGGTTCTACTGCTTCACCACTCAATGTTCTATACTTAGAATCTTTTTTAGTTTTTACAAAGAGAGTAGGAAAAAACTCATCTCTCGTTTCAAATCTTTTACCATTTTCTACTCCACGAACCAAAAATTGATTTCCAATCAACTGAACATTAGTATAAAAACTTTGTGTCATTCTTTAATCAAATCCTCATATTTTTCGAGAAGGGTTGGAGTTGGATCTGCAAGAGTGAGAATTTTATCAGAATTCATCATAAATGTATCTTGTTTTGTGTACCCAAGTAGAAAAGGTTCTAAAACCTTTTGAAGTGTCGCAATTTCATTATTTCTGATGACAAATGGTTTTGTCAACTTACAATCGGGCTCTCCAATATCAGCACCTATCTCTTCAATTTGACTAATTAAAATTAAATTGTTTGTTAGTGCTAAAATTTTTATTGTTTTTTCCATTAAATTGAATACCCATAACCCACAGTATTCTAACAAAAAAATAGGGGATAGTCAACTGGATTTTGCCAGTTACATCCCCTGCGGCGACGATATTCAAATACTATTTAGTCTCCGTTTTCTCCCCCACTTGTAGTGTTTACTGGGACTGCTTTTCCGGCACCTATATTTGTCACTTTACCATTATGATAAACTTTATGGGGTTTAGCTGCAGGATATGAAATAGTTTTTGCTTCATTAAAAAATTGATTAAAACTTTTCATACATATAAGGTTTTTTTTATTTATGAGTGCTTTATAGATAAGTTTTTCGTGTGTGATGCTCTGGAACAATCTTTCTTAGTCGAATGACAAGTAGTCCGTCTTCAAAGATGACTTCTCGAACTTCGGTGTCGTCGGATAGTGTCCATGCTCTTTTGAAACTTCGTTGAGCCAGACCCTTGTGGACAAACGTCCTATCCGATTCTGTATCTGATTTTTGCCCTTCGACAAAAAGTTTTCCATACTCTGTGAAGACATTTACTTCCTCCTTTTTGAATCCTGCAAGTGCAATCTCTAAATGAGATTCAACACTATTTACTTGAATTAAATTATAAGGTGGATAATTATTTGTAGTTTCGTGAAGATTAAATAGACGATCAAAATATTCGTCCATTCCAATACTATTGCGTGTAATCCTATCCATCAAGGCAGGTAGATCCGCAGACGTGTAACGTGCAAGGTTAGTCATTATGGTATCTCCTTATTAAAGCGAGTTTGTGTTTTGTGGACCCCGAAGGCATCCAATACTAATTATATAAGATTGTAAAAAAAAGACAGGTGAAAAACCCGTCCACTTTTTATTCGGATTCTTCCCCCTTACTCTTTTTACCAATATTATATTTTTGCTCAAGAATCCAATCACCTTTATCTTTATAAGAAAGAACTTTAATTTGATTTAATGGTGCAATATCAGAAATACTATCTTGATTAATAATCGTAATTAACCCCCAATCAGCAAGAAGTCTTGTAATTCTATTCCTTCTTTGAACATCATTCACTGTTAGGTTTGCGTGCTTACCATCTAAGGCAAACAATTCTTTAAAGTGAACAATATAATATCTACCTTGCTTATGAAGAATATGACAAGACTGATATAGTTTTTTTTCTTTTCTTGATGCAACTCCAATACGAGTCAAAGTCTCACGGACTTTTAGAAAATCATCGGGCTCATTCAAAACGACCTCCACCATCATATCAGGAGACCAATTTACTTGAGGTTCAATTGTTTGATTGTTCATTTCATTCCACCAGTTTCAAGTCGTTGTTTAATAAAATTAATTTGCTCTTTGTTTAAGATTTTCAAAGCTTGAGATGCTTTTTCATTACTATATCCGTAGTATTGTTTAATGCACTCTAAATCTTCGATTTTATCTTTACGGAGCCAGGGAGAAAATCTCTTCTTTTTCCTTAGACTATTTAGATAAAACGAATATTGCATATCTTTATCAAGTTGATGATATCTATTCATTTCGTTTGCATACATTATGCAATCAATATGTGCAGATAAACAACGATTGATAATATACGGCGAATAGTTTTGAATATTTTCAGACAAATCTTCCTTTGTAAAATTAATAGAGTTCAACCAATCTTTAAGTTCAGGCATAAAGAATGTTCTCCAAAGGATTAGATTTTTCTGTGGGATAATTTGTAACTAAAAGTTCTGTTTTTATATTTTCATCGGTTCCCTTTTCTCCCCTGTGTGCCATTGAATATCTCAATTTCCATTCACGGAGATAATAATCTTTATACAGTTCCAGAAGTCTATCATTTACATTATAAGTAATCATAAACTTATGAGGACACTTATAAACATTTTGAGCAAAAAGTTCGTGATCAAATGATTTGTGCATCTCCCTGTCTTTTCCATAAAGAAAGTCTTTAATATCATAAGGTGGATCTAAAAATACAAAGACATTTTCTCCTGGAGCATTCATTACTTTGGAGTAATCAATATTTGTAATTTTCCAATTTTTCATAAGTTTTGAATATTCTTTCAGTTTTTCAATACCAACAAAAGAAAAGTTAGAACGAGATGCAGTTGGAGAAAACGTACTGTTTTCAGTCAGTCCAGAAAAACTACATTTATTCAGAACAAAAAAACTTACTGCTCTTTCAAGACCCTCTTGAGTATTAATATCTACGCGGAGTTTATCAAATAATTCTCTATGTGCCGCATCCTTTTCATCCTGAGTTCCAAAGTCAGATACTTTGGTCTTAATCTCTTTTAACCGTTCAGAAAGTTCATCTCCATTGTCACGAAGTTGAATCCAAAAATTGTAAAGAGGAACGTACAAGTCATTAATCCAAACAGGAACATCTGGATATGCCTGAGTTATGTAAAATGCAACAGATCCACCACCAATAAAAGGTTCTCGGTATTCTTTAAAAGTTTCAGGATACCAAGGTGCAAGAGTTTTAGTTGCTTTAGATTTTCCACCAGGATAACGGAGACAAGTTTTTAATGGAAAAGTTTTTACACTCATTTAAACTCAACCTCACACATAATTTCTGTCAGTGCCGCCAAAAGATTAATTTCTTGATCCGCAACAAAGGCAATCTGATATTGATACTTAGCAATAATAAGAACAGCAGCAGGAATAGAACCTGGAACAACTGAGTCGTAAAGTGCATCATAAACCCTACGAAGAATAACACCACTATCATTATCAAGATTGGACACAACCCATTTACGTACTTCAGTGAAGTTCTTTTCTTTAAGATTTTTAAGAAGTTCATTTACAGAGATGTCCGAGAAAGATGCAAGAATTCCCGAGTCAATTTTTCCTCCCGTAGAATATCTTTGACATTCGTTGAGGACTCTCCTGAAATCGGGAAAATGTTTTGATACCAACTCCGCAAGAACTTTTGGATCATGCTCAATCTTTTCTTGATCCAAAATCGTTTGAAGTCTCTTGAAGAATGCTCCTGCAAGTTGTGCCTTTTGCTTTCCTTTGATAGTAAAATCAATGACGGCACATCGAGAATGGAGAGGTTCAATGATTTTGTTTTTATAATTGCATGTGAAGATGAATCGGCAGTTGTTATAAAATGCCTCAATATTTGCCCGTAGTAGGAGTTGAACGTCGTTCCCCGTGTTGTCAGCCTCATCGATGATGATGACTTTGTGTTTAGAAGATCCCGTAAGTGAAACGGTCGAAGCAAAGTTCTTCGCTTGGTTCCGTACAGTATCCAAGAAACGTCCTTCGTCGGATCCATTGATGACATAAAAATCTGCTCCCAGTTCATTGCATAATGCCTTTGCAATAGTTGTTTTACCAATACCAGGAGGACCCGCAAGAAGAAGATTTGGAATCTCACCCTTTGCTACGAACTCCTTAAATGTTTTTTTAGTTTCATCAGGAAGAATACAGTCATCAATCACTTGAGGACGATATCGTTCCACAAAAAGAAAATCACTTGTCATAATTTAGACCCAAGAAGGTTTGCGTTCGGGCATACGAAGATAGTTGGATGAAACCCAGGGTTTGGATGCAATATATCTTTTGTATGCCTCAAATGTATCAATAGTATTATCATATTTCCATTCATCGGGCATAGCACGAGCAAATGGAGTTACATTCGTTAGTTTTCCTTTGGGAAGCAAATAATATGCTTCCAAAAGAGTATTATAGCACGAATGAGTCTTACCATAACGAACGGAATATTCATCACAAAGATTCATTCCCCACTTAATTAACCAATAAGCATTATCGATTGTTTTTGCTGCCCACTGAGTACAAGGGTGATTACGAAAAGCACCTTTTTCAGTTCTGTAGGGAGTTCCATCAGTTTTAGCAAGAGTGCCATAGTTGTGATACCACTTGGATGCAACAATGGATAACATCTGGCAACATTCAAGTGGCATTTTAACAACATGCTTGTCAGGAAGACAAATAGCACTTTCAGCAGGAAATTGATTTGTAACGAAGATATTCATTCAAATGTCGAATCGGGTTCCAGAGCAATATAATAGCAGAGATCGTGATTCTTAGAAGTGAATCGTGACAAAAGTTTTTGAGATACAACAACTTCATAGGTTCCAGGAAGAATCTTAATATTTTCCACCTTGAAGTTAAAAACAAACTCAGAGTTAGTTTCACCAACAACAATCGAAAAGTCGTTTGATGTATCGTTCTTTTTGTCACGGACAACAAGTTTCACAACACCTGCTTCACCAACAGCAGAGACATCGGGAAGTTGATATACAGCAGCAGCTTTCAAGAGTTTATCAAGTTGCTCAGTGCTCAACTCAAAACAGACATCTTCACTAGGAAGATTAATTGCTTTGTCTGGAGGAGTAATGATGACGTTAGGATCTGCAAAGAAATACTTAGAACGAGACTTCCCTTCTTTGATAACCACATATCCATCATTACCAAAATCTAGTTCTGGTGTTTTGTGTAGATTCAATCCGTTAAGAAATTGGTTCAAATCATAGATACCAAAGTCTTTAGAAAACTCTTCCGTGATTGTTGCTTCTGCAAGAATGTTCTTCATCACACTAATAGTACGAAGTTTATTTCCCTGCTTGAACAGAATTGATTGATTAATCGAAGAAAAGTTTTTTAGAACGGAGAGAGTCTTATCAGAAAGTTTCATAGTTTGATTTCGAAGTTTCATTATTAAATCCAGCAAAGTGATAAAGAAGAATACCGTAATGAATAATCTTCAATGCATCAAGTTTAGACATTCCGTCTTTTTTACCAAAACGAGAAGAATACTTAATAAGATTATCACGGCAGAAAGGAACACCATCCCCAATAGCATCGATAATATCAAGAACCTGAACTTTTGAATTCTCAGAAGCATAATGAGAATTATAAGTGCTCTTGATATAATCTTCAACTGCTTTTAAAGTTTTATTCTCACCAAACTTCCAAAAGTTGTTTGTATTCAGTTCATCAGTATTATTCAAATTAAAAGAAAGAGAATCGTCAAGATAATTCATATAGGATTCTTGTCCTGCATAAATTGGTTCATCAAAGTTAAGAAGAGCACTTTCATAGGTGCTTTCGAAATTTTCCATTTTGTCAAAAGTCATAATTAACCTTTTACAATTATATCAAAATGGAGCAGGTTGGTCAACATATTCTGCAGTTAATTCTGATTGAGAAGGCATCTGAAAGTCAGCATCCACTTTATCATAGAGCTCAAGAAATGCTTGCTTAGTTTCGTCATCAAAACGATTTACACAAACTTGAATTGCCTTTGCCTTGTCATTGAAGATGCTGTAGGCACGGATGATGTGAACCAAACGACGGGTGCTGATGATTTCCTCAATACCACCATCATAGAAGGTCTTACGAATGATGTCTGCCCAATCAACCAACCTCTTACAAAAATCACGATCTTCCACACCAAGATCCAGAGCGATGCCTTCCAGAATCTTCTGCTCAGTAGCAGGAGCAGGATAGGACTGCTCAAAGGTCACAGGAAAACGCTCAAGGAATGCCTCATTGAGAACGTTGGTGCCGATGAAACGTCCGTCATCAGAACCTTTACCTTTGGTGTTGGCAGTGGCAACGACATTGAACCCAGAAGCAGGTTTCACAAAACGACCGATTTTTTTCAGGAAGACACCCTTACCTTCCAGAACAGATTGTAGACACAGAATCTTATTGGAAGCAAGATCAATCTCATCCAGAAGAAGAATCGCACCACGTTCCAGTGCCTCAATCACGGGTCCATTGTGCCAGGCAGTCTCCCCGTTAACGAGACGAAAACCACCAATCAGGTCATCCTCGTCAGTCTCAATAGTGATATTCACACGGATTAGTTCACGACCAAGTTGAGCACAAGCTTGCTCAATACTGAACGTTTTACCATTACCCGAAAGACCCGTAATGAACGTTGGATAAAAAAGACGGGACTGAATAATTTTTTTAATATCATTAAAGTTACCAAACTTGACGAAGGTACCATCTTTATCAGGAATAAGATTTTGTTGCACAGAAGGAAGAGCTGCAGGTGCTTGGAAGGTGCGTTCAATTTCTTCGACTTTTTGTTGGGTTACTTCCAGATTCCACTTACCACGTCCCACTTTAAAATTATCCAATCTCTTAGTAACTGTAGGATATGAAATTCCTTTAGAAGCGCAATAACCGCGAACATCTGCAGCGGTAAATTCTTTACCAAAAGTATTCTTAAGATCGGAAATAATTTGATCGTCGGTCATTTGAGTGCGAGGCATAATCAGGTTGTTTGTTTCAACTGAAGTCATTATAAAATAAAAAAGGGGTCACCAGAACCCCTAGTGGTCAGTTCGCCAACTGGTTCTTGAGTTTCTCAAGATACTCTTTACTACCACAATGTCCTTTATACCCAGGATAATATCTTTCAACCATAGCAGGAACGCCCATGGCAGTAATTGAACTTTGACATAGAACCCAAACTTCTTTGGTATCATACTTAACTACATGCTCAAGTGGGAATTTGGATTTCATTTTAATCCTCAACTGTAAATGTTTTGTTCTTAACTTTAGTGTCAAACTCACCAGTTCTACCTGGTTTCATACTACCTATTTTAACATTCTTTCCCTGTCCAGGCCAAGATGTTTTAGAAGTTCCTTTTAAAGTAGAACTTCCACCAGGTTTACGTTGAATCAGAACAGAATCCTGATTATACTTTTTACCAAGTTTTTCAATTGCCTTTTTAAACTTTCTTTTACCTTTTTTTCCAGGAGTGATAATGTGAGATTTCTCTCCTACTTTTTTCTCCTGAGGAGTTCCTGGATTTTCAGTATATCTGCCAGCAACTTTAGTGGGTCCAGGAAGACCAGCACCTCTTACATCTTTTTCAAGTTGTCTTGAACGTGCTTTGTTTTCTGCTTTTGATTT
>SXGQ01565606.1_pt1 | contig 10188 bp, 8 predicted proteins | sample 3178371 | NCBI WGS metagenome assembly SXGQ01 (sample SAMN11356859, study PRJNA531348) | freshwater metagenome | isolation source: freshwater sample F1-20 | place: China: Fuxian Lake, Yuxi | collected 2017-12-25 | reverse complement strand
AGTCCTCTGGAGGTCGCAATGCTGCCAGACCTGCCAGCCCTGATGTCGATCAAGAATCGGCTCGTTGGTGAGTTTCCATGGGCAACGACTGCCATCGAAGAAATCTTCGGTGGACTTTGCCTGAAGCGCCGCTGTGGCGTCCTGCGCTGCCAATTGAATCCCACGCTGATCGCCGGTCGGCCTGGAGTGGGGAAAACCCGCTTCGCCAGACGCTTGGCTGAAGAGCTGAGCCTGCCGTTTCGGGCGATTGGAATTGGCGGGATGAACGACTCGTTTCCGCTGCTGGGAACCAGTCGTGGCTGGTCCACCGGGCACCCGTCACCGTTGCTCACATTGCTTGCGAGCTCGCCAAGCCCGTCTGCCCTGGTGTTGCTCGACGAGGTGGAGAAGGCCTCGAACCGGGTTGCCAACAGCACTTGCGTAACCAGGGCCTTGCTGGGTCTGCTCGAGCCGGGTTCGGTCAGGCGCTGGTACGACACCTTCTTGCAGACCGATTGCGATCTTTCCGCAATGAGCTTCCTCCTGACCGTGAATTCATTGCAGTCGCTGCCCAAGCCGTTCCTGTCGCGATGCCACCTCGTGATGTTTGACGAACCCAGGCGCGAGCATATTGACGCCGCGGTGCCGCTTGTCCTGGCCGACCTGGCCAAGGACTGGGGGCTGCCTGGTGATGTGTTTAAAGGCTACGAGTCGATCGTGCGCTCGATCCCAGTGCGCAGCATGCGCGAACTCAAGGCCGCACTGACTCACCAGCTCAGGTCAGAGCTTGTTTCGGGCCAACACAAGTGGCTCCATTGAATCCCACCAAAGGAGAGACATCATGACTACCGCGCAGTTCGAGTCGCCCCAGGAGTACTGCGTTGGCCAAACGGATCGGCGACTTGGTCAGCGAGGCCGAGTACTCGACGGCCAAGCGGTGCATCCGCTGCGGCGCGCCAGCGACGATCAAGAGCCTCCAGGGTTACCTGCTGGCAGTTTGCCCAGAGCACGAGGACACCAGAAGCAATCGCCTTATCTATCTTTCAGAGGATCAGGCGGCGGATGATTAAACTCCAGCGCGTTCTCCAACGTGTACCAAAGAATTGCTCTACTTCAATGGCTTGTCTGAGCCGACAAGCGACCGCACGACTACGTCCCCAACTACTAGCGAACCTGAGCGTTCGACTTGCAGTGGCTTGCCGTTCGCATCGAGCGATCCGACTGGTAGCACTCGCACGGTCAGACTCAGTATGCCGGTTTGTCCCTTGAGAGCATCGAGTTGGCGTGTGATGTCGAAGCGATACTTCGCCCCCTTGCCGGGCTCATTTTCGTCCGGCACATCGAATGCACTGAAGTCACCTACAAAGGCCGGACTTTTCGCGTCGCTCGCCGCGTCGCTCAATGGACCAACAAACACGGCATAGTTGCCGGCTGCATCACCGGCTTTGCGAACGTTCTCTAAATCGATGACTGTGTACGTGTACGCATTCGATGATTGCCGCGAGACTGCGAGAGGGGTCTTTCCCACTCCTGCACCAGGACCGGATCCTTCGGGCAAATCTAGCGGGACAAAAAAGCGATGCCCAGTTGACGCCGGGACACTTACAGGCTTACCAACGGCGCCTGCATCTCGTTCGATGAACCCCTTCACCTCCTGCGGGACATTGGAGAGGCTTTTGCCTCCCCCGGCCCCCGCCGCCCCGCGCACGAATATCTGTGCCGTGGGCATCTCGGGCGGATTGATCTTGGCGGGATCCGTGTCGTACATGTAGCCAAGGTTACTCTGTTCTAAGAAGAATCGCCGTGGCCTGCGGTCTTCTTGCCCATTGACGTCGATAAAGTTGTAAGGGCTTGCATCCAGCCAAGCTTCAATCTCAGCGCGAGTTTTGTCCCGTGACCAACCTCGACGGCCAGAAAGCCACTGGTTGAACAGTCTATCAATGTTGGCATGATGGACCCAAAAAATTGGGTCGAACGCCGCTGTACGAACGTCTTCCATCCAACCGCCAACTCCACCGTGTACCTGCCCATGGGGGGTGTGATCGATGGAGTCACCGGTACCAGTCGACTCGCCAAACCCCGGGAATCCCGATCCTGAGAAGTAATAGTCGTTTCTCATACACCGCGTCGTATCTACAAAGCGCTCCTGAAGGCGCGAACCCCGCGCGTCTAATTGCCGCCTTCTGCCACCAAGGGGGTACAAGGGATTCTCTGCACCGGAGGGAGTTTGACGTTCCCGAAATGGCTCTGGCAGCTCCAGAGAGGCAGGTGTGCTTGCTCGATAGTGCCAGTAAGGCAGCGCGAAGGTCGAATCGTTCAGAGTCACGCGAGCATGGCGTTCGAAATAATAGAGATAGGCGCGATGCCATAGCAGAAAATCGGCGGGGGACTTGACGCCCAGATGTGTACATTGATTCCAGAAGCCTAGGAGAGTCTTCGCGTCGGGGTCGGCGTTGAACATGTCAGCAAGAACTTTTCGGTCTGGGAACTGCCGCACAGCGTTCGAGCTCAGGTCGGGCCACCAGTGAATGGCTGCCTGAAAGAAGTAACTGGCAGGATCAGAAGCGCGCTTCTTCCTCATTTCCGCAAACAGCTTGCGGAGTTTCTCCACGCTTTCGGCCGCTTTGACGAACTGATCAAGCGAAACTCGAACCGGCACACCTTTAGAGGATGCGTGCGAGGTAGGGAACTCAGAAGCCAAAGCAAGCGAGGCACTGGCTTGAAGTAGCGTCCGCCGTCTGATATTCATGCCCATCTCCTGCATTTACCCAAACCCTAAAGACCCGTACGTGCCTGCTATGGCTTGCGCGCAAAGGACACCTTCAGCGAGTTGATGGTCTTCGCGCTTGCTGAGGTTCCCAAGTCAATGCCGGCGACGGGCGTAGTCCAAGCTTTTTCAATGCCCAGCTTGCCGTCTCTCGTAACTGTCAACGCCACCTCGACGTCGAAGGCACCCAAAGCCATAGGCGGCCTTGCGATACTTCCTCCCTCTTGCTCTCGCACAGCAGCGGATACTGCGCTAGCAAGAAGAACCTTGAGCTCGCTCGCGAACGCTCGCGCTTCTTGTGAGATGACTCGGTCACTTGGCATTGCGGGCAATCGGTCAAGTGGCGGAAGGCCATCGCTTGCATAGTCCTTGGATCTCACCCGAGGCAAGAGTTGCAGTTTCACCGCATTCGTTGACGCCTTCCCCCTTCCCCCGCCAAATGCGACAACCATTACTTTCACTTTTGCGCTGGCTTGTACCGCTTCTTCGGTGGCCAGTGTCACCACCGCTTCCTTCAACTCAGGATGACTGATGCTTGCCGCAGCCTCGCATATGCGATTGCGGTTACGTGAATGGTCAGCGCAGGTTGCTGCACTTGCGCACCAAGCTTGATTCTTGAGTGGACCGGCACACAGCGCTACTCGATCGTCACCCGTGACCAACTTTCTACAAAGCTCTTGACTTGCGAGGCCGCACGATCCACCCGCACAGTGGGTTCGACAAGCTTTGTCTGCCTCGAAAAGCATCGCAACGCAACTCTCCGAAGCGGATTTTCGCACCAGCTCGCACGCTTGGTTCCAATGCCTCTGTTCCGCTGCGGTAGCCTCCCACACTTCATCTCTACTTATCTCTTCGACGGCATACTGAATCGCATCCACGACATCGACGAGGCTGCGCTGCGTTGTGTCGTTCGGAAAATTGATGCATCCCATTAGTAGCATCACGCAACCAGCAATCGCGACAACAGCCTTAGCCATATCGGTGCTCCTTGGTCAGACAAGGGGGAGGCCCTGCGCACTTCGCATCCCGCCCATGGCTGGGATCAACTCCTGACTTAATGCTAGCTCCCGAGGCCAAGCGGCGACATCATCAAATTTGATGAGCAGTCGCCCTGATTGCGCCCCCCTTCAGAAGAGCGTGGTTGATTGCAGCAAATCGAAGATGGCTCGGGCACTCAATCGTCGAAGCTCTCTAGACGAAGATGTCCCATTCCCACCCCTTTGCCGAGTCAATGCACGGGCCCATTCGTCAGAACCACAGGTGGACGTGCGGAACTCACGGTCTGCATAGAACACGGGTCCGGAGTTGGCATCAAGGCGTTGACGCCCGGGCATACTAGCCGAATCGAAGCAACAGAACGATCGACTGACGGTGAGCTCTCTTCACTTGGACCCGAAATTGCCCCCTGGGATATGGGAGGTGCGGCGCCTTGGCGCACTCTGTCGCTTGCAATCCACGGGAGCCGATGCCGGACTACACGTCTACTTTCGTGAACGCCCCGAAGCAGAAGGAAGGTCACTGCGCTGGGTCAGCCGCGAGGTATCACTCTCACACCTCGCATTGCTTCCAATCGGACAGCTTCTGGACGGATCTTCCGGCGCGCTTCTCCATAGCGAGAGGGATGGCTCGGTGCAAAGGATGAAGCTTGATTTCTCCAAAGACAATGTCGACTTTGTCCTGCGGTCCTCACGTCCCCCCAGGCCGGGGGAGCCAGTCAGTCTTCAAGACCCTGAGGCGGACTACGTTCTGGCCCGAGTACACGGCAGCGCCTCACGTCCTACCATTCTTATCCCCTGCGCCGCTCTGTTTGCACACTACTGGTGCGTGACCTCTACGTTGACACGATCAGTAGTTCAAGGGGAATGGAACGATCCACGGCAACACATCTATACCGAAGACGGATTTCATGTTGATGAGCTCGGCAGAGCGCGCATCACTGTTCGAAAGAAGTGGCGAGACGATGAAGCGCGATATTTGGCATTGCTGCTAGCCGATGACCATGCCATCCAGAGCGCGATCGACATTCACACGCGCTTTGCCATCGAGATGACGTCCTGCATCGACGCTGACGTAGCTCCTCAACTGTACGTTCGCCCACCGTTCGAAAGATTGACCGACGTGAAGGGCGTGTTCCACACGCTTGAGCATGGGAACGAATCGGGCCACGAAGTTCTTCTACTCAGCCACATCATCAGCACTTCCTCGCCCACACGTATCTCACACGTGACCGTGTTCCGTGAGACAGGCCGCAGAAGCTCAGGGGCGGCGGACTTCGACCAGGCATCGCCGGAGATCTTGGAACCGAACAAAGAGTCGCAAGCCGGTCGGAAATCTGTGGGGCTGATTGCCCCGCCCAATCCTTCCATTACCGAGCGACCTGCTGGCTTCGGCGACGCTGGGGTGGAAACCTCGGTTCTGCAGCCACTTGACGAGCGCTTCCTCATGCTCTTTGGGGTGACTATCGAGAAAGGCGACCGCGAAGGCGGGGAGCGACGTGAGCGCTCCTCAGTTTTACCCAGGGCCGTGCACGGAAAACTTTCAGCTGTTCATGGAACTAGGCTGATGGGCGAAGACGTTGTGCGGGCCATCCTTTTGCCATCGTCCGAATCAAGAGAGGCCAGTCCGATCGATGATGAGGCCCTAATCGAGCCCCTTGACCATGAGTTGCGCAAGCTTCTAAGATACTGCGCGCATGCGAGCGATTGGCCTCCGATTTCTGATCAGATTGGACGCGTGAGTGTTACCCCTATCAACCCCTATCAGGCTGGTGGTCTCGCAGTCTCGGAAGGGTACTTTTCTCTGCCGAAGAAGGTCCGGGGTCACGAATTCCCCTGGCTTTTTCGGGATGCTCGAAGCAAGTCGAGCAGGCGTGCCATCTGTCTACGCTTCGATGCGCCCCAAGCAGCAGATGGGCCGAGAACTCGCTATGTCCTCGACTTCGAGGCTCGGGTGCCCAAACAGCGGGAGCATCAAGGACGCTCCACGCCAATCAAACACAGTGCTGTAGCAGTATGGTTTCAAGACAGGCCCAGCGAAGCTGAGGCCCGGGCGCGCCTTGTACGCTCAATCGAGGATGTCGCGTTGAACCGCGGGCCGTTGTCGCACGGCAGTTCCCACAAGGCGACAAGAATAGCCACGCTCAAACACGGCTACACCGACGTTCTCAAGTTTGCACGCCGGCTGTTTGATGCGAAAGAGCAGGTTCCGTCAAAGGTTGATGCTGAAAGACTCGACGCGACCTAGCGACCGCGTTCAGTGAGTGCATTGCACGCGCGACTCTGGCGCTGCTATTGGTCGACAAGCCAAGCAATGCACAGACATCCCTGATGCGGGTACGTCCAACCGCATCTTTTCTCATTTGATAGCGGATTGCATTGACGATCTCCTCGTCACTCGGCACGTAGGGTGCTTTGTTGACTCCGTTTTTCATGCACTGCCAGAGCCAGAATGGCATCTCCTCACAACCTCTACGCAACGGGCGGGTAAGGTCGCTGGACGTGGTTCCCGATGCCACCAGAGCCGCGGGAAGAAGTCCTGGCTCAGACAGTCGAAGCGCACTGAGGGCGTGCAGCAGTGAGGCACGATGATGAACACCACCACTTTCGAAGTATCGTGACTCGCTCAGCCTGGTGCTCTCCTTGCGAGGCAACTCCAGGCCAAGACGGCCCCAGAGCATTCTGGATCTTTCGGCGCAATCCAAGTAGCTTAGTAGGATGCCGAGACCTGCGAAGTAGGACAGCAGACACGTCTGTCGCCCGAGGACAGTCGCAAAACCAGCGTCCATCGCGGCCTCGATCTCTCGCTGCGCAGCGACCACATCTTGGCTACATGCGATTGCATGGTCTGCAAATTGCCTGCGATCGTTGCCACAGCACTCGCAGTGCGTGATTCCACTGGTATCAGCTGGTGCGATCCTTCCGCACCCCCATCTATGCGGGGCAACAGGTTGCTTGCAGCAGGGACAACGATCGCAGAGCAGCTCTCCATGAAGGGGGCAGCAAACAGAGCAGGCCAGTCGCCATGTCAGTCGGAGATAGGGTGTCTCGTCGTCGCGTAGGCACTTTGCACAGTATTGGAGACCGAATCCGTGCCTTGCCGTCCCATGCTTACCCAGCGGTATGACCCACCGCGCATGCCCATGGAGAGGCAAGATGCCCCACAGAGCGCCCTCGTAGCGCCTTAAAGTGCATGCGCGAATCTCATCTGATTGCAGTCCGGTGACCTTGGCAATGCGATTGTGAAAATCCTGCCATGCACCCCTGTCAACGTCCTCGGTAAACAACTGGCGCCCTCTGCCCATCAACCAATGGTTGAGGAACTGAACGGACATACCGTGCCTTTCGGCTACGCGCACCACCCAGCTTGAGAATGCCTCATCAGGCTGAATCGAGGTATGCGCAGGAAGCCTTGACCTGAAGTCATCGATCGCGGCGTCAAAGCGAAGAGTTCCTTGCTCGTTCGCCATGGGGCGCGGTCGCTTAGTACGGGTTACGCTGCTGGCGTCGCGTTGGATGAATCCAGCCGAGCGCTTTCAGTACGTCCGGAGCCAGATCATCAATATCAATTCGCTCCTTGCCACTTCGCATAGCCTGCTCGGCCAAGAGGTGTGCTAGCTCAACCATGTACCCGAGCGTGCCGGTGGCCTCAGCCATGAATCGGGCAGTGGTGCTCTTTCTCGAAAGCCCAGATGCGTGCTTCAGCCCAAGAGTCGATTCGATCGATGCGAGCATTAGGCGGGTGTCTTCAGCATTGGCTTGCCACTTGGGCAGGTGCCAGGCCGGATACCTTGAGCCGATCTCAGGCATCGCGACCAGCGCGTTGACGCCGTCTTCTACCGATGACAAGACGAGTGGGATACGCAGCGCGTTGCCCAGGTACTTGAGCCCATTGAGGGCCTTCCGCTGCTTGTCTACGCTACCTGCCTGAATAAACCCGAACTCGTCGATCAGCAGTAGGCGCACCTTCAAGTTGCGGAAGGTCGCTTGAATCCTGGCGATCTTGTGTTCTGGTCGCTCACTGTTCGACCCCAATACCCCCAGCTGCCGCAAGATCACATCCAGAAGTCGGTCCTCGCTCGGTTCCGGCGGAGACTGAATCAGGACGACGGGTAGCGACTTGTGGATCTCGCGCCCGTTTACCACCTCACTCGCCGCCGGGTACGACTTGCCGATCTCATACTGAATATTCCGCAGGAGCTGGGTCTTGCCGGAGTTCGAAGGAGCGAGGATGGTGAAGCTCTGAAACCGATCAGCAGGTCCCTGTTCGACCAGCTGCTGCACTCGGACCAACATGTCCTGGGCGACTTTGTACGGGATCCAACTCCCTCGCCGCATGGCGCGAATGCGGCTGTTGACGTCTTCGCCACCGTCGGGCGCACTATGGGAACTCATCGGACAACCAGAAGTGTTGCATTGCTCACTGCGAGTGGCGCCTCACAATGGGCGAATGCCGTCAACCGGTGTTAGCGGTGCGTCGTCATCGTCGCCATTGGGGCGTGCAGCTGGCACGCCCGCGCTGGGACGAGGAACTTGAGTTGCTGGTACGTCGGCAGCAATTGCACGCTCTTCAGAAAGAAGGACTTGCGGGCGGCCAGGGACCACGTGGCCATACTCAGGCTGCGGAGACTCTGCTCGACGCCGCGCCTTTTTTGCCTGCGAGGAGTGCGGCTTGCTCGCCTTGACGGCTTTTGTGGCCTCCGCCTCGTGCAACTCGATCCTTTCCATTTCTGCGCGGGCGCTAAAGACGGTGTCTTCGTCCACATCGGCGATGTTGCGCTCCCGCAGGCGTCTGCGAACCTCGTTGTATTCCCAGATCGAGATGTCTGGGTGACTCAGGTTCGCATAGGGGATCGGATGGTATCGATTCGTCTCAGGGTCCTTGAAGAAGACACGGCCGATTTTTCGAGGATCGCGCTTGACGATGAACTTGCGTGCCTTGTTTGGAGAAAGTGGATCGCGAGCGCCCACCCATTTCCTCAGTACGTCAGCCGTGTACTTGATCAAGTCGAGCTGGATACCGTACTGCTGGATCGTCAACGAAAAACTCGGCAGAAAGTCCATGTATAGCTGCTCAGGATCCGATTCAATGCGCAGTCGCCCCTTGGGCAGCCCCTCGTCCCCTTTGATGCCCGCCTCAAACTTGCGCAGCGGCGACATACCATTGAGGCCAGAGTGTGGACTGTTGTGGTAGTCCCCCAGGATAAGGTGTGCAAGCCATCGCTCGAAGGCGTGTAGCGTCATCACCGCCTTCCCTTCAGAGTCGTATTCTTCTTTTTCGACAACATTGCTAAAGGTGGTCCCAGGCAGTGCATGAATACGTTTAGACAACGTCCCCATAAGGCGCTCAATATGAGCGCCATACTGGGGGCGCCGGACCGGTCGGAACTGCAGGCTGATCCCGTGCTGGTCGCAAGCGATCGCGAGGCTCTGCCCTCGAAACTCCTTTGCGTTGTCGAGATGGCCAACATACGGGATACCCTCGCACGGGTATCTATAGCTAACTCCCAAACGGGCCATCCATTCATTCTTGTTGAGAATCGCGTGCGTCAAGCACAAACCCGTTCCTAGTGTTCCGGGGGGATCGAAGCTCACGTAGTAACCCAGGCACATTCGACTGAAGACGTCGATAGCAACGGTGATCCACGGTCGACCAATGGACACACGCTTCTCCGCGTCGACCAGATGCAAGTCAACTCGGGTGTGATCTATCTGAACCAAGGAGTAAGGGTGGTCTGCTCCTTGTATGGACCCCCGATTCAAGCGACGCGAGTTCGCCAGCTTGCGCTCACCCCGAGCAACTGCCGCGTCTTTCGCGGGAAACTTTGCGATACGTGCCTTGAGCGTATCGATGCTCGGGGCCTTTACCCCGTCAGTCCGACATTGGAGTTCGAGTTTTTGATATACAGCAGCGATCCTCGGCTTCTGGTCGCTGAGATAGTGAGTGCGAATGGCATCGTCAATAAGTTTTTCAACGCGTTCGTCAAGGCGAGGCTTTCCGCGGTCGCTGCGCTCCTTCCGTACGAGATCGATCGTGCGTCCCACAGGGGAGTGCTTCGCGAGCCAGCGATAGAGAGTGCCTGGGTGGTAGCCAATTGACTGCGCCACACGTCGCACATCTGCCGTGCTGCCTCCCAGACGGCGCACCTCCTGAATTGCAGCCACCTTCTCCTTTGCCATCTGCCACTTCTCGTCGCTCACGCTATCGAGGTCGACGTATCGCATGGACGTCAGCTCTTTCGCGGGCAGTAGATCCGTCAAGAGAACTTCACGCCGTTCGTTCGAACAGGTGCACTCGACCATCACGGAGCTCGGCGATAGAAGCTCGACGACGACGTATTCGGCATCGTCGCCGCGTAGACGTACCGCTGCACCAGGTTCGACGTTAACGACGCCAGTCATTGTCGGGATGCCTCCAGTCAGGGCGCTTGCTGGGGAACCCAACGT
>SXGQ01762753.1_pt1 | contig 10189 bp, 12 predicted proteins | sample 3178371 | NCBI WGS metagenome assembly SXGQ01 (sample SAMN11356859, study PRJNA531348) | freshwater metagenome | isolation source: freshwater sample F1-20 | place: China: Fuxian Lake, Yuxi | collected 2017-12-25 | reverse complement strand
TGCCGCCGGACCAGCCCCGCTACAGCCGCAGCAAGGTCATGGACGAGGCCGAGTCGATCCGCCAGCAGATCCAGGAGGCGCTGTACGACATGCTGCGCACCCGCAGCTCGGTCTGGAGGGGCTGATGGGCAAGCGCGTCCTGGTCACCGGCCTCGGCACGTTCTGGGGCGGTCGCGTCGCCAAGGCCCTCGAGGCCGACCCCGACGTCGACGTCATCGTCGGCCTCGACAAGGTCGAGCCCACCATCGAGCTCGAGCGCACCGAGTACGTGAAGAGCGACGAGAACTACTCGATCCTGTCGCGCATCGTCGAGGCGACCCAGGTCGACACGATCGTGCACACCTTCCTCGTCGTGGACTCCACCCAGATGCGAGCCCGCTCGATGCACGAGATCAACGTCATCGGCACGATGAACCTGTTCGCCGCCGCCACCGACTCCTCGGTGCGCTCGGTCGTGGTGAAGTCCTCGTCATACGTCTACGGGTGCGAGCCCGGCGACCCGGTGTGGTTCACCGAGGACATGCCCCGACAGTCCCCGCCCCGGCACCGGGTCGAGCGGAGCCTCACCGAGGTCGAGAGCTACGTGCGGGACTTCGCCGTCGACAACCCCCACGTCGCCGTGACGATGCTGCGGTTCTCCAACGTGCTCGGCCCCGAGCTCAGCACGCCGCTGTCCCGCATGCTCGAGCTGCCGGCGGTCCCGTCCGTCTTCGGCTTCGATCCGCGCTTCCAGTTCGTCCACGAGGACGACGTCGTGCGCGCCATCCTCTTCGTGCTCGAGCACGAGCTCGCCGGCGTCTTCAACGTCGCCGGCGACGGCCTGCTGCCGTGGAGCGAGGTCGCGGCCATCTGCGGCAAGCGCACCGTGCCCCTGCCGCCACTCGGGCAGGGACTGGTCACGGCGGTCCTCGGTCGCCTCGGCGTCGACATCCCGCCCGAGGTCGTCGACCTGCTCAAGTACGGGCGGGGTCTCGACAACGCCCGCCTCAAGCGGGCCGGCTTCGACTACACGCACACGTCGGCCGGCGCCGTGCGTGCCTTCATCGAGTCGCTGCGCCTGACCCGCACGGTCGGCGCCGACACCGAGTACCAGTACGAGCGCGAGGTCGAGGACTTCTTCCGCCGGTCGCCGGCGGTCGTGCGCAAGACCCGCTGACAGGATTCAGGACCGCTGGGCCACCTCAGCCTCGAGGTCCAGCGGCTGGGTGACGGCTCGGGTGGCGTACTCGCCCCACTCCTCGTCGGGCAGCAGGTACATGAGCTCGAACTCGTTGCCGTCGGGGTCGGCGGCGTAGAGCGACTTGGAGACCCCGTGGTCGGACTGGCCGCGCAGGGCACCGGCCTCGGACAGCACGGAACGGGCCCGGGCCAGCTCCTGGATGGACGCGACCCGCCAGGCCAGGTGGTAGAGCCCGGTGGCCCCGTGAGGCGGGCGGGGTGCGGTCGCCCCGACCCCGATGAGGCCGAGGTCGTGGTGGTTCGTCGAGCCGCCGGCGCGCAGGAAGGCGGCGCGGCCGGGCATCTCGTCGACGACCTGGAAGCCGAGGACGTCGCGGTAGAAGTGGGCGGCGGCGGGCACGTCGCGCACGTAGAGCACGGCGTGGTTCAGCTCGGTGATCTGGACGGGTTCCATGTTCGCTCCTCTGGCAGCGGGAGACGGGGCCCGGTCGAGCCGGACCCCGTCGCCTCGCGGGTGGGTTCGCCGCCGTCGGCGGCGGGTGGATGTCAGCTGGCGGCCACGGCCTGGACGTCGATGACGATCTTGACGGCCTTGCCGACGAGGACGCCACCGGTCTCCAGCGCCTGGTTCCAGGTGATGCCGAAGTCCTCGCGGTCGATCTCGGTCGCGGCGGCGAAGGCGATGCGCCCGTTGCCCCACGGGTCCTGGTTGGCGCCCTCGAACTCGACGTCGAGGGTGACGGGACGGGTCACGTCCTTGATGGTCAGCTCCCCGTCGACCTTCCAGTCGCCGCCGGCCTGACGGACGCCGGTGGACCGGAACGTGACCTTCGGGAACTGCTCGACGTCGAGGAAGTCGGCGGACTTCACGTGGCCGTCGCGGTCAGCGGAGCCGGTGCTGAAGCTGGCGGCGTCGAGGGAGACCTCGACCGAGCTCGCGGTGGGGTCTTCGGCGATGACGACGGTGCCCGACTCGAGGGCGACGCCGCCGCGGACCGTCGAGAGGCCGAGGTGGCGGACCTGGAAGTCGGCGCTGCTGTGGCTCGGGTCGAGCTGGTACGTGCCGACGGTGGGGACGGTGACGTCGGCTGCGGTGCGGGTGAGGGTGGAAGACATGGGGGTGCTCCTGGGTTCGTTGCGACGGGGATTGTTGCCTGGACAACAACGTAGCGCAGGGTCGTTGCATGTGCAACCTTTTCTTCGTACGCTCATCCCATGACCTGCCCACCCGATCCTGCGGAGCACCTCGACGACCCGCGGATCGAGGCGTACGGGATGCTGATCGAGGCCCACAACGAGCTCCACAACGCACTCGAGCGGAACCTCGGCGCGGTGGCCGGCGTGCCGGTGGGCTGGCTCAGCGTGCTGATCCGCCTGGCCCGCTCCCCCGACCAGCGGCTGCGGATGACCGTGCTGGCCCGGGACATGACGATGAGCACCAGCGGGCTCACCCGCCTCGTCGACCGCATGGAGGCCGCAGGTGTCGTCCGCCGGGAGGCGTGCCCGGAGGACCGGCGGGGCCTGCTCGCCGTCCTGAGCGACGAGGGCCGCACGCTGCTCGCCTCCACGGCCCCGTGCCACGTCGCCGACCTCGAGCACCTGCTCGGCGGCGCCCTCGAGCCCGACGAGCTGGGGCAGCTCACCGACCTCCTGCGCCGGGTGCGCGACCACGTGCGGGCCGTCGGACCACCCCCGGGATAGGACGAGGCGGTCTGCCAGACTCGCCCCGATGAGCCAGGTCACCACCGAGATCACCGACGGTGTCGCCGTCGTCACCCTGAACGACCCGGACAAGCGCAACGCGCTGAACCTCGGCATGGTCGAGGAGGTGATGGCCGCCATGGACGCCATCGAGGCCGACGAGTCGGTCGGGGCCGTCGTCGTCACGGGCGAACCGCCGGCGTTCTGCGCCGGCGCCGACCTGTCCCACCTGGGCTCGTCGCAGCGCGAAGGGCTCATGGAGATCTACCAGGGGTTCCTGCGCTTCGGTCGCTGCCCGCTGCCCACGATCGCCGCCGTCAACGGCGCCGCCGTCGGGGCCGGCATGAACCTCGCCCTCGTCTGCGACGTGCGCATCGCCGGCGAGCGGGCCAAGTTCGACACCCGCTTCCTGCAGCTCGGCCTCCACCCCGGGGGTGGGCACACCTGGATGTACCGGCGGGTCGCCGGACCGCAGGCCGTCACCGCCGCCGTGCTGTTCGGTCAGGTCATGGACGGCAAGGAGGCCGAGCGGGTCGGACTGGTCCACCGCTGCGTGCCCGACGGCGAGCTGCTCGAGCACTGCATCGACATGGCCCGGGCATCGGGCACCGCTCCGCGCGACCTGGTCATGGAGATCAAGTCCTCCATCCGGGACATGGCCGACATCAGCGACCACGACGAGGCCGTGCAGCGCGAGCTCGACCCCCAGGTGTGGTCGCTGAACCAGCCGGCCTTCAAGGAGCGCCTCGCCGCCCTCCAGACGAAGATCTCGAAGAAGTAGCCCGCGGCGTTCAGCCGGCGAGGACGACGCCGGCGTCGACGACCTCGAGCACGGCGGTCTGGGTGGCGGCGTCCTCGCTCGTGACCACGATCGACCAGAGGCGGTCGCCGTCGGGGACGAGCACCCGGCTGACGTGGGCGTCGATGGGGTCGCCGCTGTCGGCGGCCTGCTGCTCGAGCCGGAAGTCGAGGCGGAGCCGGCCGTCGTCGGTCTCGACGACGTTCAGGTCGGTGCCGCCGGCGGCCAGCACCTCGGCCTCCGCAGCCGCCCGCACCGCGGCGAGGTCGGTGTCCGCGCCGTCGTCGAACTCGACCTTGATCTCGGCGACCCGACCCTCGGCATCGATGCCGGCGGCGTAGAACACCGCGCCGGTGGCGGCCACGTTGCGGGCGGCCTCGAGGAAGAAGGGCTGGGCCAGGTCGGCGTCCTCCAGGCGCTCGAAGGCCTCGTCGTCCAGGCGGGTCGCGTTCCAGCCGGCCGGGATGGCGATCCCGAAGCCGAGCGACGGGAACGGGGCGAAGGTCGTGCCGGGGACATCCGGTTCCTCGAGGTCACCGGTCTCGGCGTCGGGGCTCGTGTGGGCCGGCAGCTCGGGCAGCGGATCGGCGGGCGGTGGCTCGTCGTCGTCGCTGCACCCGGCGAAGGCGAGCGCGGCGACCAGCAGGGCGGCGAGGGGGCGGCGAAACCTCACGAGATCCACGCCTCGAGCAGCTCGTCCCGGCGGGTGTCCCACTCCTCCGACGTGATGCCGTAGCGGACGTGGTCCTCCCACACGCCGTTGATCTCCAGGTACCGCAGGGCGATGCCCTCCTCGCGCACGGCGAGCTTCTCGACCACGCGCCGGCTGGCCCGGTTGCGGGGAATGATGGCGATCTGGAGGCGGTGGAGGCCCAGCTCCTCGAAGGCGTAGCGGCACGCGACCACGACGGCCTCCGGCGTGTAGCCCTGTCCGGCGTGGGCCTGGTCGATCCAGTAGCCGACGTAGGCGTTCTGGAACGGACCCCGCTGCACCGAGGACAGGTTGATCTCGCCGATCAGCGCACCCGCCTCGCTGAACACGCCGAACCCGTAGCCGGTGCCGAGCTGCCACTCGCGGGACCGGGCCGAGCAGCGGGCGGCGAAGGCGTCCTTGCTCTCGACGACGTCGGGCTGCCCGGAGACGCGCCGGGGCTCCCACTGGGTCAGCCAGTCAGTGTTGCGGCGACGGACCTCGCGCCAGGCCGGGAAGTCGCGCACGTCCAGCGGACGCAGGACCACCCGGCGCCCCCGGAGCTGGGTCTGCGACGGCGACCAGCTCACCGGCCGAGGACTTCGCGCAGCGCGCCGAGGAGGAGCGTGACGTTGCGGGGGCGGGCGGTGTGGCCCATGCAGCCGATGCGCCAGACCTTGCCTGCGTAGTCGCCGAGCCCGCCGCCGACCTCGATGTCGTAGCGGTCGAGCAGCGTGGCCCGCACCGCAGCCTCGTCCACCCCGTCGGGCACGACGACGGTCGTGAGCTCGGGGAGGCGGTGGCCCTCGGTGGCGAACAGCTCGAAGCCGAGCTCGACGAGCCCGTCCTGCAGCAGGCGGCCGCACTCGGCGTGGCGGGCGTGCACGGCGTCGAGGCCCTCGTCGAGCAGGGCGGTGAGCCCGCCGTGCAGCGCGTAGATCATCGAGATCGGGGCGGTGTGGTGGTAGGTGCGCTTCGCCCCGGCCGTCCCGACGTAGCTGCCGATCATGCGCAGGTCGAGGTACCAGGACTGGCTCCGCTCGACGAAGCGGTCGCGAGCCCGGTCCGACACCGTGATCGGCGACAGGCCCGGCGGGACGCCGAGGCACTTCTGCGTGCCGGAGTAGGCGAGGTCGATGCCCCAGCCGTCGGCGTCGAACGGGATGCCGCCGAGGGAGGTCACGCAGTCGACCAGGAGGAGGGCGTCGCCCTTCCCCGCCGCGACCGGTTCGACGTCGGAGCGGGCACCGGTCGAGGTCTCGGCGTGCACCATCCCGATGAGGGTCGGCGAGGGGTGGGCGTCGAGGAGGCGCTCGGCCGTCACCGGCGTGCCCCAGTCGAAGTCGACCCGCACCACGTCGGCCCCGGTGCGCTCGGCGACGTCGCACATGCGGGCGCCGAAGACGCCGTTCACCCCGATGACCGCCACGTCGCCCGGACCGAGCACGTTGACGATGCAGGTCTCCATGCCGGCGGACCCGGTGCCGCTGATCGGGATCGTGAGCGCGTTCTGCGTCCCGAAGACGGTGCGGAGCTGGTCGCAGACCTCGTCGAGCAGCGCCAGGAACTCGGGGTCGAGGTGGCCGAGCATCGGGCGCAGGAAGGCCTCGATCGACTCGGGATAGGGGTTCCCGGGCCCGGGGCCCATCAGGATGCGATCGGGGCGGGGCACGGGCCGGAGGCTAGATCGGCGTCGGAGCGGGCGGAGAACGGCCGGTTCAGGCCAGCGACGCGACGAGGCCGTCGAGGATGTCGGCCTCCGAGACCAGGCACTCCTCGATCCCGAGCCAGCGCACGATGGCCACGAAGATGCAGGCGCCGGCGACGATCACGTCGGCCCGGGCCGCTTCCAGACCGGGGTTGTGCACCCGGTCGGCGAGGGACTCGGTGACGAGGGTGCGGAAGACGTCCTCGATGGCGTCGTGGGAGAAGCGGAAGTGGTGGATGGCGTCGCGGTCCCACTCGTGCAGTCCGAGCTCGACCGCCGCCATCGTGGTGATGGTGCCGGCGAGGCCCACGAAGGTCTTGGCCGTGCGGATCTGGGGCAGGTCGCGGACGACGTCCTCCATCCACGCCTGGGTCACCGAGATGCAGGCGTGCAGCTCCTCGGGCATCGGCGGGTCGCTCTCGATGTACTGCTCGAAGAACCGGACGCAGCCGATGTCGATGGACATCGAACCCTCGACGTCGTCGGTGCCGACGATGAACTCGGTCGATCCGCCGCCGATGTCGACCACGAGGAAGGGCCCGTCTGCGGGATCGAGCTCGGCGGTCGCACCGCGGAACGAGAGCTCGGCCTCGGCCTCACCGCTCAGCAGCTCGGGGCGGACGCCGAGGACCTCCTCGGCGGCGTCGAAGAACTCGTCGGCGTTCGCGGCGTCGCGTGCCGCCGAGGTCGCCGTGACCCGCAGCCGCTCCACGCCGTGCTCGTCGAGGACCTCCCGGTACTCGCGCAGCACGTCGACCGTGCGGGCGATGGCCTCCGGGTCGAGACGTCCGGTGCCGTCGACGCCGCGCCCGAGGCGGGTGATGGTGTTGACGCGGGCCAGGGGCTCGCCGGTGGCGCCGGCTCCGCGGCTCACGAGGAGGCGGGTCGAGTTCGTGCCGCAGTCGATGGCGGCGAGCACGGGTGCGTCCACGTGGCCACCCTGCCCCGCCAGCTCCGCCTCGATCCAACGCCCGACCGGGTCGTCCCCGCCGGCGAGGTGCCAGGCCCAGTGGGCGTGGAAGCACTTGATGCCCCGCCGGGTGCCGCCGACGCCGCCTGACGGGCGTGGACCGTGGTGGTCGTCCGGGATGGCTGCGTCCCGCTCGGCGGCGTAGCGGTCGTGGGCCTCGCCGATCACGTCCTCGCCGATCTCGGCCTCGGCCCGGTCGATCGCGCCGGTGGACTCGAGCCGCCCGATGCGGGCCCGCTCCTCCTCGCCCACCAGCCAGTAGCGGGTGGGCATCGGCGTGCCGTCGAACAGCAGCGGGGCGTTGCGGATCACCAGCGGCGCGCCGGCGCCGTCGCGGACGACGACGTCGAAGTGCGCCTGGGGCGGGCGGCCGAGGAGCTCGGCCACCGCGGCGATGTCGGCCTCGTCGGCCACCCGGCTCCTAGGCCCCGTGGTTGGAGCGGCGGCGACCGAGGAGCCAGAGGACGAACAGCACGGCCACGACCGGACCGACGCGCTTGGCCACGGACGCCCCGGCGGCGTCGACGAGGTCGACCGGCTCGCGCTCGGGCGAGTCGATCTTGCGCACCCCCGTTGCCGGTGCGGTCGTGGCGCCGCCCGCGGTGCCGGCCACGGGCGTGGTGGCAGGACCGGTGTCCGGGACGGGCGTGGCGGTGGCGCCGGAGTCGGACTCGGCGGCGACCGGAGCGGTGGTGTCGAGCGGTGTCGGCGTCTCGCCGTCGGGGGTGCCGATGGCCTGCTCGGTGCCGGTGGCGGCCGCTGCGGCCTCGGTGACCTCGGGCGAGCCCATGCCGGGCTCGGTCGCCTGGGGGGCGCTGGCCGGGGCATCGAGCTTTCCCTCGAGGCAGCTGACGAACTCGTCCATGAGCTTGCCGCTGACGTCGGCGATCATCCCGCGACCGAACTGTGCGACCTTGCCCTTGATGGTCAGGTCGGTGTCGACGGTGACGTGGGTGCGGCCCGACTCCTCGGACATGGTCACGGTGATCAGGGCGCTGGCGCTGCCCTGTCCACGGGTGTCGCGGCCCTCGGCCTTGAGCACCATCCGGCGGGCCGACTCGTCCTGCTCCTGGAACGTGGCGGCGCCCTTGTACTGCGCCGTGATGGGACCGACCTTGACCTTGACGACCCCGCGGTACTCGTCACCCTCGATCTCCTGGAGCTGAGCTCCGGGGAGGCACGGAGCGATCAGCTCGACGTCGGTGAGGACCTCCCAGGCCCGCTCGACCGGCACCGGGACGGTGAACTCGTTGGTCAGCTCCATCTGCGGAGATCCTCCAGGGTGTCGATGTCCGCCGTTCGATCGGCGCTGGTGTGCCCGGCGTCGCACGGTATCTCCACGACGAGCTCCGGACGACTTCGCATCACGGCGCGCCCGACCTCGTCGCCCGCCGCCGGCAGCAGGTCCCACACCGCCTCTGCGAGCCGCACCGGGTGCCCTCGGCGGCCGTCGTAGGTGGCGACTGCCATCCCGGCATCGGAGGCGGCGACCGCCCGCCACGCCGAGGCGGTCACGAACGGCTGGTCCCCGAGCCCGACGACCACGGCGTCGTGGCCGCGTCGTCGCGCTTCTTCGATCCCCGCCTGCACCGACGTGGCCTGCCCGAGGGCCCAGGCACCGTTGCGCAGGACGTCGATCCCGTCGGGGACGAGGTCGTCGACCTCCGCTGCGCCCGTCACGACGACCGCTTCCAGGCCGCTCTCGACGAGCCCGGCGAGGGCGTGGGCCAGCAGCGGTCTGCCGTCCAGCGAGGCACGCAGCTTGTGCGTCCCGCCGGCGAAGCGGCTGCCGGCGCCGGCGGCGAGCAGCACGGCGAGGACCATCGGGACAGTGTGGTCGCCGCTGCCCACCTGCGACCGGCCGGGACCCGTGGCAGCATCGGCGCATGGACCCGATCTCCGCCCGCCGCACGCTCGCCCAGGTCCGACTGGCCATCGGCATCGGTGCCCTCGTCGCCCCCCGGCTCACCGGGAAGCTGTTCGGCATCGACGCCGACGCCAACCCGGCCGCTCCCTACCTGGCGCGCCTCTTCGGTGCGCGCGAGATCTACATGGCCACGCCGTTCCTGATGCCGGCGCCGGGGCTCGACGAGGCCGAGCTGTCGTCGCGCGCCGTGCCCGTCGACGCCGCCGACGCGACTGCTTCGTTGGTCGCCGGCCTCCGCGGCTACCTCCCGTGGCGCGCCGCCGTCCCCGCCACCGCCGCCGGGCTGCTCGGCACCTGGCTCGGATCGCAGGCCGCCCGGAACGAGAAGCTCGTCCGCCCCGCCTGACACCCGTTCCCTTCACGCGGACCGACCCACAGACGTCAGAGCGCGTGAAGAGAACGACCCGGGGGGTCAGTGGATGGGGCCGTCGGCGTCCCGGAGCGACGGGGCCCGCCGACCGGTGCGGGTGGCGATGATCTCGGCGAGGATCGACACGGCCGTCTCCTCGGGCGTGCGGGCACCGAGGTCGAGCCCGATGGGGCCCATCACCCGGGCCAGCTCCTCGTCGGTGACGCCCTCGTCCCGCAGCCGGCGGTTCCGGTCGTCGGTCGTGCGCCGGGAGCCCATCGCGCCGAGGTAGCCGACGTCGGTGCGGAGCGCGGCGAGCACGGCGGGCACGTCGAACTTCGGGTCGTGGGTCAGCACGCAGACGGCGTCGCGCGGACCGAGCTCGTGCCCGACCCGCTCCAGCAGCCGGTGCGGCCAGTCGACGACGACCTCGTCGGCGAACGGGAACCGGGCTTTCGTGGCGAAGACCTCCCGGGCGTCGCAGACGGTGACCCGGTAGCCGAGCACCTTGCCGACCCGGGCCAGGGCGCCGGTGAAGTCGACGGCACCGAACACCAGCAGCAGCGGTGGCGGCGCGACCGCCTCGACGAAGACGGCGACGTCGGTCTCGTTGGCCTGGCCCTGGGGGCCGTAGTGGCGCACGCCGGTGGTCCCGGCGGCGAGCTCGCCGAGCGCGTCCCGCGCCACGACCCGGTCGAGGTCGGGGTCGCCGAGCGAGCCGAGCGGGTCGGTGTCGGGGCGGACCAGCAGCTTGCCGCCGACGCCCGGACCCTCGACGACCGTGGCGAGGGCGACCGGCTGCTCGGCGGCGACGGCCTGGCGCAGCGCCTCGTAGACGGAGCTCACCAGTCGAGCGGCTCGATGT
>SXGQ01228118.1_pt1 | contig 10189 bp, 18 predicted proteins | sample 3178371 | NCBI WGS metagenome assembly SXGQ01 (sample SAMN11356859, study PRJNA531348) | freshwater metagenome | isolation source: freshwater sample F1-20 | place: China: Fuxian Lake, Yuxi | collected 2017-12-25 | reverse complement strand
TGATGTCATTCATGCGATTCCATTCTTCTTCAGTATACCAAGATAATAGTTCTCCAGTATATAATCCAGTAGCTACATTAGTTTTAACTATTTCATATAAGTGTGGCACTTGATAATCACCGTAGATATCTTTGCGTAGCATACTTAAACGTTGTTTACCTGCTACATATTGATAGTTGGTATGCCCTACTTCTGGTTCATGTTCTACATCAATCAAATCTACGATAGCACGTAGGGTGATTTCATCAATTTCACGTGTGCTTATACCATCGTAGAAGTGTGGTTGAGCTTTGATCTCTATCATGGACTGGCTGACGTCAGCTACACCCTGGCAAACTTTGGCTACCTGTGCCTGCCATTTGGTCAGATCCAGTGGGACGATCTGGCCACTGCGTTTTTTGACTTGAATATTGCTCAATTTGATACCTCTTTTAGTATTTCTCTAATGCTAAATCTGTGCTTGAATATTGATACAGCAGTTGTAATTGTTTTTCTTCTACTTGTTTTGTATTTACTATTTCATAGGGCCAATAATTAAGAATATATTTTCCCTCATCTAACCAAGCTACTGTGTAGCGTTGTTTGTCTTTGTAATCATAATATACTCTTAATTCCATTGGAGTATTACTATGATGGGTAAAGTATATAGTATATATGATTCCTAAGGCTTTAGCAACATCACACCAATAGTTTTCGGCTAACAAAGTCCAGGGATCTGGCCAGGTATTTGGATCGCTTGGATCTAAATTGTAATTAACAAATGGAGCAGTGCTCCACATGTTGTTTAGTTCTATGACAGCTGATTCTAAGGGCAGGCGATCTAATTCGTGGCGGAAGTCTTTCCACTCTGCTAGCCTGTCATTGACACGCAGATTCCAAAAATTCTGCCACATGATTAGGCAAATGTTCTTGGTGAATAGTAGGTTAGATTAGCTGAAGTACTGGTGTTGGTTGTGGTGTAGCGTAAAACAGCACTATTACCAAAAGTAAAAAATGATAGATTTACACCAGTGTCACCGGTTTCAGTATATTCTTCATCAACTATAGCTACATTACTGTTAATCTGTGTTACTTTAAAAGTACCTACCCTGGCTTCTAAGCCACGGGTTACCCTATAGTCAATTAGGTTAGTCAATGAATCTGTCAAGGTCAATGCTGTGTTAGTAGCAGAGCTAGTGTTGTTTATCAATACCTCAGTAGTTTTCGCCACGTTATTTGAAGTAAGGCTAGCATAAGACTGTAAGATGCTGACATTGGATTCAAGCAGTGTAATATTGGCCGCATTGTTATCTTCTGAATATTCAGTAAGTATTTCAGTGACACCTACAGCGGGAGCACCTTCTACTAGGGTTCCATTACCTATGTATAAACGGCGTTCGTCTATGCTCCAACCCAGTTCGCCACTGGATAACTGTGGAAGGTTTTCTTGTAGGCCACGACGGACTTGTATTTTGGAAATTTGTATTACAGCCATGATTTTACCTTAGTTCAATATCTAGTATTTATGCTAACTTATAATACTGCTCAACTCTGGAAAACCAACGGTCCATCCAGATCGTCCACTCATTTCCTGATACTGTCCACGTTTGGAATTCTGGCCTAGCAAAAGTATTGTCTTCTAATAATTTAGGTGCTACTGCCATCAATATCACACCCTGGCGTATATCGGTTCCGTGGACTTCATTATGTGCGGCAGCATAGGCACATAATTGAAGGAAATAGTCTTCAATCCACTCGGTTTTCTTGGGTTTATTAGTCTGTTTGTAGTCGATAATTGCTGGGCTACCCTTGTATACTCCGCAGGCATCCGTGGTACCTGCATACAATCCTGGAACGTATAAAGGCACTTCAATACCCCATACTTCATCTACGTGTTTCAATCCGTGTTCTACGATCTGCTGCGCCATTGCGTAACTCTGCTGGCTATTTGGGTTAGTACCTGGAGTGCCCATTTCACGGTCGTTGCGCACATAGTCTTCTAACCATTTGTGCATACGTGTACCACGGCTTGCAGCTTCTGTGGTAATCTGTTGGGCTTTATCGGTTCCTACTCGTTTACGCCAATTTTCAAGAGCGTCTCGTTTCTCTTGTGGTTTTGTTCGATCTAATATTGTGGTGACACTAGGAACACGTGATCCGTCGGGTAAAGTGTAAAGACGTTTACCTTCTACCGTGTCACGATTAATGGGGGTATAGTTGTATTTTTGAATAAGCATCTTACTAGTATATATTACTAATTATAAGATGTCAAACAGTAAATGATTCTCCGCAACCACAACGTGCAGATTCGTTGGGATTTATGAACTCAAATCCCTCGTTAAGCCCTTTCTTCTGATAATCAACCTGTACACCATCTAGATAGGTCAGATCTTTCTGGCTAACTACCAACCGAACATCTTTGTTAATGAATTCAACATCACCTTCAAAGAGCTGATCTGCAAATTCTAAAACATAAGCCATACCACTGCAACCAGTGGTTTTCACTGCAAGGCGCATGCCGATGCCACGACCACGATTATCTATGGCGGCTTTTACTTTGGTGGCAGCTATATCTGTTAGGGTTATCATATCCAATCAGCGAACGATCCTCTATTCTTTTCGTCGAGCCTGTTTAATACTGCCTGTTTTTCATCATCTGACATATTTAACCATGCAGAGATTTCTTTAGCTGTCCGATCACAACCTACACAGATCTCATTTTCATATCTGCATATTGATATGCAGGGACTTTCTACCTTAGACTGTTTCATTTTTCTTTATAATCCTATTCCACACAGTTTGTCGCTGTTCATCGGTAAATTCATACCATTCAAACGCTTCATCCTGTGTGCGGAAACAAGCACTACACTCACCGCTGATGAATTGACATACGCCTATGCAGGGGCTATCAATGGGGTTGCGTTTCATGCTTATTTCTATAGTCTGCTATCGCTGATTTGATCGCATCTTCTGCAAGCACCGAGCAATGTATCTTGACGGGCGGCAACGCGAGTTCTTCTGCGATATGTGAGTTTTTGATGGTCTGTGCCTCATCCAGCGTCTTGCCCTTGAGGAGCTCGGTGACAAGGCTAGAGCTAGCAATAGCACTGCCACAACCATACGTTTTAAATTTGGCATCAGTGATAACTCCTTCATGCACTTCTATCTGTAGTTTCATCACATCACCGCAGGCTGGTGCACCAACCATACCTGTTCCTACATCTGGACTATTCTTGTCCAAGGAGCCCACATTACGAGGATTTTCGTAATGGTCTAGAACTTTTTCTGAATAAGCCATATCATAATTCTCCAATAGTGTAGTAATATACTACAGTATTTAGCGTGTTATGTCAAGCTATTTGTAGAATTTTAATTCTTGTTCTGTAACCAAAGGTCCAAAATTTGGTTTTGGTAGATTTTCTTTTAATTTACCCAATGCTGTATGCCAACGCATATCTTGTGGGCAAAATTCACACTGTGCTATATGAGAGTCTTTAGTCGCCAAAAACGCTTGTAATTGCTCTTCACTGCAATTTACTGTTAATGGTTTATATTTGTATAATAATTCACGTTGACGATCATCTAACCGTAGATCAAACTGTTGGTCAAAATCTGGTAAGTTACTCATAGCAGGACATTTATATAACTGGCCTTGATACATGGTGTGATCATGTTTCATGTCACAAGCCGCAAATGCTTTTATAGGATTGCTGGTATGTAAAATATGATGATCATCTTGTTTGATAACTGTTGATTGATGAAATGTAAATGCTTCTATCTCTCCAGCATATCCCTTCCATTTGGCTTTTAGTTCTTCTGCTGTTGCGGGGTCATGTAAACTGAGACCAAAGCCTACGCGATATTTGTCCCAAAATTGAAGATGCTCGGGTCGCTGATATGTGCCATTAGTCTGTATCATTACAACAGCATCGGGCCACAGTCTACGTAGATTACTAGCCCATAGTTCCAGATCTGGATTAAGTGTAGGTTCACCGCCAATTATTGTAATACGTGGAATATCTAAACGTTTGCTCCATGCTTCATAAGCAAGAGCATGATCGGCCCAACGTTGATGTCCTTTGAAATGTAAATCGTTAAAGCGATTACAGCCGCGGCAGGTGAGATTACAGACGTTGGTTATGTAGAATTCTACTACAGGAAATAAACGGATCATCTAGTATTTAATACTAGAATCCAGCTGCGCCGCGTTTTTTAGCGGCTTTTTTGGCCATATTTGATACTGTGTCTACTGGTGCTGTTGTGGCGTCACCTGAGGGAGTGTTAGTAGTTGTTGAATCAGTATCATCAAGTTCACCAGCTGGCTGTAGTTCTATATAATCTTTGTTGTAGCTTTTAATTAGATTTTTAAGTGCTGGATTATTTTCATTAGCAGCGACTAGCGCATCATAGTCAAAGGTCTTGTCTGTGTTAAGCACAAGATTGATTAGGCTCTGCGTTGAAATTTTTGGTAGTTGTTTCTTATCTTTGTATCTGTGGCGAATAAGTTCCAGAGCTGTTGTTAAATTAGACTCTGGAGTATTCTTCGGACTGTGTTGAAATTCATCTAAGCGCACGATTATCTTAGTTCGCGGCCAAGTTCTTCTGCGCCACCCGTGGCTGCATCAGTAGCTGCGAAACCATCAGTTTCTTCTTGATCTAGATCGCTACCTGGTGCTGGAGGTAAACCTGCATCGCCACCACTTAGATCGGCTTGATCACCTGGCATGGCCATTGGATTATCAACCTGCTCACCAGTTAAGATGCGCACACCACCATCAACACCTTCACGTGCTGTTTGTAGATTTTGCATTAATGTGTCTAGTGTTGTACCAACTGCGTTCTTAAATCCTTCAGCTTGTTCGCTACCAACTTGGTCACGTATCGAATCTAGTAGTTCTGGTAGTTGTTCGTTCTGCATCTTACCAACTTTTTCGATGGCATCTTGGATTGAATCTACCATGTTTTTAGCGGCTAGCAATACTTCAGCATTACCTACTTCACCTTCTACCAGGGTTTGGCGACGTTGTTCTAGCCAAGTGTTTAGTCCTTCTTGGACTGTGAGTAGTTCCATATAACGTGGATTGCGTTCTGCTGTGTGTAAGTCCACACTGTGGCGGATCTTATCTAAGTTAGCACTAATAGTTTCACTTAGACGTTCTGCACGTTCAACGGTTAGATTGCTAAAATTAATGGCAAAACCAAAGCGGCTTTCCATTAATTTATTAATCTTACGTGTTGATTTTGTAGACATTTCTGCTAGTTTCATGGTCAAATTCCTATTTAGACTTTAATATATTTAGCCAAGTTTAGATTTTTCTTAATTTCTTTTTTAACTTGTTCTATACGGTGCTGTGTTTCTATATAGCGAACACTGTAGAATTCTTCCCCCCAGGTATCGCCTTTGGCCTGAGATTTCTTATAGCGTATGCGGTACAAACTGGCTTCAAATTCTAGTTTGTTTAACAAGCCGTCATTGTCGCGTATGTCCTTGGCCAGCTGTGTCTGCTGTTTATGTAGAGCTATACAATAGAATATAGCATCTTTACGATTGAAAAAATCAAAAGCCTGCTGGCCTTCTTGCATCACACGCCAGCAGTGATCATTGATCTTAACCACACGATTAGCTCCAACTAATACATCAGTACCGATCTGATAGCAGAATGGTAGTTCAGAATCTTCTTGGGATAATCGGGCTAGTTCGGTCTGGGTGAATCGGCGGATTTTCTCAACATCAAACTCAGCTGATGATTTTTTTGTAGTAGATTTTGCCATCAGTATTGGTTCGAGTAAGGACATCTTTGACTGTGAGATTGTTGGCCAACAGTTGCTCATGTTCATCTAAGTGGCTTTTTGCGATGGCTGTGTCACCCACGAAACGTTCAAGCAGTTCTTGTTCTTCGTTGGTGATAGGCAATAATATTTTGTTGGTTAGTTCTACAATCTTCATGTAACTATTTATGTTACTTGAAGAGGGCGTGTCCGATAAATCCAATGAGTCCTGCTAGGATTACACCCAAGATGCTGACTAGGGTGCTGACATTTTGCTTGCCACGACCTTCTAGTTTCTCGTCCAGGCTTTCCTTGATGCTGACTAGGTAGCCTTCAAGTTTGTCCATACGATGTTCAAGATTTTCTAGTTTAGTTTCCAAGTTGCTGTACCTTACGGCGCATATCTCAACGTGGGCTTCTAGATTCTGTTTTTCAATTTCTGTTGGTTTGGCCATCTCGCCTTCCTAAGTGAGCGATGCCGTCTTTTGAGTGAGCCTTGACAATGTGCCTTAATATGTGCCTTAATGAATGCCTATGAGCATCTTGTATATTTAGTTGTTGGGTATACTTATAAAGTATATGTTTTTACTTGCGCCATCAGTGTAGAACAATGGCACGGGTGGTTGTTCAGTCTCATCTAATCCTAAGATGATCGGGGTGTGGGAAAAATCATATTTCAATACTCCATATGGATCACTATCTTTGAGATATAAGTTTTGAAATTCAACTTCAAACTCAAAAGTCCATACGCGATGGCGACCGGAATAATTTTCACCAAATTTATATTGTGTAAGATCAACTGAGTCTGTTGTTAACTGTTTAACACCCATGATCTGTGTACGTAACCCTAATACCTGCATGACAGTTTCCCAGTTGCGTTGCTTGTTTCGCATGCGTTCTAGTTCTGGAGTATATTTGGTCACGTCTGTCTTGGTAATGTCAATCAAACTGTAACCGCGATGGCGATGTATATTACTATCTATCATTATAAGAGTATTTATTGATAGGAGTTTGAGCCACAAAAAAAGCACCCAAAGGTGCTTTTTTGTAATTAATTAATTATAAAACAGTGAAACTCGTGCCTTCCACTACTTGTGTGCCACTGACATCAACTTTGTTTCCACCTGCAGATGGTATAGCTGTATTAGCATAGGTAAATGTTGTGGCTGTCAGCCTAGTTGCCGCTGTGTTGGCACCAATCTGGCGTATGCGGTGTTGTAGATCCTCTGCATTCAGTGTTCGATCTGCTACTATAAAAATATTAGCTTGATTGGTCGCTGTTGATCCAGTGGTAAAGTAGGCCAATGGATTTACTTCGCTAACTATTGATTCAATCACTCCACCTGTAAAATTGGAATCAGTTACTAGATTTCCGCGTGGAGTAGTGGTTGTAGTTGATCCACCTGCGTTAACTGTAATCACGAATAATTTACTGTTAACACCATATAGGGTGCCTGCTGTGGTTTGCGTACCTACTAAGGTGTTCGCTTGACCTAGTTTATATTTCTGAAATGTTGCCATTGTATTCTCCGAGAATCTTTCTATTATTTATGCTAGAACAATAGAATGCCTGGTCAAAAAAAAGCACTGTTGCCAGTGCTTTTTAGTTTTAATGCTAACTACAGATCTTACATACCTTCTAGGTCTGTTGGCTCTGTAACTGTTACTGTTGCACTTGTTGATAGTGTTGCAACACCGCCAGATACTGTGAATGTACCTGTATCTAATACTTGAGCAATCGCAGTAGCAACTGCACCGATAGTTGCATTGACACGGTCAACTACTAGGTAAAGTTCAGATCCATCTGACTTAGTTTGGATGATACCAGCAAATGAACCTAATGCGTCTGTTACTTTTGCTGCAGCCGCATCAGAACCCATTGCTGCTAGACCGCCACTTAATACTACTTTGTACACTGATTGTGCATTGTTTCTTTGGATAGTGCCTCTTGCAACCGCTGTTGGGTTGGTACGTGTAAATGATGCCATTTTATTTCTCCTATAATTGTACGCTTTCGCGCATGTAATTATTTATGCTATAGGAGTGGAAAAAAAGTATGTTGTTTATAGGCGTTTAAGGAAGTTTGTGCGGCTAAATCCTAATCTGTCTACTAATTTTACCGCACCACCGTCGTGCCCAATAGCAACGAATCCTTCTGGTGTTGTTACGCGGTATCCATCGTTGGTTTTTTGGAATGTACCAATACCTTCTACCTGCTGTAGCTTACGTAGGAGCATGAGTTTGATCTCGACTATGCGTTTGTAAGTGGCCATGATGCCTAAGAGATTGTTGGAATTGTCTGCTACAAATTGTTCTTTTTCCTTGATCTTGGCCAGGCGATTTTGTGCGGCGCGGCTGGTAACTACATCTATGTCCTTGGTCATCAGCTCATGATAGTAGGTCATGAAATCTTTAAGGAAAGCCGTGGGTTCCGCGGCAAACGTGCCACTGCGCACTGTCTTGTTGATATAGGGTTTGATGTTGCGGGCAAATTCTTTGTTGGTCAAGATGATGTCAAAACGCTGTTGTCCTATCTTTTCCATGGTATTGTATGTGGCAGTCATCATGGATTGGATCTTGCGATCTTCCGTGGGGGTAAGGCTAGCGATACCTGTGAGATCTTTATAGGTAGCATCATCGAACCATACATCGGGGTGTTTGTTGAGCCCCTGTATGTTGACCATGTATCCAGCCCGCATATCTGCAAGGCTTTCACCTTCGTAGCTGGTATGGAATATGATGCCTAGTTTGGCACGTTGTATGCGCTGTCCCAGCTCACTGGCCGCTGGCACTGCATAGGTTATGGTATTGGGTGTGAAAGTCAGGCATGGTTCGCCATTGATGTCGGCTGTGTCAACTCCACCTTCTTTGAACAACAGATCGCCCTGTATGACTCCACCTATGCCTAGTTTTTTTAAGTGCTGTAGGGCACTGGTTAGTATAGCTGCCAGATCAGGCTGATCACCATAGAACTTTTCTATGTCTCTGGCACTTCTGCAGACCTTGGGTTCCGCCTTGGCGAATACACTTTTAGTACCTACAAAGAAACGGCCAGAATCTGGATCTGTGCCACAGATGATCGCAGGGCTACCATCCCACTTGACTGTGAGTTTAGTAGTAGTGCCTGTGCCTTCTGCCAGCATCTGGCGTAGGCTTTCTATGTAGTCAAGTGCAGACATCGCTCCAGCATAACCACTGTTGAACACCAGATCTTCAAGATGTTCTAGATGTGTGTTCTTGCTTTCTGCTAGCATGAACTTCGGAGTCTGGCGCTTTATTTCAAATAATTTCATCGTTGACCTTTTAGCTGCGCTTGTATTGCTTGGTCTAGTTTAGCTCGTTCTGCTGGTGTAGGAAGACCCGATTTAGGTGCGGCCTGTATTTTATTTATATCCACGGTAGTTGCAGTTGGCTGTGTTGGTGCTGGTGTTGCGGTAGCCGCCGGTTGTGCTGGCTGTACTGGGGTAAGTCTCTTTAGTCCCATTGGCATAGGTGTCTGTGATTTTTGCATAACATTTATACCACTCTGTTTTAATCGATCAATAACATACTGTAACATTTCCCCGCGATATTTTTGGTCCCATGTTTTAGGGAATTGTGAAGCTATGTATTGATCGGTCATTTGAATACCACTACTTGCCCGTTGGGCCATGATATCTGCAAATTTATTGTATGCGGCCATGTTAGGATCTCCAGCAGTCTGCGGAGTCCTTAGGGCATTTTTTTGTTGTTGATATGTTTGTACAGTTTGTGGAGCAATGGCTTTCGCTACACCTTTAGCAAATGCTCTAAAACCTGTAGCTAATCGTCCAGGTGGCACTTGCGGGTTTTTTCCTGCTGGCTTTAGATTTGACAAGACTCCTTCCTGTATCACTTCATTAATCTTCATCTTTGATTTTCCTAATACCGCGGGTGAATTTACTGGGATCCTGACCCTTGATGGCGTTTAACAAGCGGTTTTCTAGCTTAGTAGCTGTGTCAACGTCATAGTTTTCACGGATATACTTGATGAGATTGATAGCACCATTGATGATATTATTGGCACGGCTCTCAAGGAGATTTTCCTTGTCTTTGTGTGTGAGTAATTCGTCAAGCTCGGTAAGTATGCTGCGGGTGCGTTTCTGCACGGTGTTCACTCCAGTTTAGAGTATTTATCAAATCCACAGTTATCATTACAGCATACTAATCGACCATTTTCAAACGTATCTTTAGACCAAGATTCTTGGACGCGATTGAACCATTGGATACATTCTTCTAAACTAAGTTCTAATGCATTATTGTTCTTGACCATTGGTGCTAGTTGTGCGTTTACCGCTTCGTGATATTCACCCTTACCATAGGTTTTAGGATTAAATCCAGTAAAACAACAGGGATACACATCTCCAACTGAGCTGATATAAATTGATCTTGCTTGTTTGGTGTAACAATTTATTTTAGGATA
>SXGQ01555955.1_pt1 | contig 10190 bp, 9 predicted proteins | sample 3178371 | NCBI WGS metagenome assembly SXGQ01 (sample SAMN11356859, study PRJNA531348) | freshwater metagenome | isolation source: freshwater sample F1-20 | place: China: Fuxian Lake, Yuxi | collected 2017-12-25 | reverse complement strand
TGGACTACGACGTGGCGGCCGACGTCATGGCCTTCCTGCCGGGAGGCTCCCGCTCAGAAATCATGCAGCGCATCGCCAGTTTGGAAACGGTGCAGCCCTCAGCCATGAGCGAGCTCGAAGCCATCATGAAGCAGCAGTTCTCCAACAACTCATCTGCCAAGAGTTCGAGCTTCGGTGGCGTCAAGAGTGCCGCCAAGATCATGAACTTCGTCAAGACCGACATGGAGGCCCAGATCATGGGTGGCCTCGAGAAGATTGATCCTGATCTGATGCTCAAGATCCAGGACAACATGTTCACCTTCGACAACCTGGCCGGCTGCGACAACCGATCTATCCAGACGCTGTCGCGCAATGTCGAGCCCGATATGTTGATGATTGCCCTTAAGGGGGCCAACGACGAGGTCAAGGAAAAGTTCTTGTCCAATATGTCATCGCGGGCGCGCTCGATGTTCATCGACGACATGGAGGCCAAAGGTCCTTTGCGTATCACCGATGTGGAAGACGCGCAAAAGTCCATCATGCGCATTGCACGCAAGCTGTCAGATGCGGGCGAGCTGATGCTGGCCGGGCGCGGCGACGACTTTGTGTAAGGGCTGGAACAAGATCCGATGAGTTCTGCCGCGTTTTTGCCCGACCCGCTGCTCTCGCGTGCCATTCCGGCTGCCAGCGATGGGGGCTTCAACACTGAGGCCCTGCTCGCATCGGTCCGCGTGGGCTTTGAACTCGACCCTTTGTTGGCTCCTGCGCAGCCCAGCGTGGAGCCCGGACATGAACAGGACCGCAGCGATGCCGAGAGCAGGGCTGCCGATGCGGCGGCTGCGGGCTTTTTGGCGGAAACGCCCCCAACGCCGTCGGTGCCTGCCGCGCTGGATGCTCTTCAACTCTCGCCTGAGCTACAGGCCCTGTTGGAGCAGCGTTACCGCGAGGGATTCGAAGAGGGCCTTTCGCAGGGGGCTGGTTTGGCGGCAAGCAGTCCAGCTGACGGCGGCCCTGAGGGTGCCGAACTGGACGAGACACCGCTTGGGGGTGAGCACGCTGCAGGTGAGAGGGCCTTGTCCAGCGGTTCGCGAGATGTGGTGCTGCTGCTGGAGGCGCTGTCGCGCGCGCTTCAGCCCTTGCTGCTGCCCGACGATGCTGCCGCCCGATTCGAGCCACTCAAGCGCTTGGCCTTGCACTTGGCCACGGAGTTGATTCGCCAAGAGCTGAGCTTGTCGCCACGTGTGGTTGACGAGTTGGTGCGCCGCAGCGTGCGGGCCTTGCAGGCTGGCGAGCAGGCGCCCTTGACTGTGGAACTGCACCCCCAGGACCTGGCCCTCTTGCAGCAGGCTTTGGATGACCCCAGCGCCGGGCTGCCACAGGACGCCGCCATGCGCCAGCGGGTGAACTGGTTGGAAGATCCACAACTGTCTCGCGGATCAGTACGGGCGCGCAGCGATGCCTCCACGGTGGAAGACCTGATTCAACACCGTCTGGCATCAATCATGCAAGACCTGCGCATTCAGTCGCTGCAGTGGCAACGGGATGAAGCGCCCTTGCAGCAGGCCGCCGATGCAGGGGAACCCGATGCTTGACTTTGCAGACGAAGTGACCCGTACCTTAGACCGGGTGCGTGCCCTGGAGCCTCAGCGCACCGGCCGGCTGATCCGACTGGTGGGCATGACCCTGCACGCCAAGGGTTTGATGGCGCCTGTGGGTGCCTTGTGCGAGGTGGTGGGCGCTTTCGGCGACCGCGTAGAAGCCGAGGTGGTGGGCTTCAACGATCAAACCTTGTACCTGATGCCCTATGCCGAGCCCCATGGGGTGGGGCCTGGGGCCACCGTTCGCTTGTTGGAATACCGGGCTGAAGCGAAAGTAGGGCCGGCGCTGTTGGGTCGCGTGGTGGACGGACGGGGCCAAGCCCTGGACGGCTTTCCCAATCCGGCGTGCCATGAATCGGTGCCCTTGTTGGGTGACGCCTTGAATCCCATGGACCGGGGGCCCATCCACGAGCCTCTGGATGTGGGCGTCAAGGCCATCAACGGCCTTTTGACCATCGGCCGGGGACAACGTTTGGGTTTGATCGCCGGCTCGGGTGTGGGCAAGAGCGTGCTCTTGGGCATGCTTACCCGTTTCACCCAAGCCGATGTGGTGGTGATCGGTCTGGTCGGCGAGCGCGGGCGCGAGGTGCAGGCTTTCATCACCGAAACCTTGGGCGAGGAAGGCCTGAGGCGGTCAGTTGTGGTGGCTGCTCCGGCCAATGTGTCGCCGGTGATGCGGCTGAAGGCCACCCACCTCACCCATGCGATCGCTGAATACTTTCGCGCACGTGGCCAAAGCGTGCTCATGCTCCTGGACAGCCTGACCCGCGTGGCGCACGCTCAGCGTGAAATCGGCTTGGCTGTGGGTGAGCCGCCAACGTCCAAGGGATATCCCCCCTCGGTGTTCTCTTTGTTGCCTAACCTGATTGAGCGTGGGGGGGTGGGGCGCGGGGGATTGGGTTCAATCACCGCCCTGTACACCGTCTTGGCCGAAGGAGATGACGCCCAAGACCCGGTAGTGGACATTGCACGGGCCTCTTTGGATGGTCAGGTGATGCTGTCTCGCCGTTTGGCAGATGCGGCCCATTACCCAGCCATCGACCTTAACGGTTCGATCTCTCGTGTGATGCAACACCTTTTGAGCCCTGATGACTGGCGGGTGGCCAACCGCATGCGGCGCCTGTGGAGCCTGTATCAAGGCAATGCCGAGCTGATCCAGGTCGGTGCCTACCAGGCTGGAACCAACCCGGAACTCGATGAGGCGATTCGCCTGCACGAGCGGCTCAAGGCCTTTCTTCAACAAGACATGCACCAACGCTTCGACTTGGCGCAGGCCCGAGCCGAGCTCCTGGCCCTGATCACCAACGCCTGATGAGCACCCCATGACCCGCACCGAATTGTGGACTTTCCTGGAAACCCGGGCCACCGAGGTGCGCGACGCCTGCGCACGCCAGTGGCGCCATGCATCGGACGACACGCAACGGCTGCAACTGCACCTGCAACGGCTGCAGGCCTTGTATCTGGAGTACGGACAGCAGCAGAAGGCCACGCAGTCGGGCCAACACCAGGTCCATCAGACCACGGCTTTGCGGCACACGCTGTTGCAGCTCTTGTCTTTACAGGAGCGGGTGGCCCGAGAGTTGGAGGCGGCTCAGGCCCATGAGGCCCAGTGCCGACAGCGGCTGGACCGCGCGGAAGTTGAAGTGCTTAAGGCCCGTACCGTGGCCGAGGGCGCCCGCGCAGAAGTCCGAGAGCATGAACAACGCAGCCTACAGCGGCAAATGGACGCCGCCAGTGTGCAGCGCCATTGGCTGGCCCGCTTGGGCCAAAGCGAGGCTTAAATCAACTGGCCAAGCGCGCGGGAGCGTTTGGGGCCGGCACCAGGGCGGGAACTTGCTGCCAAGCATTGCGGATCTCGATCATCATCGAGGACACTTCGTCCACAGCCTGCAGGTCATTGTAGGCGTTGATGTCGATGATGCGGCGCACCACATAGGTGTAGAGATCGGCCAAGTTACGGGCCAGTTCGCCACCGCGCTCCTGATCCAAGGCATTCTGCAGGCCCAGCACGATGCGGGAGGCGCGCTGCAGGGCGCGGCTCTTGAGCTCGATAGAGCCGTGCTGGATGTGGCCACGGGCCAAGCTGAGGCTCTCGATCAGGCCATCAAACAGCATCATGATCAGCTCTACATTGTTGGCCGTGGCCACGCCGGCCACTACCTTGACGCTGCCGTAGCTGTTGAGCGCGCGATGGGCATTCATCTGATCGTCCTTCCAAGTGTGCGGTGAACTGCTTGCTTGGACAGAGGATCGGATCGTTATCCCGGAACTTGAGGTGGGCTGGCGCTTGCAGCCGTGTTGGGCGCGGGGGCTTTGCCTGTGCCACCTGTGCTGGCGCCAAACATGCCGGTTGGGGTGGCGGGCTCCATCGCTTGAGCCGCTGTTGCAGGCGAAGGTGCACCCGATTGCCCCGAATCTGCCAGAGGATCGGCACCGGCGCCGGCCAGTGGCAGCGCCTCGCCTGCGCCTTCTGGTGTCAGGGAGCCCCCATTGCCCAAAAGCAGGTCCGAAAAGGGCTGCGCCAAGGACAGACCAGTCTGGGAATACAAGACCTGGGCCGTGTCGTCGAGCGTCATTCGGGCCCGCTCGGTCTCGTAAATGTCGGCCTTGGTGGAGTCCATGCCCGCCCGGTACAAGGCATTGGCATGGTTGAGCGGCATCCAGGATTGCACCGTGCCGCGGGCCGAGGCCAGGGTTTTGACCGCCGTGGGCTGCACCGCTGAGCCTCGACGGGCATCTGACTGGCCCGCCCTGAACAGGCTCTCGATGTGCTGGGAGAGCACCCCTTCGTAGGTGATGCGCAGCGTCTGCAGATCGGCATCCGCCAGGGGCGTGACCCCTTTCTTGCCGGCCATGGCATCCCAAAGGCGTTTGCCAGTGAGCCCCCGCCAGGTGTTGCCGTCACCAGACCCGGCGGTGACGCCGCCTGCGGGAAGGCCCGAGCCCGTCCGCCGTTCCAACTCGTTAACACGGTCGTTCAAGTAAACCACCCCCACCAACAGCGCCAACAGCGCCGCTCCCACGATGGTGAGGAAGATGATCATCAACTGATAGAAGCCCCGGGCTTCTTGCCGTCGCCTTCAACTTCGTGATCGCCTTCAGCCAACGCGGAGGCACCACCTCCGGCGGGAATATTGACGGTTTCTCCGGCCGCCTCCAACTCGTCGCGCAGGAACTGCAGGGCCTTGAACGGGGCGTCGAGCTTGAGGTCCTTTTGGCAGATCTCGTCTGCGATGCGCTGCACCATGGCTATCGACTGGTGGGCGTCAACTTGGACCGTTTGGTAGCGCGCGCCTATGCTGAAGACCTCGTCGGTGAGTTCGTCGGGTATCCAGGTGTAGGTATGGTGCTCCGTGCCCTGGGTCTTCACGCGGTGGAAGTAGGTCGGCTTTGGCGATTCGGGCTTTTCCTGGCCGTTGGCGATGGCCAGCATGCACAGTTCCTGCCAAGCGCCGGTTCGCTCAGCACCCTCGATAAAGACACAGTCTAGGTGTGCCTTGGCCAGCAGCGCGATGCGCACACGCATGCTGGCCGACTCCCGGCTCGTGGACTTCAAAGCGGCGGCTTTCTCGTAGTTAGCCTTGGCCTGCGCCTTGAGTTGCTCGGGGGTTTCTTTCTGGAAAAAGTTGAACATAAGGCCTGCGGGCGCCGAAATCGCACAAGGCCCGGTTTACTTGCCTGCCGGGCCCACTTTCAAGTCGGAGCGCAACTTTTTGACCACCGAGGACAGGAGCTGGCTCACGCGGGACTCGCTCACCCCCAAGACAGCGCCAATTTCCTTGAGGTTAAGCTCCTCAACATAATACAGGTTGATTATTAACCGTTCTCGCTCGGGTAGTGAGTCGATTGCTGAAGTGACCGCGTCCATGAACTGGGATTCCTCAACCACTTCGTCCGGCCGCTGCATAGCGGTATCGGGCATGGCCAAGACTTCCTCAGTCATATCCTCGATGGAGTGAGTCTCAAACAGCCGCGCTTGGCCGCGTTCCTTGTGGTATTCCTCAATGCTCAGGCCCATGTGCTCGGACAGTTCCCTGTCGTTGGGCCGGCGGCCCAGGCGGTTGGCCAGGGCCTGGGTGGCCTCGGACTGCTGTCGGTTGAAAGCCACGGCCGAGCGGGGCAGGGCGGACAGGCGCCGCACTTCGTCCAGCATGGCGCCCCGTACTCGGGCGTGGGCAAAGTTGTCGAACTCAACGCCCTTAGTGGGGTCGTAGGTGTTGGTGGCCTCCAACAATCCCATCATGCCAACCTGGATGAGCTCGTTTACCTCGATCACCGGCGGTATTCGGGTTTTCAGGTGCAGGGCCACACGGCGCACCATGCCCTGGTTGGCCAAGACCAGGGCATCCCGGTTTTTTAGGGCCACAGTGGCCGCGGTGGCCCCGTAGAGTTCGATGGCGGCGTTCATGGGTTCAGCTCCCCACGGTGCCGGCCTGGGCGCTAAGGCCCCGGGCACGGCGGTTCATGAAAAATCGGCGGGTGGCCACGCCAATCGGGGCGGGCCACTCGGTGATGGCATGCGCCAAGCGGCGGTAGTCCCGTGCGGCAGCGCTGCCTGGGGCGAACTCCACCACCGGCTGGTATCTGCGATGGGCTTCCAGCACCAGTTCGTCGGCTTCGATAGACCCTAGGTAGGGCAGCTCCAGGCCGATGAAGCGCCGGCACACATCGGCCAGGCGCTGGTGCAGTTGTTGCCCGTGGGCCTCGCTTTGCACCTGGTTGCACACCAGGTGGATTTCGGACAATCCCTGATCTTGATGCATGACCTTGATGATGCCGTAGGCGTCGGCGATTGAAGAGGGATCGTCCTTTACGACCACTATGCGCCGGGTGCAGGCGCCCATGAACGAGAGCACCCCAGGCGATATACCGGCGGCCACGTCGACCACCAGGCAATCCGGGGCCGATTCAAGTTGATCAAAGGTGTGGATCAGGGCTTCGGTCTGGTCCACGCTGAGCGCGGCCATGCTGCGCACACCCGAAGCACCGGGAATCAGCTGCAGCCCGTGGCGAACCGAAATCATGATCTCTGGCAGGCGCTTAACCCCCGTGGTCACATGGCTGAGGTTGAACTCGGCGCGAACGCCCAGGGCCAACTGGGCGTTGGCCAATCCCAGGTCGGCGTCGAGCAGCAACACCTGTCGGCCCATCTGGCACAGGGAAACAGCCAAATTGGTGGAAACCGTGGTTTTGCCCACGCCACCTTTTCCGCTGGCCACGCCGATGACTTCCACCGGCTTGGTGCCGACCGCTTCAGGCATGTGGGGCTCCGTGTCGGCCGCGCGCAGCCGAGTTTTTAAGCTTCGAGGACCCCGTGCGGCCGCTGCCGGAGGCAGCCACGGTCCCAGAGGCGGTCTTGGTGGCCGTTGCGCTGCGGCCGCTGCGGCCGGCTTGCCGGGGCGGTACGGTGGCGGTGATTTGGCCGATGGAGGGAGTGTCTTGGAAAGGGGCCGCCGCGCGGCCGACGCCGCTTGCGGCTTCGGCGCGGCCGCCCAGCGTCTGCCCCAACACGCCCATGGAGTGCTGCAGCAAGGCTGCTGAATCGTAGGGCAAGCGCAGGTGGTTCAGCCCGCTGCCATCGCTGGCCATGGCGGGCCTCAACTGGTGCTCGCAACAGGCCTGGAGCAGGGGCCAAGGCTGGGCTGATTCGTCCAGGCGCGTGATCAGCACGTCCGTCCAGGCCGGCGCCTGTTCGCCCACCCAACGGCGCAGGGTGGCGGCGTTGGCGTCGGCCGGCATGACCAAGTGGTGCTGGGCCTGCAGACCTTTAACCGCGGCATTTAAGACGTCGGGCTGGCTCAGGCCGTTGTCCACAATCATGAGGCTGCCGTGGTGTGCCTGCAGCAGCAGGTCCAAGGTGGCGGAGTCGGCCGCGCGGAAGGCGTTAACCCCGATGCGGGCCGCCCACAGCTGCAGTTGACCCCAGGCGCCAGGCCGGTTGTCGTTCCAGCTGACCAAGATTACTCGGTCAACGCCCAAGCGCTGCGAGGCTTCATGGGCCAGCCTAGCGGCCATAGAGGTCTTGCCGCTGCCGCTGGGCCCGCTGAGCAGGTGCACGCCAGCGGTCCAGGCCGAAGCGCCCGGGCGGCGACCACGTTGGGCCTTGAGGCTGGGCAGGTTCTCCGACATTTGTTCGGCAATGGCTGCCAGGGCCTGCGCATCATCGAAGTCATTGGACAGACCGGACATGAGCAGGGCGCGCAGCGTGGTGGGCACGCCCACTTCGGCCAGGGCCTCGTTCCAACGGTGGGCAGGCCCCTGGGCGGCCCAGGCCTGCAGCTGTTGGCCCATGCGCATTTCCTTGCGCAGCTGGGCGATTTCGGCACGAATCAGATCGGTTAGGGCATGGGCCTTATCGCTTTCAATAATGGGTACGGTGAGGCGTTCAGCCTCCTCGGTGGTCCGCACGCCCTGTTCGGCGTCCGTGGGGGCTGTACCACCGAGAGCCTCAGCCGTCATGCCGCTGGCGGCCATGTTGGCGCGGCGGTCCAGTACGCTCGACACGGTCAGGTTGATCAGGGACAGCGATGCAGGCGCCATGGCGGCCGGCCCGCGCAGGCTGAACTGGTGTCCATAGTGCAGGCTTTTGGGCGGGTTTAAAGCTGCCACGGCACAAGAGGCCTTGGCCGTTGCAATGGTTACAGGCAACAGGGGCTCACTTTGCCCCAAAGACTGAGCGGCAGCACGCTGCGCAGCCTGCATCAGGGCCATTTGTGCAGGTACGAATGCGTCATTGGTGGCGGGCTCGGCGTTGGATGCTGCCGTACCAGGGGATTGCGGGGCCTGTGCATTTGGCGACTTCAGTTGTTGACGCAAGGCCGACTCGAAGGGCTCACCGGCACCACGCGACATGACTGGCGGCGGCATTTTTTCTGGTTCGACGTCCACCGCCACGATCAGCTCGGTCATGCCGTTGACGCGGTTGTTAGAGACCACCAGCACATCGCGTCCATATTTGGCGATGGCCTGTTCATTGGCGCTGCGGGAGTCCTTGGCCAGGAGGCGTTGGAGTTTCATGTTTTGCGGCTCCTATGCGGACGGCGGGATCGGTTTAGGCGGACGCATCAGCGGTCACGGTGTGAATCACCTTGACGGCCTGGTCTTCTGGGATTTCGCTGTAAGACAGAACGGTCAGGTCGTTGATGCGATGGCGAACCATGCGGGACAGCCAAGGGCGAACGCCCGGCGAAACCACCAGCACGGCGGGGTGGCCTTGCTCTTCGACTGAGCGGGCGCCATCGCGCAAGGCGCGGAACAGGCGGTCGGCCAGGCCGGGCTCGAGCATGAGACCTTGCCCGGGCTGGCTGTGTTGCGACACGTTGTGCAGCATTTGTTCCAGTGCCGGATCCAGGGTCATGGCCAGGAGCGTATCTTGAGGGTCGATCAACGTTTGTACGATCATGCGGCCGATCTTGGGTCGTATCTGGGCCGCCAACTGCTCCGGGTCTTGCGTACGACCGCTGGCCTCGGTGAGGGCCTCGGCAATGCTGCGCATGTCGCGGATAGATACGGACTCGCTGAGCAGCAGTTGCAGCGCACGGGTGATGATGCCCAGCGACAGCTTGGCCGGCGTGAGGTCTTCGACCAGCTTGGGTGCGCGTGCTGCAAGCTTGTCCAAGAGCTGTTGCACTTCGTCATGGCTCAACAGGTCGGCTGCGTTTTCGCGCAGCACCTTGTTGAGGTGGGTGGCGATCGCCGTGGCGGGGTCGACCACGGTGTAGCCCATGGACCTCGCGTATTCGCGCTGGGCCGGGTCGATCCACACCGCATCCAATCCGAAGGCCGGTTCCTTGGTGGTTTGACCTTCCACCTGGCCATACACCCGGCCGGGGTTGATGGCCAGTTCCTTGCCCACCTTGACTTCAGCGCGCCCACGCACCACACCATTGAGCACGATCTGGTAGCTGTCAGGCTCCAGGCTCAGCGCATCGCGGATACGAACCGGCTGCACCAGAAAGCCCAGCTCAGCCGAGAGCTTCTTGCGCACGCCCTTGACCCGCTGCATCAGTTGTCCGCCGGTCTCGGCATTTACCAAAGGCAGGAGGCCATATCCGATCTCCAGACCGATCAGGTCCACTTGATCTAGGTCACTCCAATCCAGTTCTTTGGGACCTTCAATGACCGGCTTGGCGGCTTCAGCGGCCGTGGCGGCATCCCTGCCCCGACCTCGCAGGGCCATCCAGCCCACCGCAGCCGTACCCGCAGCCAGCACGAAGAACACCAGATGAGGCATACCCGGCACCATGCCCAAGAGGAAGACAATACCCGCGGACACGAACAGCGCATTGGGGTTGTTGAGCTGGGTGACGGCTTGCTCGGTCATCGTCTCGCTGGTGGTCACCCGCGTGACGATGATCGCCGTGGCCATCGACAGGAACAAGGCCGGGATCTGGGCGGCCAGGCCATCGCCGATGGTCAACAGCGTGTAGATACGGCCGGCCTCGGCCGGTGAGAGGTCGTGCTGCGCGATGCCGATGGCCAGGCCGCCAACGATGTTGATCAGCAGGATCAGAAGGCCCGCGATGGCGTCCCCACTGACGAACTTTGAAGCGCCGTCCATCGAGCCAAAGAAATCGGCCTCTTGGCTGAGCTCCTCGCGACGCTTGGTGGCAG
>SXGQ01031835.1_pt1 | contig 10190 bp, 12 predicted proteins | sample 3178371 | NCBI WGS metagenome assembly SXGQ01 (sample SAMN11356859, study PRJNA531348) | freshwater metagenome | isolation source: freshwater sample F1-20 | place: China: Fuxian Lake, Yuxi | collected 2017-12-25 | reverse complement strand
TGGATCAGGTCCCCGTGCGGCAGGCCGTAGCCCAGGTATTTGCGCGAAACCGATACCACCAGGCGCAGGTGCGACAGCACCATGCGGCTGGCCGCTTCAAGGTCGTTTTGCTCGCGCAGGCGCCGCGCGCACTCCTGCTCCTCTTCCAGGCTGAGCATGGGCAGGCGGTTGACCGCAGTGATGTAGGCGTCCAGATTGCCCAGTGGCGGCAGCAAACTGGCGCTGGCCCACGGATTGGCGATCGTCAGGGCACCCGGATTCGCAGACAGGCTTGTCATGAGTGGCTCCTTGGTTGGATGGAGGTGATTTTAGCACTCTCTAAGCTCGAGTGCTAACAACCCCGCTTTCCCTGCTGGATAGGGGCGGGCGCCCCAAGATGCCGAAAAAATACCCGGCTTCAACGACGCTCGGGCGGCAATTCGCGGGCCTGCACGTCCTGAACCTCACCGCCCTGACGGCGAAGCAACCCTTGCTCGTCAGGGCTTGCGCCGGCCTGGCGTGGCCAGTTGCCGGTGCGGATCACGGTCTGGCTGAGATCCTTGAACCCCTGCATGCTATTAAAGTGTGCGCTAACTTTTATATTTGATCGACGCCCGAACAGCAGGCGCAAGATCAGCCAGACCATGAAGAAAACAAATAAAGCGGCCACCAGGGCCAGCGCGAGGGCCAGGGTGATGAGTCTGAGAACAAAGCGCAGGATCGCGCCGGCCGCATGGAGCACAAGGTTCACCAGGCCACCCCTGCTCGCCGCATGAGCCGGCTGATGACGAACAGGGGGCCGACCCACAGATACTGGATGTCCTCAAAAAACGAGGGTTTGCGCCCTTCGATCTTGTGGCCCACAAATTGGGCGATCCAACCGCCAATAAACAGGGCTGTGCACAGGGCCACACGTTGCTCACCCATGGCCTGCACCAGTGCGAGCATGAGGGCCGAAACCACCAGCATGATGAGCAAAAAAACGCGCGAGAGTCGAAGGTAGTAGACCAGGCTTGCCGCCACGAAGGCCACGGCCACGGCCGGATGCAGGGCATAGAGCAGCCCCACAATGGAGAGCATGATCAGCGGAATGGCCAGCATGTGTATGGCCTCGTTGTGCGGGTGCTGGTGACTGCCTTGATAGTGCGCCAGCAATTGGTCAACGCGTCGCTCGGGTGTGTTCGCAGGATCGATCTGGCTCATGGTGTGCTCAAGCCTGGGTGTCAATGGAGCGAGTTTCAAGCATAGGGCGCAATCGTGTCAAACCCAGGTGTGAAGCCCTTGGCTGATGCGCGTCCGATGGACAATGGCCGGATCATGGCTGTTCAACCCTGGCTCAGCATCGTCATGCCTGTGCTCAATGAGGGCGACGGCCTGGATGCGGCCTTGCAAGCTTTACAGCCCTGGCGTCAAAGCGGGGCCGAGGTGATTGTGGTCGACGGGGGCAGCACCGACCAGAGCTTGGCCTTGGCCGCACGAGGGGCGGACCAGGCCGTGAGCGCGCCGCGTGGCCGAGCGCTCCAGATGAATGCCGGCGCTGCCCTGGCCCGAGCCGATTGGTTGCTTTTTTTGCATGCCGACACCCGTTTGCCTGAGCAGGGCATTGAGCGGCTGCGCAGCCTGATCCAGACCGACGCCGTCTGGGGCCGTTTTGACGTGCGCATCGACAGCGGCCATGCCCTTTTGCGTCTGGTGGGTTTCATGATGAATCTGCGCTCACGCATCAGCGCCATCGCCACGGGGGATCAGGCCCTGTTCGTGCGGCGGCAGGTCTTTGAGCGCGTGGGCGCCTTCCCCGACATAGCGCTGATGGAAGACATTGCTTTGTCGCGGCGACTCAAGTCGCTGGCCAGACCGGCGTGCTTGCGCCCGCCGGTACTGACCAGCGCGCGGCGCTGGCAGCGCCATGGCATCGGGTCCACCATCTGGCTGATGTGGCGCTTGCGGGCCGCCTATTTTTTTGGGGCCGATCCGGATCAACTGGCTGTGCGCTATGGATACCCGCCGCGAAAAAACTGAGCTCCGCACGGTGGATGTGGCCGTGCTGGCCAAGGCACCCTTGGCTGGGCAGGCCAAAACCCGGCTGGCCGCTTTGCTGGGCCCGCACGGTGCGGCCCGTGCCCACCGCCAGATGGTGTTGCGCGCCCTGTGCACCGTGCGGCAGGCTGGCATGGTGCCCCAACTTTGGTGCACGCCCTCGACCGACCATCGTTTCTTTTCAGCGCTCAGGCGCACACAGGCCCTGGCGTGCTGGACTCAGGTGCAAGGCGATATCGGCGCGCGCATGCATGCGGCCTTTGCCGATCAGGCGCTGCGCAGCGCACGGCCCATGCTGCTCATCGGTACCGATTGCCCGGTGCTCGACGCCAATCATTTGCGCGAGGTCGCCCGGCGCTTGCTCGCCGGTGACGAGGCCGTGTTCACGCCGGCCGAAGATGGGGGTTATGTGCTCGTGGGTCTGCGCCGACCGACGCCTGCTCTGTTTGAGCGGATCGACTGGGGTGGCGAGCAGGTGATGTCACAGACGCTCAATCGCCTGACCCAACTGGGGCTGCGTCACAGCCAAATGCCGACCCTGTGGGACGTCGACCGTCCAGCCGATTGGCTGCGTTGGCAGACCTTGCAGAGCGCCTGCGGCCAGCGCGATCAGCCCAACAGGGCCTGAGAAAATTCGCGGGCGTTGAAGGTTTCGAGGTCCTCGAGCTTTTCGCCCACCCCGATGAAGTACACCGGCACAGCACGCCAGTCGGGGTGCAGCTTTTGCCGCTGTTGAGCCCAAAGCGCAATGGCGGCCAACACGCCGCCTTTGGCTGTGCCGTCGAGTTTGGTGACGATCAGGCCAGTGAGCTGCAAGGCTTCGTCGAACGCTTTGACCTGCGCCAGTGCGTTTTGACCGGTGTTGCCGTCGATCACCAGCAGCACCTCGTCAGGTGCGTGGGGGTCGGCCTTGGTGATCACCCGCTTGATCTTCTTGAGCTCCTCCATCAGGTGTAACTGCGTGGGCAGGCGGCCGGCGGTATCGACCAGCACCACGTCTTTGCCACGCGCCTTGCCGGCGGCGACCGCGTCAAAGCTCACCGCAGCCGGGTCGCCGTCGGCCTGGCTGACGATCTCCACCGTGTTGCGCTCGGCCCAGACCATGAGTTGCTCGCGCGCCGCTGCCCGAAAGGTGTCGGCGGCAGCAAGCAGCACGCTGGCGCCGCTGTCTGCCAGATGACGCGTGAGTTTGCCGATCGATGTCGTCTTGCCCGCTCCGTTGACACCGGTGACCATGATCACGGTGGGCTGATGACGCCCAATGACCAAGGGTTGTTCGAGCGGCTTGAGCAAATCCGTCAATGCATCGGCCAGCAATTCCTTGAGGGCGGCCGGCTCGCTGACTGCGCCGCGCTTGACCCGCTGTTTGAGCTCGGCGAGCAGGTGCTCCGTGGCTGCTACGCCAGCGTCGGCCATAAGCAAGGCGCTTTCAAGGTCTTCGTAAAGCGCCTCGTCGATCCGGCTGCCACCCAATACACTGGTGATGCTGGCGCCGGTTTTGCGCAGGCCTTCACGCAGTCGGCCCAGCCAGCCTTGGCGGGGGGTGGTGGTGGCCGGGCTGTCGGTCCTGTGTGCCGGCTCCACGGGTGCTGCTGGCGCCTCGGGCGGCCGGTGTGCACTGGGTTCAGGCGTTTGGCGCAAGTCCTCGGTGGGGCGATCCGTACTGGTTTCGGTGGGCGAGGCGCCAGGCGCGAGGAATTTCTTGAAGAAGCTGAACATGGAGCAGGACTTTTGCAGTCGCTCTATTCTATGGATCGTTGGACTGGCGCCGGTTTTGCCGGCGGTCTGCATGTAAAGGGTCGGTTGATGCGTCGATTTACTGCCAGTTGGGTTTATTGGGCGGGCCTCCTGATGTGGCTGTGCGTCGGTCCGCTCGCGCTGGCTCAGGAGCGCCCAGCAGGTGCTGGCGCTTCGAGCGTTTTGCAGGAGCAAGGCGATGCGGTCGAGCGCTTTACCTTGTCCAATGGCATGACGCTGCTGGTCGGCGTCAACCGCCGGGCACCGACTGCGGTACACATGGTTTGGCTGCGGGTGGGATCGATCGATGAGGTCGACGGCACCTCGGGTGTGGCGCATGTGGTCGAGCACATGATGTTCAAGGGCACGCCCAGTCTGGCCCCTGGCGAATATTCCAAGCGCATCGCCGCTTTGGGCGGGCGTGACAATGCCTTCACCAGCCGGGACGCAACGGCCTACCACCAGCAGATCCCCGCTTCGCGGCTGCGCGAGGTCATGGAGCTTGAGGCCGACCGATTTGCCCGCAACACCTGGGTTGATGACGAATTCAAGCGTGAGATCGAGGTGATCAAGGAAGAGCGCCGCCAGCGGGTCGATGATTCGCCACGCAGCCAGCTCTACGAGATGGCGCGAGCGGCCATGTTCACGGCTTCGCCCTACCGGCGACCCATCATCGGATGGATGAATGACCTAGACGCCATGACGGCGCAGGACGTGCGTGAGTTCTATCAGCGCTGGTATGTGCCTGCCAACGCCGCAGTGGTGGTCGCAGGCGATGTCGACGTGCAGCAGGTGCGCCAATGGGCCGAGCAGTACTATGGCGCGATCCCCGCGCGCGCCTTGCCCGCTCGCAAGCCGCGCCTGGAGCCGCCCCAGTCTGGGCCGCGGCGAATTGAGCACCGCGCCCGCAGCAGCCAGCCCTATGTGAGTCTGATGTTCAAGGTGCCGCAGCTCGATGGTCAGGCGCTGGAGCAGAGCACTTTGGCCCCGGGCCCGGGCCGGGACGCCTTGGCCCTGACGGTCTTGGCCGGGGTGCTCGATGGGCACTCGGCTGCACGATTGGACCGCGCCCTGGTGCAAGGGGACAAGCGAATTGCCCTGAGTGCCGGTGCCTTCAACGGGCTTTACGGACGCGGCCCCCAGGTCTTTGTGCTCGACGGCGTACCGGCCGAAGGCACGACCGCCGAGCAACTCATGGATGCCCTGCGCGAGCAGGTCGCGCGGGTGGCGCGCGAGGGCGTGAGCGAGGTCGAGCTGGCCCGGGTCAAGACGCAATGGATGGCCAGCCAGACCTACAAGAGGGACGCGCTGTTTAGTCAAGCCAATGAAATGGGTTCCAACTGGCTCCAGGGTTTCCCCATACAGGCTGACCGTTTGATCGTGCAGCATCTGCGCGCTATCACGGCCCAAGATGTGCAGTCGGTGGCGCAGCGCTATTTCGGTGACGAGCAGATGACCCAGGCTGTGCTCGTGCCGCAGGCCGGTTCTGCCAACGCGCCGCGCCGCGGGCGGCCTGACAGGGGTGATACACCGATCAGAGACCATTGATGGGCCGATGTCTTGATCGCAAGGAGTTCGTTGTGTTGCGCAGATTTTCAAAGACCTTTTTCTCTTGCACCGCGCCTCGGGCGGCGCTTGTGGCGGCCTGTGCCGCCGGTGCCGCCTTTTGGGCCGCGCCGGCCCGGGCCAGTTTGCCGATCGAGCATTGGCAACAGGCCAGTGGCGCCCGGGTTTACCTTGTGCGCAGCCCCTCCATACCGATGCTCGATGTGCAGATCGACTTTGACGCGGGCCTGCGGCGTGAGCCGCGCGAGAAGATCGGCCTGGCCAGCGCCATGGCCAATTTGCTGAGCAAGGGGGTGCTGGCCCATGGCCAGGAGGGCGCGCTTGATGAAAATTCGATCACCGAAGCCTGGGTCGACCTGGGCGCAAGTTTTGGGGCCAGTGCCGGGGCTGACCGGCTGAGTTTTTCATTGCGCTCGCTCACCGAGCCCGACCTGCTGAGCAAGGCGGTGGCCCTGGCGGCGCGCCAGCTGGGCGAGCCGGCATTTCCTGCCCATGTCTGGCAGCGCGAGCGCCAACGCTACATCGCAGATCTCAAGGAGTCTTACACCCGGCCGGCCAACGTATCCGGACGCGCCTATGTCAAGGCCATATATGGCGATCATCCCTACGGCCATGAGATGACCGAGCAGACCTTGCAGCAGATCACCACCGAGGACATGCGGCGCTATTACCAGACCCATGTGGGAGCATGCCGGGCGCGGGTTAGCCTGGTCGGGGCCATCGATCGCCCCCGGGCAGACGCGCTGGTCAGTCAGCTGCTTGCCCGATTGCCGCAAGGCCCCTGCGGACCTGGGGCGAGCCTGCCGGCCGTTGCCGAGGTGCAGCCCCTGACTCAGGCCGCTGAAGTGCGCATCCCGTTCAAGGCGGCGCAGGCCCGCGTGCTCATCGGTCAACCCGGTTTCAAGCGTTCAGACCCTGACTTTTTTGCCCTGACCGTGGGCAACTACATCCTTGGCGGTGGTGGATTTGTTTCGCGGCTGACCCGCCAGGTGCGCGAACTCAGAGGCCTGACCTACAGCGTTTACAGCTATTTTTCGCCCGGTCTGCATGCAGGCTCCTTCACCATTGGCTTGAGCACCCGGCCCGATCAGGCCGATGAGGCGGTGGGCGTGGCGCGCCAGGTGCTGCGCGAATTTGTGGATCTGGGGCCGAACGAGCAGGAATTGCGCGAGGCCAAGCAAAGTCTGATCAGTGGTTTTGTTCTGCGTCTGGACAGCAATGCTCGACTGCTGGAAAACGTGGCCAATATCGCCTGGCACGACCTGCCCCTGGACTATCTGAACACCTGGACCGGACATGTGGAGCGTCTGACCACAGCCGAAATCCGCGCTGCCTTTGCCCGCAAGCTGCAGCCCGATCGCATGGTCACTTTGGTGCTTGGGGCCAGTCCTTGAACCGGCCCCGGTCCTCAGGTGCGCGCCCCCCCGGCGAGGTGCGCATCATAGGCGGCATTTACAAGCGCACGCGCATTCCGGTGGCCCAGCGCCCTGGCTTGCGGCCCACCCCCGATCGTGTGCGTGAGACCCTGTTCAACTGGCTCGGGCAAGACCTCACTGGCTGGCAGGTGGTCGACGCTTTTTCCGGCACTGGGGCGCTGGCCCTGGAGGCGATCTCGCGCGGTGCCAGCCGGGTTCAGGCTTTTGAGCACGATGCTCTGCTGGTGCAGCAGATCCAGGCCTTGCGCGAAAAGTTGCAGGCCCACGCTCTGAGCGTGGTGCGCGGTGATGGTCTGGCCTTGCTGCGCGCATTGCCGCCGGCCAGCGTGCAGTTGGTCTTGCTCGACCCGCCATTTGACTCCAACCTCTTTGTGCCAGCGCTCCAGGCGGGTGCCTTGGCGCTGGCCGATCCGGGCTACATCTACCTGGAGGCGCCCGAAGCCTGGGGGCCAGAAAAGCTGGCGCCGTTCGGTTTGCAACTGTGGCGTCAGGGCAAGGCGGGCGCAGTGCACTTTCATTTGCTCTGCCGCATCGAGCGGACTTGAAGCCGCTGACTCCGCAAACCTGCAGCTTTCTCGGCGGCGGGCAAGAATTGGTGTCAAAGGCATAATTTGGCCATGGCTGCATCTTCCAAGCGCATCGCGGTTTACTCAGGCACCTTCGATCCCTACACCCTGGGGCATGCCGACGTGGTTCGGCGCGCCTTGAGCCTGTTCGATCAGGTCATCGTGGCGGTGGCCGTGGCGCACCACAAAAAGACCTTGTTCAGTCTGGACGAGCGCGTTCGCCAAGTCGTTCAAGCCAGCGCGGAGCTGGGCGATGTCCGGGTGCTGCCCTTTGACGGACTGATCATGGACTTTTGCGCGGCGCAGCAGGCCTGCGCGGTGGTGCGTGGCGTGCGCAATCTCACCGATTTCGACTACGAGATGCAGATGGCTGCCATGAATCGCAAGCTGCGACCGCAGGTAGAAACCGTCTTCCTGCTGCCCGATGCGCCCCTGCAGTGCATCAGCAGCACCCTGGTGCGCGAAATCAGCAAGCTCGGTGGCGATGTGAGCCAGATGGTCAGCCCGGCCATCGCTGCTCAACTGCGCGCGGTGCATGCTTCAAAAGCCTGAGCCATCGCCATGGCCTTGATGATCACCGACGAATGCATCAACTGCGATGTGTGCGAGCCCGAGTGCCCCAACGAGGCAATTTTTCTCGGGCCTGAGATCTATCAGATCGATCCGGCCAAATGCACCGAATGCGTGGGGCACTTCGATGAGCCGCAATGCGTGCAGGTCTGTCCCGTCGCCTGTATCCCTGTCAGCCCCGATCATGTGGAAAGTCGCGAGCAGCTGATGAACAAGTACCAGCGCTTGCAAAGTCTGGCCGGCTTGGCCATACCAGCTCAAAAAAGCTGACCCCCTCTTGAAGCCCCGCGGCGTGGCGCCAGGTATCGCTGGCCTGATGACCTCAGAGGCCTTCGGTCGGCGCCCCGGGCTCCTTGCGCGGCGGCTTGGGTCGCGGCGGCGCTGCGGTGTGCACCGCTTGCATGGCTTTTTCCATGTCGCCCGCTTGCAGCAGGGGCCAGGCCTTGACGCTGCGAGCCACAGCCTCTTCCATGGCCGAGCGCTGATCCGCCATGGGTTTGCCCAGCACCCAGTTGGAAACCTCGGATTTGACGCCCGGGTGGCCGATCCCGATGCGCAAGCGCCAGTAGTCGCCCGTGCCCAGCTGGGCGTGGATGTCGCGCAATCCGTTTTGGCCTGCGTGACCGCCGCCAAACTTGAGCTTGACCTGGCCTGGCGGCAGATCGAGTTCGTCGTGCGCGACCAGGATTTCCTCCGGTCTGATCTTGAAAAACCTCGACAGTGCTGCAACCGACTTGCCCGACAGGTTCATGAAGGTTTGCGGCTCGAGCAGCCAGACGGTCTGGCCCTGGACGCTGGTTCGAGCCATCCGCGCTTGGTAGGCCTTGTCCGCGGAGAGCGTGACCTTGAGTTCGCGCGCCAGCGCGTCGATCCACCAAAAGCCCGCGTTATGCCGCGTGCTTTCGTACTCGCTGCCCGGGTTGCCCAGGCCGACAAAGAGTTTGATCATCGCGTTACTGTGCAGCCGGCCCAGGGCTTAAAAAAAGCCCATGCCTCTTTCGAGTGCATGGGCCTGGCGGCCTGAGCACTGAAGAATTATTTCTTCTTGCCTTTGGCGGCCTTGGCATCGGCTGCGGGGGCCGCTGCGGCCGGTGCCGCCTCGACTTCTTCTTCGATGGCCGTGACCGAGGCGATGACCGGGTTGACCTGACCCTTGGTCACCACCTTCACACCCTTGGGCAGGGTGATGTCGTTGATGTGCAGCGAGTGGCCTTTTTTCATGCCGCTGAGGTCAACCGCGATGAACTCGGGGATGTCCGCTGGCAAGCAGGAAACGGTCAACTCAGTCAGGACGTGGTTGACCAGGCATTTTTCGGCCTTCACGGCAGGCGAGTTTTCTTCACCGCTAAAGTGCAGCGGCACCTTGACCGTCATGCGGGTGGTGGCCTCGACCCGCTGGAAGTCGATGTGCTGGACTTGGGGCTTGTAAGGGTGCATCTGCAAATCACGCAAAAGCACCTTGTGCACGGCACCACCGAGTTCCATCTCGAGGATGGACGAGTGGAAAGCCTCCTTCTTGATGGCGTGAAACAGCGCGTTGTGATCGAGTTCGATCAACATCGGCTCTCCCGTTCCACCGTAGACGATGCCGGGCGTGCGGCCCGTGATGCGCAGACGGCGGCTCGCACCCGTACCCTGCAGCTTGCGCTCATAAGCGACGAATTTCATGGTTTTCTCCTGCTGAGGCGGACCGCGACCAGTCTCGCCTCGTGACAACAATGGCAGCGGTTGCTGCCGGCTTATCGTTCCCGGCTCAAAACAGGTTGTCTTGCTCCGAAAACAGACTCATGACCGACTCTCCGCGTGCAATGCGCTGTATGGTTTCTGCAAACAGCGGCGCCACCGAGAGTTGGCGTATCTTGCTGCACGCCCTGGCTTGGGCATTCAGCGCAATGGTGTTGGTGATGACGACCTCGTCGAGTACATCGCCCTTGGACAGGCGCTCGATGGCCGGCCCTGAAAAGACTGGGTGCGTGCAATAGGCATAGACCTTCTTGGCGCCGCGCTCTTTGAGCACCTCGGCCGCTTTGACCAGCGTGCCGGCGGTGTCGATCATGTCGTCCATGATGACGCAATTGCGCCCCTCGATATCGCCAATGACATGCATCACTTCAGAGACGTTGGCCTTGGGGCGGCGCTTGTCGATGATGGCCATGTCGCAGCCCAGCTGCTTGGCCAGCGCGCGTGCACGCACCACGCCGCCCACGTCGGGGCTGACGACCATCAGGTCGGTGTAGTTCTTTTGTGCCAGATCGCCCAGCAGCACCGGTGAGGCGTAAATGTTGTCCACCAGAATGTC
>SXGQ01640450.1_pt1 | contig 10192 bp, 6 predicted proteins | sample 3178371 | NCBI WGS metagenome assembly SXGQ01 (sample SAMN11356859, study PRJNA531348) | freshwater metagenome | isolation source: freshwater sample F1-20 | place: China: Fuxian Lake, Yuxi | collected 2017-12-25 | reverse complement strand
TCTGCTCGATGCGGTCGGCGATCTTCAGCAGGAGGTTGGCCCGCTCGGCCGGCGGCACGGCAGCCCATGCGGCGGCGGCGGCGTGGGCGGCGTCCAGCGCCTTGTCGATGTCGGCGGCGGTGGATCGTGCGGCCTGCGTGTAGACCTTGCCGTTGATCGGCGAGACCACGTCGAAGTACTGGCCGTCCACCGGTGGCACGAACTTGCCGCCGATGACGGTGTCGTAGCGGGGCTGGTAGGCGATCTTGGCACCGGCGGCGCCGGGGGCGGCATAAACGGTCATGGGGCTGTCTCCAATGAAGGGTTGCCCGGCGTCTGGAAGCAGATCTGCGCACGGGTCAACGGATCAGGCGCAAGCGGCATGCCAAGCCGACAGGCCCCCAGGCGGGCCGGCGGCACCGCCAAGTGTCCCGAAATGGAACAACACCCGGGACACATCGGCGCACCGCGGCGCGGGGCATGTGTCAAAAGAGAACAGCTGGTAGCGCAGCAGTCTGAAGGCGCGAAGGCCGCCTGAAGCGGCTCAGGGCTGCGGGACCGGCTGCCCCCCGGCGTCACGCACCTCCACCTTGCGGCCGAGGGCCTCCAGCTGCGGCTGGACCTTGGCCTTGTCACCCACCGCGACGACGATGAGCTGCGCCGGGTTCAGGTGGTCTTTCGCGGCCTTCAGCGCGGTGGCGGCCGTGACGGCGCCGTACTTCTTGGGCAGGTCGGTGATGGCCGTCAGCGGCAGGCCGGAGGACCAGTTGCCCGCGTAGCCCGACACCACCGCGAAGTTGGTGTCGAACAGGCCCGGCAGGCTCAGCAGCTGCGCGTTGCGCACGCGGCCCAGCTCGGCGGCGCCCATGGGCTTGGCGCGGATGCCGGCGATCTCCTTCCACGTGTCGGCCAGCGCCGCGCCGGTCACGTCGGTGCGCACGCTGCCGCGGATGCCGAACTGGCCGCGCTCGCGGCCCATCGTGTAGCCGGAGTAGACGCCATAGGTGTAGCCCTTCACCTCGCGCAGCTGCGTGTTGATGCGCGACGTGAACAGGCCGCCCAGCGCGGCGTTCATGGTCTTGAGGGCAGCGGCATCCGGCGCCGCGGCAAAGGGGCCGGGCGCGACGATGGCGAGCGCCGTCTGCGGTGCGCCGGGCTTGTCCACCAGCACGGTGCGCGAAGCGATGGGCTTGGCAGCTGGCAGCGGCGCCGTCGTGGCGGCATCACCGGCGGGCTTCCAGGCGCCGAACAGCGGTTCGACGAGCGCGCGCAGCTCGGCCTCGCTCAGGTCGCCGGCCACCACCAGCGCGGCGCGCTCGGGGCGGTAGTGGGCCTGCCAGAAGCCGCGCAGCGCCGCGGCGTCGATGGCCTTCAGGCTGGCCTCGGTGCCCAGCGCGTTGGCGGCCAACGGGTGGCCCTCGCCGTAGGTGACGCGGTTGGCCACGACGCTGGCCAGCTGCGGCGCCTGCTCGCGCATCTGCGCCAGTGCCGCCAGGCGCTGGGCCTTCTGGCGCTCGATCTCGGGCGCGGCGAATGCCGGGTTCAGCGCCAGGTCGGCCAGCAGGCCGAAGCCTTCCTTGGCGGTGCTCTTCAGGCCGGAAAAGTCGATGCGCGCCTCCTCGGCGCCGGCCTGCGCGGTGAGCGTGGCGCCGAGCGCCGCGCTGGCCTCGGCGATCTGCTGCGCGCTGCGCGTGGTGGTGCCCTCGGGCAGCATGCCGGCGGTGAAGCTGGCCAGCCCCGGTCGGTCGGCCGGGTTGGCGCCCTGGCCGGCGCGCACGACGAGGCTGGCGCTCACCAGCGGCAGCCCAGCCTTGGGCGAGTGGATGACGGTGAGGCCGTTGGCGAGCGTGAAGCTCTGTGCGGCAGGCAACGTCAGCGGCTTGGCCTTGGCGGCCACCGGTGCCTTGTTGCGCCACAGCTCGGCCGCGTTCAGCGACTCGCGCTCGCCCTTGGCGGCCTTGGTGGGCATGGGCGGCGTGGGCACCTCCGGCGCCAGCACCTGCTCGCCCGGCTGTGCCTGCACGACGACGCGACGGTCCTTCTGCAGCCACTTGGCAACCGTGGCGCTCACGGCGGCGGGCGTCGTGTCGCGGTAGCGGGCCAGGTCCTTGGCCGAGAAGCCGGGGTCGCCGGCCATCTGGTTGTAGTGGTTGAGCAGGTCGGCCAGCGTGGTGACCTTCTCCATGCGCTGCAGCAGCTGCGTCTCGATGACGGCGCGTGCCTGGGCCAGCTCGGCATCGGACGGCGGCGTGGTGGCGAGCTTCTGCAGCTCGGCATCCACCAGCTTCTCGATCTCCTCCAGCGACGCGCCGGGGCGGGCCACCACCTCGATGTCGAACACGGAGCTGAGGGACTGCGAGTCCTGCCCCACCTGCACGCTCTGCGCGAGCTGCTTGTCGCGCACCAGCAGGCCGTACAGCCGGCTGGCCTTGCCGCCGCCGAGCACGTGGGCGGCCAGGTCCAGCTCGGCGTCACCCGCCGCGAACATGGCCGGCGTGTGCCAGCCGATGTTGAGGCGGCTCAGCTCCACGCGGTCGGTCACCATCAGGCGGCGCTCCTTCGTGATCTCGGGCATGGCCACATGCACCGCAGGCGGCTTGGGGCCGGGCTTGAGCGTGCCGAAGTACTTCTGCACCAGCGCCTTGGCCTGCTTCGGGTCGAAGTCGCCGGCCAGCACCAGCGTGGCGTTGTTGGGCCGGTAGTAGGTGCGGGCGAAGGCCTTCACGTCCTGGAGCTGGATGCCCTGGATGTCGGCATGAGAGCCGATGACGGCGGCACGGTACGGGTGGCCTTCGGGGTACATGGCCTGGTAGAACGCATCGCCGACGATGCCGTAAGGCTGGTTCTCGACGCTCTGGCGGCGCTCATTGCGCACCACGTCCTGCTGGTTGGCCAGCGCCACGGAGTCCACCTCGTCGATCATCCAGCCCAGCATGTCGGACTTGAGCCACAGCCCCGTCTCCAGCTGGTTGGACGGCAGCGTGAAGAAGTAGTTCGTGCGGTCGAAGTTGGTGGTGCCGTTCGCATCGGTGCCGCCGGCGGCGTCGATGACCTTGTCGAACTCGCCACGCGCCAGGTGGCGGCTGCCGGCGAACATCAGGTGCTCGAACAGGTGGGCGAAGCCGGTCTGCCCCTTCGCCTCGTTGCGCGGCCCGGCGTGCACCCAGAGGTTGAACGCCACCAGTGGCAGGCGGTGGTCTTCCACCAGGATGACCTCGAAGCCGTTGGGCAGCGTGTACTTCTCGTGCCGCACGGCCAGTTGTCCGCCCTCCGTGCTGACGGCGCCGGGCGCCACGGCCGGTGCCGCAACTGCCGGCAACGAAGCAGACAGCGCGCCGGCCAGGGCCAGCAGCGCGACGAGACGGCGGGGAGCGGGAGCAGCAGCGTTCATGCGGGGCAATCCTCCAGGGGCAGGACGGTGATTGGGCAATGCGGCGACAAGCCGGCAGAAGTGCCGGCAGTCACCATGGCGAAAGCCAGGCCAGCAGCGCCAGCCACAGCGGCGCGGTGGCGACGTACAGGATGGTGGACACGACGGTAGCTGCCGTGACTTCGGCTTCGAGCGCGCGGTAGCGCTGCGCGAAGATCAGCGCGTTGGAGCCCGTGGGCAGTGCCGCGATCATGACGATGACGGCCAGCGGCATGCCGTGCAACCCCAGGCCCCAGAAGCCGACGGCGAACACCACCCCCGGCATCACCAGCAGCTTGGTCACCACCAGCCCCGCCAGGCCGTGCCAGGTGCGCGGCCAGCCGTAGTAGGCCAGCGACATGCCGATCAGCGTCAGGCACAGCGGCACCACGGCCGTGCCCAGGCTCTGCAGCGCCTCGTCGGCCACCGCGGGAATGGGCACGTCGGTGGCGTTCCACGCCAGGCCCGCCAGCACGGGCAGCACCACGGGGTGGATGACGGTGTTGCGCACCGTCTGCAGCAGCGTGGCGGCGAGGTTGCCGCTGGCGCGCTCGCGGGCCAGATCCAGCTCCACCAGCGCGGTCAGCAGCGTCAGGATGGACAGCGCATGCAGGCTCACCACGGCGATGTGCAGCGCCAGCCCCTGCTCGCCGAACACGCCGGCCGCCACGGGCAGGCCCACCTGCAGCGTGTTGCCGAAGCCGGCGGTGATGGCCTTGACGCTGGGCGTGACGATGTTCTCGCCCGGCGCGCGGCGCCAGCGGTACAGCACGTACAGCGCCGCGATGAGCAGCAGCACCGGGATGAAGAACGCGCCGAGGAAAGCCCAGGGCAGCGCATCGGTGTCCAGCCGCGCCGTGGTGCGGAACAGCAGCGCCGGCACGAAGATATAGAACGCCGCGTTGGCCAGCACACGGGCGGGGTCGCTGTCGCTGCCCGCCTCGCCGCCGCCGAGCCAGCGCATGCGGCCGACCGCCCAGCCGATGGCCACGGCCACCAGAATCGCCAGCAGCTTGGCCGCAATCGCCCAGGTCATGCGTCAGGCGATCTGCACGCGCAGCTCGAAACTGAAGCTGCTGCCCTGCCCCGCCGTGCTTTTCACGACGATCTGGCTGCCCATCAGCCGCACCAGCTGCTGACTGATGGACAGGCCCAGCCCCGTGCCGCCGAGATGGCGCGAGGCGTCCGACACCTGCTCGAAGGCCTGGAACAGTCGCGACTGCTGCGCGGGCGTCATGCCGATGCCGCTGTCCGTCACCTCGAAGCGCAGGCGCAGGTGGCCGTCCTGCACGGGCTCGATGACGCCGGCGGTCAGCCGCACGGTGCCGGTGTCGGTGAACTTCACGGCGTTGGACAGCAGGTTCAGCAGCACCTGGCGCAGCCGCTGGCCATCCACCAGGGCCTGTGCGGGCAGGCCCGGGTCCACCTGGCTGACGAAGCCCAGCCCCTTCTGCTCGGCCCGCAGCCGCACGCTGTCGCAGGCCATGTCCAGCAGCGCGCGCAGGTCCACCGGCAACAGCTTCAGCGACACCTTGCCGGCCTCGATGCTGGCCATGTCCAGCACGTCGTTGATGAGCTCCAGCAGGTGCAGCCCGGAGTCGCGCATCAGCTGCAGCCGCGTCTGCTGCGCCATGGGCACGCCCGGGTCCATCTGCATCAGCTGCGTGAAGCCCAGGATCGCGTTCAGCGGCGTGCGGAACTCGTGGCTCATCGTCACCAGGAACCGGCCCTTGGCGAAGTTGGCCGCCTCGGCGCGGGCCTTGGCCTCCTGCAGCTCGGCGGTGCGTTCGGCCACCAGGTCTTCGAGGTGGTCGCGGTGGCGGGTCAGCTCGGCCTCGGCCTGGCGGCGCAGCGAGATGTCGCTGACCATGCCCTCGATGCGGCGCTGGCCGTACTCGCCCTCCACCCAGTGCGCGTTCAGCTCCACCCACAGCGGCTTGCCGCCCGCGCCGCGCAGCTGCAGCTGGGCCTGCTGGATCTTGCCCTGCTCGTTCATCACGGCGGACACGCGCCGCATCTCGTCGCGGTCGATGCCGGTCAGCTCGCGCAGCCGCCGCCCCACGGGGCTCTGCGCACCCAGGCCCAGCATCTGCGTGAAAGCGCGGTTGACGCTGAGCACCCGGGCATCGGCATCGGCCTGGAAGATGCCTTCGGTCGCGTTCTCGAACAGGCTGCGGTAGCGGGCCTCACTGGCACGCAGGCCCTGGGAGCTGAGCTGCACCTGGTCGGCTGCGCTGCGCAGCTTCAGGCTCATGGCGTTGAACCGTGCCGTCAGTTCACCGATCTCGTCGGCGCGCTCCACCGTCTCCTGCGCACCCAGGTCGCCCTTGGCGACGCGTTGCGCCAATGCCCCCAACCGCGCCACCGGGCGGCGCACCAGCCAGTGCACCAGCAGCGAGCTGGCGATGACGATGCCGATGACGGCAACAGCCAACAGCTCCACGACGAACAGCCGCGTGCGGCGGACCTGCTCGTCGACGTGGTCGCGCGTGACGGTGAGCACCGCGGACGCCACCTGCGTGCCCGGCGCCTCGGCGGCCGGCTGGTAGGTGATGGCGAACTCACGCCGCAGCGGGCCGACGGCGGGCTCGCTGCGCTCGCGCCGGGCCAGGCCGCCGCGCAGGCCCAATCCCTTCAACTCGATGGCATGGACCTCGGGGTCGGCCATCACCGCATCCAGCAGGTTCTCGATGGCGACGTGGTCCAGGTTCCAGATCGGGCCGGCAAAGCCACGCTCGATCAGGCCGGCCATGCGGGCCTCCCGCCGGTGCAGGCCCTGCATCAACTCGCCTTCCTCGTGGGAGGTCCAGTACCACCCCACGGCCAGCACCAGCAGGCTGGCGACCAGCGCGATGCCGGCCGTCAGGCGTGTGTGCAGACCCCATCTCATCGGCGCCCCTGCCATGCGCACTCCTCCCTGCCCTTGACTTCAGGCCTCTGCGCCGAGCATAGGGGCATTTGCCCTAGGCTTTCGCCGCCTTCTTGGCCGGGGCCTTCTTGGCGGGGGCAGCCTTGGCGGCGCGGGGCTCGAATTCGAAGACGACCTTGCCTTCCTTCTTGTCGTAGGCGAGGAACGCCTTGAACTTGCGCTTGGTCTTGTTGGAGACGAAGTTCTCCAGCAGGTCGGTCTTGCCGTCGGTCAGCAGCTTGTGCACCTGGGCGGGCTCGATGGGCTGGGTCAGGATGACCTTGCCGGTCTTGAAGTCGCAGGTCACCTTCTCGCCCACGGCGTGCTCGCAGACGTAGTTGCTGCCGTACTCGAACACGCGGCCCGCGCACTTGGGGCAGGCGCCCAGGCTCTGCTGGCCGGTGAAGTCCACCGGCTCGCCGTCGTTCTCGGCCTTCTTGGCGTCTTCGCCGAAGTCGAACTCCAGCTTCCAGTTCTGGATCTCGTCGTCGTAGACGAGTGCCAGCTCGGCCGTGAACGGCCAGCCCGCCTTGGAGCGGAAGCCTTCCAGCGGGCCGATCTTCTTGTCTCGCAGGAACTGCTCCACCTCGGCCAGCTCGAAGCTGCGGCCGCCCGGGATCTTGCCGATGCTGAAGCCGCAGGCGTCGTGGCCGTCGCCGCTCTTGCCGGTGCAGGTGAAGCGGCGGTAGTTCTCTTTGACGATGCCGCCGCACTTCGGGCACGGCGTCTTCAGCGTCGCGTAGTCGCCCGGGATGGTGTCGCGGTCGTAGCCCTTGGCCTTGGCGACCATCTTCTCGGTCATGGCCGCGATCTCGGCCATGAAGGTCTCGCGGCTCAGCTTGCCCTTCTCCATCGCGGCGAGCTTGCTTTCCCAGTCGCCGGTCAGCTCGGGCTTGGTCAGGTCCTCGACCTCCAGGCCGCGCAGCAGCGTCATCAGCTGGAAGGCCTTGGCCGTCGGGATCAGCTCGCGGCCTTCGCGCAGCATGTATTTCTCGGTGATCAGGCCTTCGATGGTGGCCGCGCGCGTGGCCGGCGTGCCCAGGCCCTTCTCGGCCATGGCTTCGCGCAGCTCGTCGTCGTCGATGAGCTTGCCGGCGCCTTCCATCGCGCTCAGCAGCGTGGCTTCCGTGTAGCGCGCAGGCGGCTTGGTCTGCAGCGCCTTCACGTCCACGCTTTCGGTGCGCACGACCTCGCCGGTGTTCACCGGCACGAGGTTGGCGTCCTCGTCGTCCACGTCCTTGCCGTAGACGGCCAGCCAGCCCGGTTTCACCAGCACCTTGCCGTTGGTCTGGAAGTGATGCTTGTCCAGCACCTTGCTGATACGCGTGGTCACCAGGAACTCGGCCGGCGGGTAGAACACGGCGATGAAGCGCTTGACGACCATGTCGTACAGCTTGGCTTCGATCTCGGTCAGCGCCTTGGGCGCCTGCAGCGTCGGGATGATGGCGAAGTGGTCCGACACCTTGGCGTTGTCGAACACCTTCTTGGTGGGCTTGATGTAGCCCTCCTTCAGCGCCTTGGCGGCGTGGGCCGACAGCGCGGCCAGCGGGCCGGGCAGGTCTTCGGTCGCCAGCATCTTGGCCGTGTCCTTGGCCACGGCCAGGTAGTCCTCGGGCAGGAAGCGCGAGTCCGTCCGCGGATAGGTCAGCACCTTGTGCTTTTCATACAGCGCCTGGGCGATGGACAGCGTCGTCTTGGCCGAGAAGCCGAAGCGCGAGTTGGCCTCGCGCTGCAACGTCGTCAGGTCGTACAGGCCACCGCAGCTGGTGGTGCTGGGCTTGCTTTCCTCGGTGACGGTGGCGGGCTGGCCCAGCACGGCCTTGGCGATCTCGTCGGCCTCGGCCTGCGTCCACAGGCGATCCGCGCGGCGCTCCAGGTCGTCGTTCTTCTTCCAGGCAGGGTCGAACCACTTGCCTTCGTACTGGCCGGCCTGCGCGTCGAAGTTGGCGCGCAGTTCCCAGTAGTCGCGGGCGACGTGCTTGCGGATCTTTTCTTCGCGCTCGACGACGACGGACAGCGTCGGCGTCTGCACGCGGCCCACGGTGGTCAGGAAGAAGCCACCGTCGCGCGAGTTGAACGCGGTCATCGCCCGCGTGCCGTTGATGCCCACCAGCCAGTCGGCCTCGGAACGGCAGCGCGCGGCGTCGGCCAGCGGCAGCATCTGCTCATCGCTGCGCAGTTTCTCGAAGCCCTCGCGGATGGCAGCCGGCGTCATGGACTGCAGCCACAGGCGCTGGATGGGCTTGTTCAGCTTGCCCTTGGCGGGCTGCGCGTATTGCTCGATCAAGCGGAAGATCAGCTCGCCCTCGCGTCCCGCGTCACACGCATTGATCAGCGCGGTCACGTCCTTGCGGCGGATGAGCTTGGACAGCGCGTTCAGCCGGCCCTTGTTCTTGTCGATGGGGTTGAGGTCGAAATGCGGCGGGATGACGGGGAGGTTGTTGAAGCTCCACTTGCCGCGCTTGACGTCGAACTCCTCGGGGGCGGCGATCTCCACCAGGTGGCCCACGGCGGAGCTGACGACGTACTGCTCGTTCTCGAAATGGTCGTCGTGCTTGTCGAACTTGCCCGCCACGGGGGTCAGCGCGCGGACGATGTCCTGCGCCACGCTGGGCTTCTCGGCAATGATCAGGGTCTTGGTCATCGGGTCGTGTCTCTTCGTTTCCCTGGCGGGGGACTCGAAATCCCCTGCCTACAATCCGGGCCTCGCGCGCGCCTACGCACGCGCACACCCATGAAATCACCGTACCACAGGGCCGATGACCGCTAAACCCACACGCCGCAAGATCGAAGTCCGTGATTCCGGCGTGCACGGCCGCGGGGTCTACGCGGTGGCGCCCATCGCGGCGGGTGCCAAGATCATCGAGTACACCGGCGAGCGCATCAGCTGGGACGAGGCGGTGGACCGCCACCCCCACGACCCCGCCCAGCCCAACCACACCTTCTACTTCCACCTGGACGGCGGCCTCGTCATCGACGCGCTGTACGGCGGCAACAGCGCCCGCTGGATCAACCACGCCTGCGAACCCAACTGCGAAGCCGACGAGGTGGACGGCCGCGTGTTCATCAAGGCGCTGCGCGACCTGGCGCCGGGCGAGGAGCTGTTCTACGACTACGGCCTGGTGCTGGACGAGCGCCACACCGCCAAGGTGAAGAAACAGTTCGCCTGCTGGTGCGGTGCCGCCACCTGCCGCGGCACCATGCTCGCACCGAAGAAGCGCTGACACGATGGAGCGGCGCCACCTCGCCGAATGCGGCTCGACCAACACCGAGGCGCTGCAGCACCTGCGCGACGGTGGCGGGCCGCTCCTCCTGTCGGCCCGCCGGCAGACCGCCGGCCGCGGCCGGCTGGGCCGGGCCTGGCAGTCCGACGATGCCTCGCTGACCTTCTCCGTGGCCGTCACCGTGTCAGCGGCATTGGACCTCTCCGGCCTGTCGCTCGCCGTGGGCTGCACCGTGGCCGACGTGCTGGACCCGGCCGGCGCCCGCGTGCAGCTCAAGTGGCCCAATGACCTGTTCCTGGACGGCGCCAAGCTCGGCGGCATTCTCATCGAGACCGTGCCGCTGCCGGCAGAGCGCCGCGGCGTGGTCATCGGCATCGGGCTGAACCTGCAGCCGCTGCCGCCCGAGGCGGACCGCAGCGTGTTCACCACCGGCCACGCCGCCCTGCAGGCCCTGGACCCGGCCGCCACGGCCACCGGCACGCTCGACCAGCTCGCCCCAAGTCGGCTCAACATGGGGCGGACCACGCCATAGGTGGAGGGCGCAAGCAGAATGACGATTGCTCACAGGCGAAACTTTACAGCATGCCCCCTGCGCTCTGCGACGAAATCGCCCAGGCGGCGGGGATAGTCTACGCCATGAAGCAAAGGCATGGACGAGATCCTGAACCAACT
>SXGQ01389140.1_pt1 | contig 10192 bp, 9 predicted proteins | sample 3178371 | NCBI WGS metagenome assembly SXGQ01 (sample SAMN11356859, study PRJNA531348) | freshwater metagenome | isolation source: freshwater sample F1-20 | place: China: Fuxian Lake, Yuxi | collected 2017-12-25 | reverse complement strand
ACCGGTGAGCGCTTCAATATAGAGCCGGAGAACGTGCTGAACTGACTCCAGATGAAGCCCCGACCGGGTCTGCTGGAGTTGGTCATTGGACTGGCGTGTTTCAAGCGCAAAATAGCTCCGCCGAGCCTTTACGCTTTCGTCATTCAATTGAGCAAGCCCGGTCTCGATCCACTCTTCGAATTGGTCGAGCGAAACCGATCGAAGTGTTCCCGCCGATGACCGAAATGCGGCGAGCGCACTTTCGGCATCGGTTCTGGCGATCTCCCCGATAAGCCGGAGAACCCGTTTCAGTGCGGCAGTCTTGATGCTTCCGTCATCTGCACCTTCGAGGCGAACTGCCGCGATCTGTGAAAAGAACTTCGGTGTCGCACGCAGAAATGCGATATGGATCGCATTGCCCTGCGGGGCGATCTGTTTCAGAACCGCGCACCAGTCATCAAAGACGTGCAGGTCGGTCCGGAGCACGGCACTTCCGGCGGCTAGAAAGTGCAAGGTGACGCTACCGCCATGTTCGAGCATTTTCGAAGCTTGTTCCGAAAGCCGGACCGCGGCGTCACGCTCCAATCCGTTGAGTGCGTCGGGAATCTGGGCCCAAAGATCTGCCGCCATGCCGCCGGTACGCGTCGCGAATGCAGATGCAAGAGCGATGACCGATCCTGTGATCTCCCGATCAAGCGACCTCGGGTCATCACCGATCGCCGCAATCGCCTTTGCGACCTCCGGCGAATGCTTCAGAAAATCCGCACTATGCTTTGCCGAGCGGTTCGCGATGTCCACCGCTAGAGCAAGAATCGACGTTAGGAACTCCGGATCTTTGATCTCACCTGCAAGTTCCGGGATGAAGTTGAAAGTCTCAAGGGCGACCGAACTCGAAAGCACCAACTGGCGTGTACAGATCTGAAAAACGTATCGGCGGGAAGCGGAAGGGACGGCCGAAAGCTCCGCAACCCCTTGCTCGAAGAACGTCGAACCAAGGTCAGCATTTCCCATCGCGACCCGGCGGCCAAGTTCGCCCCAAGCACGCAGATCATCGGCCGAGAGAAGCTTGGCGGCCTTCGGTACGGCCTCGACGAAATCGCGGCTGACGCGTAGGCTTACTCCCGCGAGAGCCGCGCTCATCTCGACCGCCGCCCGACGCTTATCCGCCGGAAGCCGCGAAAGGTGCTTTGCCAGGTCCGTCAGTGTCTGCTTGTTGTCTTCGCCGGGTTGTGCCACAGGTTCAGTTTAAGAAGCGCTAGCGGCATATTCAAAGTGGGGTTCAATTAATGGAAGTGTTCTTCCTCGTCGTGGCCGGTGCGGCGGAGCGAGGTAAGGAATGGGAAGCTCTCGTACTGGTTCTCGTAGAGGTTCAATGCTCTGGGCGGGTTCCCGTCATGGTAGATGAAGACGTGGAAACACGAATTGACCCCATACTCGATAAGAGCATCGAGTTGACCGGCTCGTTCCATTTCGGCCAACTTCTGCATCAGGAAATTCTGTTCGTCCACCGGCATGTGCTTCCGGGCGAGGTCAAAGGCACAACCCGAAGTATGTGGTGGGAGCGAGCCCTCGCCTCGCACTTTGAACGAGTTTGCGTTGTTAGAGTTAAGCAGGATCTGATAATCCATCGAGCGCGTTAACGAGGTAACGCGAAGCGGACGTTTGTACTGCTGAAAGTAAGCATCGGCAAGCTCTTTGAGGATCGGCTTCGCCCGCGGCTGAAACATCCGGAGCAGCCGTCGCCTCATCTGCTTCCTGTCAGCCGGATTGTTCAGGTCGTACTTCTGTCCGGCAAAATTATCGGCAAGCCGCTTGAGAGTATCGTATTTCGGATGGCCGGGGACGATATCTGAAACGCCCTCGCTGAAACTAAAAGAAGAGAACTGCTTGTCCTGGGCCGAACCACCGACATCGAGGTAAAAACTCTCCGTTGCCATCGGCATCTCGATCAACTCGCGGCTCATTCGCTTTTCGGCCAGGTCGGCAAAGTCCATCGGCTGGCGGTACGGCGGTTGGCCGTTTATGCCCTTTTTCATCTCCATGAGCTTCCGCGTTTGCTTGATCACCCCGTCGCCGTAAAGTTCTTTTGGAACATTAAGTCCGGGCGGCCGTATGTTGACCGGCGGGCGGCCTTCAAGAGCAAGCCGCTGACGGTCGGCCAAAAAAGCTGCCGAAACGTTCAACTCTGCTTCCTCGGCCTCGGGTGAAGCGACCTTTATATCCGAAACGTCAGACGCAACAAGTTCGTCCTCGGCAACCTCCCAAGAAGAGATCAGATCGTCAAGGTCATTTTCGTCCTCGCCGCCGAGCGGATCGATGACCCGAGCGGGTATCAAGGCTGATGCAGTTACCCGCGAGCCTCCGCCGGGGCCTTTCGGGCCACCAGAGTCCCATGGCGAAATGAGGATCAGAGCAGCCCCGCCGAAAAGTAAGATGACAAAAGTGAAAATGCCCGAAGCGACCAGGACCATCGGAACGCCGCTTTTTGCGGGAGGCGAAGGTGGAACTGGCGTGGATTCCTGGAATACGGGCTCAGCGGCTTGCGGCTGATGTGCATCGCTCGGCGTGCTGACCGCAGAAATGGCCGCACCGGCGATCTCGACCCGGATCGTAGTAGAACTCCCTAACGTAATCTCATCGCCGCTGCGAACGACCCGCGGCCGCCCCTCGACCCTTTGTCCGTTGACAAAGGTGCCGTTTGTCGAGCCTTCGTCAGCCACCCAGAGCTCGCCATCGTCAACGAAAAATGTCGTGTTCTTTTTTGAGAGTCCGCTGTCGTCAATGACAACATCGGCAAGTTCGGTCCGGCCGATCGAAACCTCATTCTCGACCAATACCGAACGGCTCTCGTATGGAGCGCTGATATGAAGAGTTATGTCCACTTTACGTCAGCCAATATTAGTGATGATGGCCTTCCCCCTGCGCCTCGCGGAGCTTTGCAGGATCCATCAGTTTTGCGAAGTCCTCGAAGTGAAACATCGAATCGTCCTTGCAGTTCTCGCAGAAGAACGTCGCATCCTCACCGAGGTACATATCCTTCAAATGATAAGCAATGAAGCATCCATAGCATCGCTGTATGCGTTTGCCAAAATCGTTCAAAAGTTCATTCTCTCCGCCGGTTTCTGTCGCCATTATTTCCAAAGATTTTATCACATTGCCATTGCAGGCAGGCTTGCCTTTGCCTCGTCAATGCGCTTCTATATTAAAAGCGATGCAGCTTTCGAGCCTCAACATCCACCTTCACCACCATCATCATGTGCACCACACGCGCGTGATGTGAATCTCGTTTTAACCAACTAACGAAACCAAAGTTTTCATATCGACGACGCGAAATTCAATTGGAATTTCCGAAGCGTCGTTTTTTATTTTTTGGAAAAATGAAATTAAAGATCGCAATACAAAAGCAAGGCAAGCTCGCGGAGGGCTCGACCGCACTACTAAAGAAATGCGGGATCGGTTTTTCGAATGGGCAGGGCAAGCTCCGGGCTGAAGCAGAAGATTTTCCGTTGGAACTATTCTTTCTCCGCGACGACGACATTCCGGACTATGTGGCCGACGGCGTCGCGGATCTGGGGATAGTTGGCGAGAACATCCTTGCCGAGGCCCCGAAGCCTGTTGATGTAGTCGAAAAGCTCGGCTTCGGCCGCTGCCGATTGTCTATCGCCGTCCCTAAAGCGTTTGAGTATTCGGACGCTGCCGATCTCAGCGGCCTCCGGATCGCGACCAGCTACCCGCGGATCTTAAGTGAGTTTCTCAATGCTCGAGCGGTCTCGGCCGAGATACATGAGATCAGCGGCTCGGTTGAGATAGCACCGTCGATCGGACTTGCCGATGCCGTCTGCGACCTTGTCAGCTCCGGCAGCACGCTATTTTCGAACGGGCTTCGCGAGATCGAGACCGTGTTGCGGTCGGAGGCGGTACTCATAGCCAGACGCGACCTTTCTGCCGAACATCGCAAACTTCTTGAGCAGTTTCTTTTTCGTATTCGCAGCGTTCTTGCCGCAGAGCGAAACAAGTACATCCTCCTGAACGCCACGGAAGAAAAGGTAGCCGAGATCGCTTCGCTATTGCCGGGGATCAAGAGCCCGACCGTTATGCCGCTGGCGGAGCCGGGTTGGGTCTCGCTTCATTCGGTCATAAGCGAGCACGATTTCTGGGAAGTTGTCGAGAATTTGAAGGCGGCAGGTGCCGAGGGCATCTTGGTGCTTTCGATCGATCAGATGATCAAGTGAACGTTATGAAGATTGTTGAATATCCGAAGCGAGACGAATGGGCCGAGCTGCTGCGAAGGCCCTCAATGGACACAAAGTTTCTTGAGCGAACCGTCACGAATATCCTCGACGATGTTCGCCGCGGCGGCGATGAGGCTCTGCGGCATTGCTCGCGTCAGTTCGACCCGTTTCCGATAACGGAATTCGAAGTGACCGAAAGCGAATTTGAAGAGGCCGAAGCCGCGGTGCCGGATGACCTCAAGAACGCGATCAAAGCGGCCAAAGCGAACATCGAGAAGTTTCACGCAGTCCGGCATCAGGATGGCGAACCGATAGAAACGATGCCGGGTGTTCGCTGCTGGAAGCGGACATTGCCGATCGAGAAGGTCGGCCTTTACGTACCGGCCGGAAGTGCTCCGCTTTTTTCAACCGTCCTGATGCTCGCCATTCCGGCCGCGATCGCAGGCTGCCGCGAAGTGATAATGTGCTCGCCGCCTAACGCGTCGGGCAAGATTGATCCGGCGACGCTCTTCGCGGCAAGGCTCTGCGGCGTCGGCCGCGTGTTCAAGATCGGCGGTGCACAGGCCGTAGGTGCGATGGCGTACGGAACGGCGACCGTGCCGGCCGTTTACAAGATCTTCGGGCCCGGCAATCAGTTCGTGACCGAGGCTAAGCTGCAAGTGATGCGTTCGGGCGTTGCGATCGATATGCCGGCGGGGCCATCCGAGGTCGCGGTCCTCGCAGACGACTCGAGCGTTCCGGAGTTCGTGGCTGCCGACCTGCTTTCGCAAGCGGAGCACGGGCCGGACAGCCAGGTCATTCTCGTCTCAAACTCACGGAAAGTGATAGACGATTCTATAGCGCAGTTGGGTGAGCAGCTTGAGCGTCTTCCGAGGAAAGAGGCTGCCTCGCGGGCGATCGAGAACTCAAAGGCGATCCTCGTCGAGTCGATCGAGGCGGGCGTCGAGATCCTTAACGAATACGCCGCCGAGCACCTCATACTTGCGGTTCGCGATGCCGAAGATGTCGCGGCAAAGATCACGAACGCCGGCTCGATCTTTATCGGGAACTATTCGTGCGAGAGTGCGGGTGACTATGCTTCGGGCACGAACCACACGCTTCCGACCGGCGGTGCGGCCCGAGCTTTCAGCGGAGTTTCGACAGCGAGCTTTACGAAAACGATCACCTATCAGCGGCTCGACGCGGAAGGCATCAGGAATCTTGGTCCCATTGTTGAGGCGATGGCGGCGGGCGAGGGCCTTGAGGCACACCGCTTTGCGGCAGCCGTCAGGCGTAAGAGCGTGGAGGCGAAAGATGTTTGACCTCGATCAGATAGCTCGTCCCAATATCACCCGGCTCAAGCCGTATTCCTCGGCACGGTCCGAGTTCGAAGGCGCGGCCGAGATATTTCTGGATGCCAACGAGAATGCGTTCGGCTCGCCGGCGGGCCCAGGATATAACCGTTATCCCGATCCGCTGCAAAGGGAATTAAAGGAGCGGATCGCCGCAATGCGCCACGTCCGGCCCGAGAACATCTTTATCGGCAACGGAAGCGATGAAGCTATCGACCTTCTTTTTCGCATATTCTGTGAGCCCGGCCGTGACGAGTGCATCATCTGTCCGCCGACTTACGGGATGTATCGCGTTTCCGCCGATATCAACGGCGTCGCAGTTAAAGAAGTGCCGCTGCGTGAGGACTTTTCGCTTGATGCCGAAAGAGTCCTCGGCTCGCTTGGCCGGCAAACGAAGATCGTATTTATTTGTTCGCCAAATAACCCGACCGGCAACGTGATGGACCGCGAAGTGATCCTGCGAATTGCAAAGAACTTCAGCGGAATAGTCGTAGTGGATGAAGCCTACGCCGAGTTCGCGGAGGCCGAATCGCTTATGCCCTCGATCGCTTCACACCCGAACATCGTTGTGCTGCGAACCTTCTCAAAGGCATGGGGAATGGCCGGCCTGCGGGTCGGGATGGCGTTTGCAGATGACGCGATCATCGAACTGATGAACCGCGTTAAGCCGCCCTATAACGTCAGCGGTATCGCCCAGCGGGCGGTGCTCGAAGCGTTACGGTCAGATAAACAGATCGATCAATGGGTCGAACAGGCGATCTCGGAACGCCAGCGTTTGGCCGAAGAGCTTTCCCGGCTCTCGGTTGTTGAGAAAGTGTTTCCGTCCGATGCCAATTTTCTTTTGGTCAAGACGCAGAATTCGACTCGGATATATAACGACCTGATCCGCACGGGGATCGTGGTCCGCGACCGCAGCCGCGTGCTTCTTTGCGAGGGCTGCCTTCGCATCACTGTCGGCACGCCCGAGGAGAATGACCGGCTCCTCGATAGTCTCAGGTCGATCGATGCCGCCATCTCTGCCGACGAAATTCTGCCTGTGTTGCTTGGAGGAATATGAAAAGAGTTTTATTTATCGACCGCGATGGGACGATCATCCGCGAACCCGAGGACTTTCAGGTAGATGTCCTCGACAAGCTTCGGTTCATTCCCGGTGCGCTCACTTATCTGGCAAAAATCGCCCGCGAGACCGAGTTCGTTCTTGTCCTTGTCACCAATCAAGACGGAATGGGCACCGAGAGCTTTCCGGAAACGGCCTTCTGGCCCGCCCAGAATTTTATGCTGGAGACCTTAGCCGGCGAGGGCATCGAATTTGCGGATGTGTACGTTGACCGGACCTTTCCGCATGAGAACGCACCGACACGAAAGCCGGGTACGGGGATGCTGACCAAGTACATTGAAGGCAATTATGACCTCGCAAATTCTTACGTGATCGGCGACCGGCCGACGGACGTTCAGCTTGCGAAGAATCTCGGGTCGAAGGCGATCTTTATAAGGAACGAGAACTTTCCGCTGCCATCGGAACTCGCTCATGATACTGACGCCGTCTCATCGTGGAGCGAGATCTACGACATTCTTCGTTCCAGGCCGCGGCGTGTTTCCAGAACGCGAAAGACGAAGGAGACGGACATCACGGTCGCTCTCGACCTTGACGGCTCGGGCAAGTCCGCGATAGATACCGGCATCGCCTTTTTCGATCACATGCTCGAACAGATAGCAAAGCACGGTTCGATCGATCTGGACATTCACGCGAAAGGCGACCTGCATGTTGATGAACACCACACGATAGAGGATGTCGCGATCACGCTCGGCGAGGCGTTCGGCGAAGCACTCGGCGATAAACGCGGCATTGAGCGATACGGTTTTTGCCTGCCGATGGATGACTGCCTTGCCCAGGTCGCGGTCGATTTCGGCGGCCGCAGTTGGACGGAATGGGACGCGGAGTTCAAACGCGAAAAGATCGGTGAAATGCCGACAGAGATGTTCTTTCACTTCTTTAAGTCGTTTGCCGATGGTGCCCGCTGCAACCTGAACATCAAGGCCGAAGGGACCATCGAACATCACAAGATCGAATCGATCTTCAAGGCATTTGCGAGGGCGCTCAAGATGGCCGTAAGACGCGAGGGCAACAAGCTTCCCTCGACGAAAGGAGTGTTGTGAAGGTTGCAATCGTCAGATACAACGCCGGCAATACGGCCTCGGTCGTAAATGCGCTCTGCCGTCTTGGCGTTGAGCCGTTGATAACGGATTCGGCCGAAGAGCTATCCGCCGCGGATAAGGTAATCTTTCCTGGAGTGGGGGAAGCCTCATCGGCGATGTCTTATCTGAAAGAACGCAGGCTCGACGAGGTCATCCGCGGGCTTCGTCAGCCGATCCTCGGCATCTGCCTCGGGATGCAGCTTCTTTGTGCTTCATCGGAGGAGAATGAGACGGAGTGCCTGGGAATCGTGCCGCTTCGTGTTCGTCGGATTTCTGCCGGTGGATTGAAGGTCCCGCACATGGGCTGGAACACCATAAGCAATTTGAAAGGAAAGCTGTTCGCGGGCATCGAGGAAGCGGCATACGTTTATTTCGTCCACGGATACTATGTCGAGAGCGGCCCGGAGGCTGTCGCCAATTCAACTTACGGCCTCGATTTTGCCGCGGCTCTTGAGCATGAGAATTTCTTTGCCGTCCAGTTTCACCCGGAAAGGTCGGGAGCGGTCGGTGAACAGATACTGAGGAACTTTTTGAAATTATGATCGAAGTAATTCCGGCTATCGATATAATCGGCGGCCGCTGTGTCCGGCTAACCGAAGGTGACTTTAAGTCGATAAAGATCTACGACGCGAGTCCGCTCGATATGGCAAAGCGGTTCGAAGACGCAGGCCTTCGCCGTTTGCACATCGTTGACCTTGACGGGGCAAAGGTCGGCCATCCGGCAAACCTGACCGTACTTGAACTTATCGCATCCTCGACCGGGCTTACGGTGGACTTTGGCGGCGGCATCAAGACCGATGACGACCTCGCGGCTGTATTTGATTCGGGTGCGGCGATGGCAAGCATCGGAAGCGTTGCGGCCCGGTCGCCGGAAGTTCTTGAGCGTTGGCTTGCGGACTACGGCGGCAAACGCATTCTTCTCGGTGCAGATGCACGCGATGGCCGCGTTGCCATCGATGGTTGGCAGACCGAGACCGAACTCGAGGTCGTTACGTTTCTCCAGGGCTGGTTAGACAAGGGCGTCACGCAGGCATTCGTAACGGACATTAGCAAGGACGGCGGGCTCGCCGGGCCGGGCTTCGAGTTATACCAAAGCATCATTTCCGAACTTCCCGAACTTCGGCTGATAGCAAGCGGCGGGGTTTCGGAGATATCGGACATCGAAAGGCTTGATGCGGCCGGCTGCAGCGGTGTGATCGTCGGCAAGGCGATCTATGAAGGCCGAATTTCGATCGAGGAGCTTACAAAATATGCTGGCTAAACGCATCATTCCGTGCCTTGACGTCAAGGATGGCCGCACCGTTAAGGGCACGAATTTCGTTGCTCTCCGCGATGCGGGCGATCCGGTCGAGCTTGCCGCTCGTTACAGCGAAGAAGGTGCCGACGAGCTCGTCTTTCTCGACATCACGGCGACGAACGACAAGCGAAAAACGCTCGCCGAGCTGGTCCGCCGCGTGGGGAGGGAGATCAACATTCCCTTCACCGTCGGCGGCGGGATCTCGGAAGTCGATGACATCGCGGCAATGCTCGATGCCGGTGCCGATAAAGTTTCGATCAACACCGCAGCGGTGCGCGATCCTGAGTTGCTGACCCAAGCGGCCGAGAACTTCGGTTCGCAGTGCGTCGTCCTGGCGATCGATGCAAAGCAGACCGAAGCAGGCTGGCGTGTTTTCCTGAACGGCGGGCGTATCGCGACCGAGCTTGATGCTTCCGAATGGGCGAAGCGGGGCGAGGAGTTTGGGGCAGGTGAGATACTTCTGACCTCGATGAACGCCGATGGAACGAAGGCCGGCTTCGAGAACGGCCTGACGCGTCAGATATCGACGTCGGCCGGCATCCCGGTGATCGCGTCCGGCGGGGCCGGTTCAATGGATGACTTTGCCGATGTCTTCGTCGCCGGGTATGCGGATGCGGCGCTCGCTGCGAGCGTCTTCCACTTTGGCGAGATCGGTATTCCCGAACTCAAGTCGTTTCTTCGGATGCGAGGGATCGCAGTTAGAGTATGAATCTCGATTTTCAGAAATACGCCGATAGGATCGTTCCGGCGATCATTCAGGACCCCGAGAGTGGCCGCGTGCTGATGCTCGGCTTTATGAACGGCGACGCGCTTGCCGCAACCGAGGCGAGCGGTCGCGTCACCTTCTATTCGCGTTCAAAGCAGCGGCTTTGGACCAAAGGTGAAACAAGCGGCAATTACATCGAAGTGGTTTCGATCGCAGCCGATTGCGACAACGATACGCTGCTTGTTCGTGCAAGGCCGCACGGCCCCGTCTGCCACACTGGTTCCGCAACCTGTTTTGGCGATGCGAACGAACCGAACAAGATCGGCTTTTTAACCGAACTCGAACGCGTCATCGCAGAACGCCGCTCTGAGCCTGCCGAGGGTTCGTACGTCGCATCCCTTTTCGCAAAGGGCATCAATCGGATCGCGCAGAAGGTCGGCGAGGAGGCGGT
>SXGQ01210299.1_pt1 | contig 10192 bp, 10 predicted proteins | sample 3178371 | NCBI WGS metagenome assembly SXGQ01 (sample SAMN11356859, study PRJNA531348) | freshwater metagenome | isolation source: freshwater sample F1-20 | place: China: Fuxian Lake, Yuxi | collected 2017-12-25 | reverse complement strand
TCGGTGTCGGTGTCGGCGTCCGAGTCCCCAGTGTCGTCGGCGCAGTCCGGCGATCCCGAGCACCCGTCGTCGTCACAGTCGAATGCGCCATCCCCGTCGTCGTCCGCGCGGTTGGTGCAGTCGCCCGGTTCGCGCCCCTCGGCCGGCGCGTCGGGCGTGGTGCAGGCAGCGAGGCCTGCGGCGGCGAGGAGCAGCGCGACGTGCGCGGCGAGGAAGGGGGCCGGAGCGCGGCGACAGGTCATTCTCGGAGTGCCTCGGCGCCATCATAGGATGCCGACGGCGTCGGTGTGACAAAATCGCGCATTGCGCTCACGACGACGGCGAACCACATGCAGCCCGAGCTCACGCCGTTCTACGGGTGGCGGTCGAAGAAGTCCAGCACCAACGGCCACGACCACCGGATGTCGTAGGTGTGGCCCATCTCGGCTCGGCAGTCCAGCACCGGAGGCCAGGCCTCGCCCCCGGCACAGTAGGTCCGACAGTCGAGGTCGGGCAGGCCCACGTCGACTGGGGCGGCGGCGACCCCGGTGGCACACCCCAGAGCTTCGGCCCACACACGCGTGATCGCCGTCGCGCCGGTGTAGTAGTACACGTCGCCGTCGGATGTGGTGGTGAAGCCGTCGTCCTCCCATGCGCCCGGGGGAACGGTCCGATCCCGGGTTCCGGTGATCAGCAGCACCGGCATCCCGTCCGCGCGCCCCGGCGTCGATGCAGAGGCTCTGCGACGCCGCCGCGACGAGGGACAGGGCGAAGTCCACGTCGTCGTCCTGACACTGCGTCCAGGAACACCCGTTTTTCGCCGCACCGCCCACCCGCGCGCCCATCGCCGCTCGAGGCGAGCGCGCGCGGCGGTCGCGCTATCCCTCGATGGCATCCACCGCGTGGGCGAGGACGTCCTCGAGTCGGGCGTAGCGGAGCGCCGACTCCTGCGTGGCGGCGAGGACCACTGGCGGCGCGACGCCCGCATCGAGCGCCTCTCTCCAGCGGCTCGCGCAGAGACACCACTGGTCCCCGGGCTGCAGCCCCGGGAAGCCGATCGCCGGGACCGGGGTGGAGAGGTCGTTGCCGCGGGACTGGGAGAAGGCGAGGAACTCGGCGGTCACGCGCGCGCACACGACATGCGATCCCCGATCGTGCGCGTCGGTACGGCAGCACCCGTCCCGAAACCACCCCGTGCGAGGGGAAAGTGAACAGGACTGGAGGGGCCCGCCCAGGACATTCCGGGCGTTCTGCAGGTTGGTGGTCATCCGGAAGTCCTAACTCGGGAGGGGAAGGCCCATCCGGGGGCGTCGGAGCGATCCCCCACCCAGCGGAACCGGGAGCCGCGTGTTCCGGACGTCGATGTCGAGCCGGACGCCACCGCGGGCCCGCGCGCCTGTCGAGGAGACACCCGCGGTCCTGCGGAGCGGCGCGGCGAGGGAGCGCACGAGCACGTGGGGGTTTCGGGACGGGCAGGGGGCTGTCCACGCGGAGGTGCCGCGGTCGTTCAACCGCGCCGCCGGCATGGCGGCCATCTACGCCGGTGGCTGCCCGCCCTCCCCCACCGAGGCAGCGCCTCGCGCCCGCGCGGCCAGCCGCCCGAGGTGACGGCGGAAGCCGGCCATGACCGCGAGGTGCGCAGGGGCCTGGCTGAGCAGGTAGATCCGCCACGGGAGCCGTGGCGCGAAGTCGTGGATCGCGGCCAGGAGCACGCGTCCATGGTCCACGACCCGAAGCTCGAGCCGCCCCGGACGCGGGCCGCCCAGCCGCGCCAGCCGTCCCCCGGTCACGTACAGGAGCGCCCGGCTCGGCGTCGAGCGCTCCGGCGACCACGTGAGCTCGAGCAGCGTCATCCCCAGCGCCCGGAGCTGGTAGCGCTCCCCGTCCAGCGGACGCACGCGCACGACTGGCCACAAGAACCGCGGCAGCCACGCGAGGTACTCCGTGGCCGCCCAGGCGCTGTCGCGCCCCGGCGGGAGCCGCATCCGCTGCACCGAGCGCACCACCTGCGCGGGAGGGTCGCCCGGGTCGCCCCGGGGCACACTGAGGTCGGGCAGCACGCTCTCGCCGGCAAGGGCCCGTCGCAGGGCCTCGTCCACCCCGAGCCCGTCCACCCCGAGCGCGCGCTGCGCCACGCGGTCGCGCGCGACCATCGAGTGGGCGAGGCTCTCGATCAACGGCCCGGTGAGCTGCCGGGGCTGCCCCGTCACGCCGGACACCCACAGCTCCGACAGCGTCGGATTGCCCACCGGCACGTCCCAGAGGGACGGCGTGCGCCCCAGCGCCCGGGCCGTGCGCTCGATGAGCCCGCGGTAGCTGACGACCTCCGGCCCGCCGACGTCGATGGCCTCGCCCACCGCGGCGTCCTGCTCCACCACCCGCACGAGGAGCTCGACCACGTCGTCGAGCGCTATGGGCTGCATGCGCTCCCGCGTCCACCGGGGGAGCACCATGCTCGGAAGCCGCCGCACCAACTGCTCGAGGATGCGGAAGCTCGACCCCTCCGGCCCGATCACCAGCCCTGCCCGCAGCGTGGTCACCGGCACCCCGTGGGCGCCCAGCGCGCCCTCCACCTCGCGCCGGCTCTCGAGGTGCCGCGACAGCGCCGTTCCCTCGGGCACCAGTCCGCCGAGGTACACGATGCGGCGGGCGCCCGCGAGCGCCGCCGCACGCGCGACGTTGTCGGCGAGGATGAGGTCCATGTCCTCGAACGACGCCTGAGTCAGCCCGGTTACCGGGAGCATCGAGTGCACCAGATAGTACACCACCTCGGCACCCGCGAGCGCCCGCTCGCAGTCCTTCAGGTTGAACAGATCCGCCCGGCGCCAGGTCACGCCGTCGTGCTCGACATCGTCGGGGACCGAGCGGCCCAGCGCCGTGACCGCGAACCCGCGGTCACGCAGGAGCGCGCACAGCCTGCGGCCGACGAAGCCGCTTGCGCCAGCGATGGCGACCCGAGGTGACGTGGAGGCGCCGCTCACGCGGCGATCGCCGCCGCGGCGGCCACGTCGCGCCACGCCGCCTGCACGTCCAGCGGAAGGTCGAGCGGCTCGAGATGCGCGTAGAGCGACGCGAGCATCAGGCCCATGGGTAGGAAATCCGGGTGGATCTGCGTGCCGGCGTCCCGGCAGGCCACGAACGCGCCGTGGAAGGTCGCGCGGAAATGGGACGCCGAGAAGCGAGCCGCCGTCGGGTCCCCGCCGAAGTGGGCGAGAAACACGGTACGCGCCGGCGTGAGCCCCAGCGCGCCGAGCGCCGCGTCGAACCGCGCGCCGTCGTCGCCGTAGAAGCCCGCGTACAGGTCGTGCACGGCGGTCCGGAACGACGCCGACCACGCGTGGCGCACCCACGACGGGCTCCATGCCACCGGAGCGACGCCGGCAAACCGGCTCGGCCCGAGGTCCAGCAGGGCCACCGGCCCCACGAGCAGCTGGTGGAAGTACAGCCGCAGGAGCGCCTCCCCCCGCAGGCGCCGGTCCTCGACGGACACCGGGAGGCGTCCGTCCACCGTCGCGGAGAGGACCACCGGCACGCCGTGCGCCTGCAGGGCACGCGCTCGGTCCGACTGGGCGCGGCGCGCGCCCGCAGCGTCGAGCTGAGCGCGCAGGAGCCCGCTCGCGGTACTGGCGAGCGCCCGGGGGGAGACGACGTCGAACAGGGCGGGGCTCGCGTAGTCGGCGAGCTCGCGCCACTCGGAGCCCTGCAGGAAGCGGTGGGTCACGCCGAGCATGCTATCTCCGACGCCCGGGCTACAGCCCGCGCGCTCTAACACCTTTCGAGTAGCCTCATCGCGCCGCGCCGTCAAACTCCTTGGGCCACCCCGGGCCGAAATGGCGCCCGAGCGTCGAGGCGGGGCCTTCACCGGAGCCGCCTCCTCGGCCCCCTCGACCCAACCCGAGCGCGACGCGGCGCTCCGCGATCCCCTGGCCGAGCTCCGAGGTGGGACCGGCGTAGACGCTCGCGGCCAGCGCCTCGGCCTCGACGATATCCCCGAGCGCCAGCTCTTGCTCCCCCACGGCCATCCACAGCTCGATCTGGCCGCAGAGTAGCCTCGCCAGCTCCGCGGGGTTCTGCAGGCCGCACAGGATGGACAAGCCCGCCGCGAAGCACGCGCGCGCCGCAACGATCCTGCCCTGCCGCAGGTCCGCGGTGCCGAGGCAGCCGAGGATGATCCCTTCTATTTCGCCGGCCCGGATCTTCCGGCTAAGCGCCAGCGCCGCATCGAGCCGCGCGAGCCTCGTCGAGGCGCCCCTGCAGTACGTCCAGGTTCCCCAGGTCGCTGAGGACCATGCCCTCCATGCGTCGGTTCCCCACCTGCCGGTGCACGGCAAACGCGGCGACGAAGTGGGCGCGCGCGTCGTCCATCCGGCCGTGCACGCGGTCAACCTCGCCGAGATTGCCGAGCGCGACGCCTTCGGCGAGTCGGTCGACGCACTCCCGGTGAAGCGCCAACGCGGCTTCGAAGGCGGCTCGTCGCTCGATCAACCGTTGCTGGTCCCAATCGACGGTGGCCCGGAATGCAAGGCAGGATCCTTCCAAGCGACGGTCCCCGAGCGCACGGGACAGGGCCGCAGCCTCGTCGAGGCAGGTGCGCGCATCTTGCAGGCGGCCGTGGTCGCGGTGCAGGTCGCCCAGGTTCCGGAGGATCAGGGCCTGCGCCGCGCGCCAGCTGCAAGCCGTCCAGCAGGCGAACGAAGGACTGAACGTCCGGCCAGTCGCCGAGGTGTGTCCAGCCGAAGCGCGCCACGAGGCGAGTCTTTCCGGTCCCGCCAATGCCGAGCACCAACACGAGAGCAGCGCCGGCATCGATCTGCCGGGCGAGCGTCTGGAGTGCCGTTCCGCGCCCGACGAAAGCGTCCCGCTCGCGCGGTAGCCGATGGGGGATTTCCCGCACGGAGCGCGCGGGTCACGTCGAGCGCCGTCTGCAGCCTCGACCGCGCCTCCGTGGGCCGACCATCCCGAAGGTGCAGGCCGCCAAGATTGCTGAGGGCGCTGCCCTCCATGAGGTGGTACCCAATCTGCCGGCTGATCTCGAGGCATGCGTCAAAGCTCGCGCGGGCCTCCTCCACCCGCCCCCGGATTAGCAGCAACTCGCCGATGTTCCCGAGCAAGAGCGCCTCGGGGCGGGGTTGACCGGGCACAGCGCCGCGTGGGCCACGCTCGTGTACACCCCGTTGCGCCACGCGTGATCGAACACGATGCTCTTGGCCGCCAACGCGTCGAACCGGGGCGTCGATCCCGACGTGCCGCCGTAGGCGCCGATGCGCTCCAGTCGCCACGAGCACATCGTCACGATCTGGATTTTGGGCAGGTTCTCCCGTGTTTTTTGCCACCAGAAGCCGGCCCAGACCGGGAGGGACGCCACCCCCACGCCCGCCATCAGCGCGCTCCAGAGCGTTCAGCGGTGTTTGCGGGTTTGCGCACGAACCAAGGACCGAGGCTATCCCGTTCGCTGTAGGAACCGCCGGCCCTCACGGCGCATCGTGACAGACGCCTCCCGACCGCGCCGTCAGCCGGTAGATACCCACACCAACCGGTAGCTTTCCGTCCCTACGTTCGGCACCAAAAAGGTTAGCGCGTAGGTCTGGGCGTCGGCGTCATAGGTGGTCTGCCAGAAATCGTTGCCGATGACCGCCTGATCCACGCGGGTCCAAACGCCGCCATCCTCGGCGTGTAGCTGCCAGCCGTCGTAGCGGTTCAGGCCCCGGAAGGTGATCGGCACCAAGCCTCGCCCGCCGCTGAGCACGATCTCCGCGGCGATCGCCCCCGGGACGGCGTCAATCTCGACGGGTTGCACCTGATGGACGGTGCCGACGGAGGCCTCGACGGCAAGCTGGTTTCCAGCGGCGAGCTCGAGCATCATGTCGGTGCTGCCGAAGGTGCTGGCCGGCAGCGCGCTGAGGTAGTCGCTCTGGCCGTAGTAGACGGTAGGGTCCGACGGCGGCACGAGGTACTCGACGATGGCGTGGACGGTGCTCCCGGCGGGGATGAAGCCGGTGAGCCCGTTGCACGGCGCGCCGCACCAGGGGGCGCCATCCTCGTAGGGGAGCCCGAGCTCAAATGCCATCTGCGATTGCCCATTGTTGGTGCGCTGCACGTTGATGTAGGGCGTAGTGAGCACGGTGCCGCCGATGTTGGCCTCGAATTCACGGACGACAAAGCCGACGTCGCTGTAGATTTCGGGGAGCGAGCCGCCGGTGCGCTGATTGTCGTAGAGCATCACCCACGGGGCCTCGCCCTCCAGCGCGATGCCACGATCGGCGTCAGAGGCGTAGCCGGTGGTGCCGTGGTTCGGCACGGTTTGATCGTACACAACCCCGGAGGCGTTCCCGTAGGCGTAGTGCGTGAACCCGTTGTCGCCGTAGTTGTCGGCGGCGACCTGGAAGAAGGCGAGGCGATCGTAGGACACATCCTCGAGGAAAGTGTAGTCGAGCTGGTAGTACACCCGCAGGAGATCATTCGCGCCGCCAAGTTGGGTGCGCACGTCCGCTTGGATGCGTCCATCGCTGCTCACCCCGGCGTACACGACGTCGGTGAGCACGGGGCCTACGGCTCGATAGCGGCTGCGGACGCTGGACAATCGGCGTTGCCAGTAGGGCTCGCTCTCGGTGAGGTGGCGCAGGAAATCCGCACCCCCGACGTTGCCGGTCCAATTCCACTTGGTCGCAGCTTGCACAAGGAAAGGCCGCACGTCGTCCATCATCGAGCGCCCAAGCGCGACGTCGGGATCGTAGGTGACGCTCTCGCCGAAGGAACCAAGCGCGGACTCGTCCCAATGTCCGCCGGCACTGCCGTAGCCGATGAGGCTGAGTTGGGCGTGGGACGCCGCGTAGGCCTCGCCCCAGCGCGACGATGCGAGGGTCAGCTCCATCGTGTCGGCGCCGGTGCCGGCAAAGGTGGGTTGGCTATAGAAGTGGTACCAAAAGTTGCCGGCTTCGTGCCAGTTCTTGGATATCTGCACGGGGACGCCGAGGGGCTCGCCGTTCTCATCACGCAGGATCGGAACCCCGCCGGTGATGTACCAAGTCACCTTGTCGCTGCCAAAAAAAGCGAGTGGGACCGAGACCGGGCCTCTGCCGCCGGTGTCGACTTCGATGCGGTGGCGTCCGTAGATTGTGTGGGTGGACTCGACCTCCCAGTCCGGCGACCGGGAGGCGCCGGCGTCTTGCAAGGTGCCGAGGCTGACGTTGTACGCGCCGAGCGTCTCGTCCCAAGGCATCGGCGTCGCCGTGCCGACGTCTCCGCCGTTCGCGTCGAGCAAGGTGTACGAGACCTGCGCGCCCGCGTCGGGATGCAGGTACAGCGCGAGCTCTTCGTCTCCCAATGCCGACAGCGGAGCGGCGAGCAGCGACACGCTCAACCCGTCGGCCGGGGCGCTGCTGACGCTGCGCTCGGCCACCAAGACCGCTTCTGGTCCGTCGCCTGCATCATAGGACAAGCGCGTGGTCGCGCCGTCTTGGTCGTACACGACGAAGAGCCAGCCCGCGCCGGAGTCGTCGGTCAGCGTCAGCGCGTGGTCGGACTCCAGCCACGTGACGTTGGACAGCGCGTCGATCGCCGCGCCGGACAAGCGAACCCGCGCCGTTTTTGCTGCGGACGACGTTCCGCTCACCGCGTGCGTGAACACCACGTGCCGGGGCATGGACGCGATCTCAACGCGCCCGTCGAGGCCCGCATCGGCGGCGTAGCTGAGCTCCGGGATCTCGACGCGGTTCATGAACTGGCCGCCGTCGATCATGCGCGCGCGATCGGTGGTCGCGCCGGAGACGCCGGTAAAGCCGGTCGCGACGATGCCAGAGCCGGAGACGCCGGCCTCAAACTGGATGGAGGCGTCCAGCAGATCGTCGATGTCGGTGTTCGGCCGGTGCAAGGACTCGGCTTCGGTCCAGCCGTCCTCGAGCGCGCCAAAATGCAGCAGCGCGCCCGTGGCTTCATCGAAGGCAAGACCGTAGGCGCCGGTGCGGAAGTGCATCACCGTCTCGACGGTCGGCCAGGTCTCGGTGGGGCGATGGTTGGTGGGCCAGTACCAGAAGCCGTAGTCTGCGGCGTAGAGCACGGGCGGGTCGCTCTGGGGCGCGCAGGTGGGATCGGCGTCGTTGTTCTCCACATCGTAGGCGTCGAGCGCTTCGTCGCAGACCGTGGACAGCGTACACGGGTCGCCGTCGTCCTCGGGGGGCGGCGGATCACCGGCGACGCAGGCGCCGGCGGCGTCGCACGTCTCGGCGCCGTTGCAGTACAGGCCGTCGTCGCAGGCGCAGGGCGCGGCGGTATCGTCGGCGCTGGTGTCGGTAATCCCGTCGTTGCCGTCCGATTTACCGTCGGCCTTGTCGGTCGTGGCGCAGCCGGCGAGCAGCGTCGCGCACGCGGCGAGCAAGGTGACGAGAAGCGCGGGAACGAGCGCGGGGCGGGCGAGGCGCGCGGCGGGCAAAGCGGGGACGCGGATCATGGGCGCCGCCTAACCCGAAGTTCCCCCGCTCGCGCTGGCCGCTGAGTCCGATGAGGAGCGATTTTGTGTCACATGTGTCGCTTCAAGCGTACCCATGTAAAATGGCGTAAAACTCCAGATAAATATTTTCAATCATGGCAACATGGTGCCATGTAGATCGAAACCGTCCCGAACCGCGACTCCCGCCCCGCCATCCTCCTACGCGAGAGCTACCGCGAGGAGGGACGGGTCAAGAAGCGCACCCTCGCGAGGGCAATCGCACGACCCGGGAGTCATGGAACGCCGAGAACCTGGAGCAGATAGGCGTTGTCCCAGCCTGTCCGCTGGCGGCGGATCTGGACGCCGACCTTCGCCGTGGTCTACTTCTTGAGGAGGTTCAGGCTGATGTGTCGCAAGCGCGCCATGTTCTCGGCGGCATGGCCGACCCTGAGTCTGGACTCGTCCGCGCGAAACCCGATGTCCAGGCACCCGTGGAGCTTGTTCTCGATGCCCCAATGCGCGCGGACGGCACTCAGCGTGGCGGCGGCCGTTGCTCCCGCCATGCTGCTGATGAAGAATCGGTTGAAGACTGTAGTCTTCTCGCCCACGGTGCGGACCAACTCGACCATCGCGATACACTTCACGCTGGCCCAGGCCTCCTTGTCGCTGATCCCAGAGAGGTCGTGCGTGACCCATGCCGTTCGGGTCTCAGAGCGACCGTGGCTCCTCTCCGTTGTCGATGCCGACTCATGGGCCAGCCCCCGGAAACCCGTGATCAGGCCTCTGTCGAAGACCGCCTGGACCTCGGAGTGAAGTCGAGGCTGGTTCTCCTTCACCGTATCCACTCAGCGAAGCCCATCTCCCGCCTCGGCTGGCATCGCGTGAGGGTGCGGGACGGAGTCCACGATGCCCCTGTCCGAGACAACGCAACGATGGCGCGCGCTCGTCACCGACCTTCAGCAGTCGGGCCTTCCGATCCGGGAGTTTGCTGCACGCCGCGACGTGAACGCAAAGACGCTCGCCTGGTGGCGCACGAAGTTGGTTCGGGCGCCCACGGCCCCGACTTTCGTTGAACAGCGGCTCGCACCGCCCTCGGCCACGCCGGTAGCCGAGCGATTCGGCTGTCATTCACGACGATGCCCGTGTTTTTGGAGGTGCCGGTCGGGACGAATTTGGCGTGGCTGCGCCGGGTCGTCGAGGCATTGGCGTGATCCCCACGCCCTCCCGAATCCTACTGTGGACGGCGCCGGCGGACTTCCGGAATTCGATCGACGGCCTCGCAGCGCTGGTGGAGTTGCAGCTCCGCGAGTCTCCGCTGTCCGGCACGCTGTTCGTATTCCGGAACAGGAGGGGTAACACTCTGAAACTGCTGGTATGGTCGCACGGCGGGTTGGTGCTGGTCTACAAGAAGCCGGAACGAGGCTGCTTCAAGGTCCCGGTGTCCGACGTGGATCGAGCGACGCTCACGCAGGCCGAGATCACGGCCATCATGGAAGGGCTCGATGTCCGCCATGCTCCACGCTTAACGCGCTGGAATCCTTAGCTTCTGTGTTGACGCATGGGCCTGGCGCGATAAGGTGGAGGCATGGGAATCGCGGCGGTCTTCGCCGAAAATGAGCGCCTTCGTTAAGAGCTTCGCGCGCGCGATCAGGCGCTCGCCGCGCGGGACGCGGCCCTGGCCGACCGCGACGAGAAGATCGCCGCCCTGACGGCGTCGAACGAGGACTTGGCGAACCGCCTGGAGCTGATTCGGCTCAACGCCGCCGCCGCGGAGCCGCCGCCGCCGCC
>SXGQ01094503.1_pt1 | contig 10192 bp, 8 predicted proteins | sample 3178371 | NCBI WGS metagenome assembly SXGQ01 (sample SAMN11356859, study PRJNA531348) | freshwater metagenome | isolation source: freshwater sample F1-20 | place: China: Fuxian Lake, Yuxi | collected 2017-12-25 | reverse complement strand
CGCGACATAGTCGAAGCCCAGATTTCTCAGAACACCGACACTTCGTCATACACGCAGCATCTCAAAGATTTGATCATCGAACTGAACGCCGGTTCAATCGCACTCGGGCGAGTCGTGGCACCCGATGCCAAGAAAGCCGCCGAGATGTATGCCGAGGCACCTGCATCACTGGGTGTTTTGTGCGTTCGCCATCTCGTCGTCGAAACTGAAGCAACTGCCAACAACGCGCTCGCCAAATTTAGTGACGGCACTGATTTCGCGACACTCGCAGGCGAGTTTTCAACTGAACCGAACGCCAAAGAATCTGGTGGTGCACTCGGTGGTGCCGATAATGCATGCATCACCTTGAGCGAATACCAAAGCGGTTTCGACGCCGATTTCACGGCTGGTGCAATGTCGGCGACACCCGGCGTTGCATACGGACCAGTCAAATCGAGTTTCGGGTATCACGTAATCTATGTGCGACCGTTTGTTGAGGTCGCCGAAGATATCTCGAAACTCTTGGCGACAGGTGCGGGCGCCAATTTGCTTAACGGCTACGTTGCCACATCAAAAATCAAAATTGACTCGATGTATGGCGTTTGGAACGCTGCCCGCGGTGGCATCGTCACAAGCTAAGCCGGATAACTGGTTTCGCGCATGACAGCGCTGATCACAGTCGTTGGTTTAGGGCCAGGCTCGCCTGATGCAATAAACCAACAAACTTTGCGGGCGATCAACGACGCGGCGCATCGTTATATGCGCACGATGCGCCATCCAAGCGCTCATCTTGTCGCAGACGCCGTGAGTTTCGACGACGAATATGAAAAGCACGAAAAGTTCGAAGATGTGTATCGGGCAATCGCTGGTCGGTTGGTAATCGAGGCACAAAAACACGGAAATATTTTGTATGCCGTGCCTGGCTCGCCTCTCGTGCTTGAACACACGGTGCAACTTTTGCTGCTAGACAAATCTGTCACCACGACACTGATTCCGGCGATGAGTTTTCTTGACGTTGCTTGGAGTGCGCTACAAATCGACCCCGTGGATGCTGGCGTACGGCTAATTGATGGTCATCGTTTCGCTGAACTCACGGCCGGCGAGACCGGCCCGCTACTTGTGGCTCAGTGCCACGCCAATTGGGTGATGTCGAACATCAAGTTGGCTCACGAATCGGCAAGCGGCGACGAACCCGTCGTGATTTTGCATCACCTCGGTCTTGCTGACCAAAAAATTATTCACACAACTTGGCAGAACATTGACCGCGAAATCGAACCCGATCATCTGACTTCGGTTTATATTCCAAAACTTTCAGAGCCGATCGCCGGCGAACTCGCCAAGTTGCACGCCCTCGCCCGCACTCTGCGTGAACAATGCCCATGGGATGAAAAACAAACCCACGATTCGCTGATCCGTTATCTGATTGAGGAGACTTACGAGGTTGTCGATGCGATCAATGCGCTCGACCCCGCAGATGAGACGACGGACGAAAAATTTATCGAAGAACTCGGTGACTTGCTATACCAAGTCGAATTTCATGCGACGATCGCCGAGCAACAGGGTCGCTTCAGCATCGCCGATGTAGCACGCTCAATTCACGACAAACTGGTTCGTCGTCACCCGCATGTGTTTGGCGATGTGAGCGCCGACTCAGCCGCAGAAGTCGCCTCAAATTGGGATGCAATCAAGCAACACGAACGCGGCGACGTGAATGACAAATCAGTTTTTGATGGTGTCGCAACTTCCGCACCTTCGCTGATGTATTCGACGAAGTTGCAAAAGCGTGCGGCAGAGTTTGGTTTTGACTGGCCCGACAGCAAAGGTGCTTCAGCCAAGATCACCGAAGAACTCGCCGAATTGGGCGAAGCAATAAAACGAGACAGCAAATCCAAAGAAGTCGCCCTCGAACTCGGCGATGTGTTGTTTAGTGTCGTCAACTTGTCGCGGCATCTCGCCATCGACGCCGAAACTGCTCTGCGCTCGGCCGCCGACAAGTTTCGCCACCGATTTGAATGTGTGGTTGCACTTGCCCAACAACGCAACTTGAAACTTAAAGATTGCTCGCTTGCCCAACTTGACGAACTATGGGAAGACGTCAAACGACACCAGTCAAAATAGACGCCCGCTTGACGACACTAAGGTAGAAGCCGATGGCGCTGATAAAAAAAGTTCATGCCCGAGAAGTGCTCGATTCGCGTGGCAACCCAACGGTTGAGGTTGAGATAACGCTCGTGTCCGGGGCGTTTGGTCGAGCCATTGTGCCTTCGGGCGCCTCAACTGGCGAGCATGAAGCCGTCGAATTGCGCGACGGCTCTTCAAGATACTTGGGCAAGGGCGTTTTGAACGCGGTGAATAGCGTCAACACCGAAATTGCCAAAGAGATAGTTGGTCTTGACTCTGCCGATCAAAAGGGACTCGATCACAAGTTGATTGCGCTCGACAACACTGAAAACAAATCTCGTCTTGGTGCTAATGCGATGCTGGGCGTCAGCCTTGCCAATGCGCATGCTGCGGCGTCTGACAAAAAGCTTCCACTTTACAAATCTATTGGTGGCGACAAAGCCGTGACGATGCCCGTGCCAATGATGAATGTACTGAATGGCGGTGTTCACGCCGATAACAACATTGACTTGCAAGAGTTCATGATCATGCCGATTGGTGCAGCAAGTTTCAGCCAGGCTTTGCAGTGGGGTGTCGAGACCTACCACACCCTTAAGTCGCTGCTCAAAGCCAAAGGTTTGTCGACTTCGGTCGGCGACGAAGGTGGCTTTGCGCCGAATCTCGCGAACAACGAGTCGGCTATCGAGTTTTTGGTTGACGCAATTGCTAAGGCGGGTTTTAAACCTGGCAAAGATATTTCAATCGCACTCGACCCGGCGATGAGCGAAGTTTATAGAGATTCTCGCTATCACCTGGCTGGTGAAAACAAAGTTTTGACCAGCGACGAACTCGTTTCATGGTGGCTGCAACTAGTTGGTCGCTACCCGATCGTTTCGATTGAAGACGGCATGGCAGAAAACGACTGGGATGGATGGAGTGTGATTTCGAGCGCACTAGGTTCGCGAGTGCAGCTTGTTGGTGATGATGTGTTCGTGACCAACCCTAAGCGACTGCAACTTGGTATCGATAAAAAAATTGCCAACAGCGTGTTGATCAAGGTCAACCAAATCGGCACGCTCACCGAAACGCTCGACACCGTCGGGTTGGCGAATGCAAACGGCTATGCCAGTGTGATGAGTCACCGCAGCGGCGAAACCGAAGACTCGACGATTGCCGACCTCGCCGTGGCGACAAATTGTGGACAAATTAAAACTGGTGCGCCGGCAAGAAGCGACCGGGTCGCGAAATATAACCAACTATTGCGCATTGAGCAGCAACTTGGTTCACATGCGAAATACCCGAAATTGTTTCGACACTCCACCAAATAACGCACTTTGCAAGCCAGAATAGATAGATGAGTACGACTACTGAAACGCGCTTTGCTGGCGGCCGTCGAAGCAGGTTTGCAATCGTGCCAGTCGGGGCGATGTTCATCGGCGCCGTCTCACTCGCCTTGTTTGTGATACCGACGCGCACATGGACAAGTCAACGCTCGGCCGTTGCCGAAAAAAATGAGCAATTCGCCGCATTTGAGGACATCAACGATTCGCTACAAGACGAAGTCGATGTTTTGAAAACCCCACAAGGAATGCAAGAAGCAATCAGATCGCAATTGGGTTATTTGTTGCCGAGTGAAAAGCGCGTGCCGATGCTGGTTATGCCGGGTGCGTCAGCCGATCTGCCAGATCATTGGCCCTACACGGTTGTGACGAACATTTTGCAAGTGCGCTCGGCGCAAGCGATACGCAATGGCAGCGTTGAAATTTTGAACCCTCTTCAGCCGTAGCTGCCGAAATCATATAGATTCAGTCTGCTGAATTAAATGAGAGGAAACTGTGGCTGGAAGTGTTCTTGGTAATCGAGTCTTACGCAAAGAAGACCCAAAATTTTTGACGTCTGGTGGCAAGTACATCGAAGACTTGAACGATGAGCCCCTTCTTGCTGGCGCACTTCATGTCACGTATGTCAGATCAATGGTTGCCCATGCAAAAATCACCAAAATTGATTTGTCTGAATGCAGAACATCACCTGGCGTCGTCGCAGTTTTCACCGCACAAGATTTGGGGCTTGAAGCAGAGCCATCAAGTTTTAATCCGCTGACCAAGCGTGCACATTTGGCGATCGGCAAAGTTCGCTGGGTTGGCGAGCTCGTCGCCGCAGTCGTCACCGAGCGTGCCGATCAAGGTGAAGACGCGATTGAACGCGCCGTGATCGAATACGAAACTCTTGAGTCGCTGACTGATCTCGAGCAGGCGATGAACAGCAAAACGCTGATCTACGAAGAGTGCGGCACGAACGTTGTCATGGGCACAGTCGAGATGGGCATGCCCGACAACACCGGCGATGAACTGTTCAAAGATTGCGAAATCGTCGTCAGAGGTCGATTCATGAACCAACGAGTTGCTCCGTGCCCGCTTGAAGCGCGCGGTTCAGCCGCAACATGGATTGACGGCAGGTTGCAGCAATGGATTTCAACTCAGCATGCGCAGGGCGTGCGGGACGAAGTCGCCAAAGCCAACAAGATCGACGCCGAAAAAATTCGCATCATTACCCCGGATGTGGGTGGCGGTTTCGGCGCGAAGATCAGCGCCTACTCGGAAGAACTTCTGCTCGGCAATATTTCAAAGCAAGTCGGCAAGCCGGTGCGTTGGCGCGAAACGCGCAGCGAGTCAATGATCAGTTTGGGTCACGGTCGAGCCCAACTGCAATACATCACGATCGGCGGCACCAAAGCGGGCCGTGTGACGGCGTATCAGTTGAACGCAATTCAAGATTCTGGTGGCTGGGTCGAAGTTGGCACCGTGCTCGCACCGTTCATGACTCGACCAATGGCTCAAGGTGTTTATGACATTGAAAAAGTCGAGTGCCGAACTACTTCAGTCGTCACCAATACGACGCCGATTGTCGCGTATCGCGGTGCGGGTCGACCAGAAGCGACCGCGGCTATCGAGCGCGCGATGGATCTGTTTGCCGCCGAAATTGGCAAAGACTCAGCCGAGGTTCGCCGTATGAACCTGATTCCAAAATTCATGCAGACATATAAAACAAAAATCGGTCATACATATGACGTTGGCGACTACGGTGCCGCACTCAACAAGGTAATGGATGTAGCAAAATATTCTGAAGCACGCGCCGAACAAGCCGCGCGTCGCCAACGTGGCGACAAAGTGCAACTCGGCATCGGCGTGAGCGTCTATGTCGAAATCACCGGTGGCGTCGACCCGAAGCAAGAACACGCGAAGATAAACATCTTGCCCAATGGTCGAGCCGTCGTCTACACCGGCACATCGCCACACGGTCAAGGCCATGTAACTTCGTGGGCGATGATCGCCAGCAGTGAAACTGGTATCGACATCGAAGACATCGACGTCGTTTGGGGCGATACAGATCTAGTGCCGAGTGGCGGTGGCACGATGGGTTCGCGCTCGTTGCAACAAGGTGGTGCTGCAGTGCAGAAAGTTTCAATTGAACTCGTGGATCAAGCACGCAAACTCGCCGCACAGTTGCTCGAAGCCAACGAAAACGACGTCGTGCTCGACAAAAATACGGGCGCTTTTTATGTTGCGGGGACGCCATCAATCTCCAAATCATGGTCTGATGTCGCGAAAACGGCGGATGCCAAAATGGGCCTAACCCACGATGGTGTTTTTGTCGCAAGTTCTGCGACGTTTCCGTTTGGTGCGCACATAGCGATCGTTGAAGTCGACACCGAAACGGGTCAAGTGAAGCACCGCCAACATATCGCGTGTGATGATGCTGGCAAAGTTGTTAATCCGTTGATACTTGACGGACAGATTCATGGCGGTATCGCCCAAGGCACGGCACAAGCGCTGCTCGAGGAGTTTCGCTACGACAACGACGGCAACCCATTGACAACCAATTTCACTGAATACACTTTTATTTCTGCGGTCGAATTGCCGAGCATCGAAGTCATACACATGGAGACGCCGACATTCGTCAACCCGCTCGGCGCAAAAGGCATCGGCGAATCAGGAACGATCGGCTCAACGCCAGCAGTGCAATCAGCAGTGATTGATGCTGTTATGCACCTCGGTGTGCGTCACATCGACATGCCAACGACGCCAGAACGAGTTTGGTCGGCCATCAAAGCAGTCTCTGCTTAATTTTTTCGCACCGTAACTTAGTAATCTGATGCAGTGAGCAACTCGCCGATTATCGCCGAAAACTTGGTACGTCACTTCGGTGATGTACACGCAGTCAAGGGCATCAACCTTGACATCAAAGCGGGAGAAGTTTTCGGTTTTCTCGGCCCAAATGGCGCGGGCAAAAGCACCGCCGTTCGTATGCTGACGACCCTGTTGCGGCCGACATCAGGCACGGCGCGCGTTGCCGGCTACGACGTGGTCACCCAAGCCGACCAAGTGCGTCGAAACATCGGCGTCGCGCTGCAAGACGCGGCGATTGATCCCCTGATGACGGGTGCAGAACTTCTCGCATTGCAAGCCGTGCTTTATGGCATTCCGGCGACGACGGTTAAAAAAAGATCTGACGAGTTGCTCGAGCGAGTTGGTCTAACTGCTGCTGCTTCGCGTCGCGTGTCGACATATTCGGGTGGCATGCGTCGCCGGCTCGACTTGGCTCTCTCATTGATCCATCAGCCGACAGTTTTATTCTTGGATGAACCAACGACTGGTTTAGACCCGATGAGTCGTCTTACTTTATGGGAAGAGGTACGTCGCCTGAATCGCGAAGGCACGACCGTGATGTTGACGACACAATATCTTGAAGAAGTGGATCAACTCGCCGATCGAATAGCGATCATTGATCACGGCAAAATTGTGCGCGAAGGCAAACCTGCCGAGTTGAAAGCCGGCGTCGGTGCACCAACCCTGATCATCAACACGAGCATCGACCAAGCCGAAAAAGCCAAAACGGTGCTCAGCACTTTTGGTGATTTGCGACCAGGCGCAGAAGGCGCGCTCGGTGTCGGTCTGCGCGGTGGCGCATCGCAAGTAACAGAAGTTGTGCGCAAACTTGACGAAGCCGGCGTGCATGTGCAGCATCTTGAAATCAACGAGCCAAGTCTTGACGATGTTTTTGCCGAAGCAACTGGTTATCGACTCGAAGGTGCCGACAATGCACCATCTGCCGGCGACAACGGCGACGACGAACCCAAAAAGAAAAAACGCCGAGGGCGAAAGTGACAAGTACTGCAACGCTCGTCAATGATGTTTCAGTACGACGCTCGACATCTGCCGCACTTCGCCAAACTTTTGCCCTAGCCAAACGCTCGACACTCGAATTGTTTCGTCAACCGGCACTTGTCGTACCGAGCATTGTGTTTCCACTGTTCTTTTCGTTTTTGGGCAACTCGTCATTCGGTAAAACAACTTCGCTACGCGGGTTTCCAGAAAACGTCAACTCGTATCTACAGTTTCAACTTGCAGGCACAATCACCCAAGGTGTCTTGTTTGGTTCGGTTACTGGCGCCGCCGCGCTCGCAACTGATATCGAAAACGGTTTTTTTGACCGCCTACTGGCGGCGCCTACTTCTCGACTTTCAATTTTGTTCGGCCGACTCGCAGGAAGCGTCTTGTTTGGCGCACTTGAAACAGCGGTTTTTGTGCTGGTGCTGTTGCCATTTGGTGCGGATGTCTCGGCAGGCGTGCCGGGCATCATCGCAATGATCATCAGTGGTGCGTTGATTGCTCTTGCCGTAGGTGCGCTGATGTCGTCAGTTGCACTCAAAACCGGCTCGTCAGAAGCCGTGCAAGGCACGTTTCCGTTGCTGTTTATCTTGTTGTTTTTCTCGAGTGCGTTCTTTCCGCGCGAGACAATGAGCGGTGCCTATAAAACTGTTGCCGGACTGAACCCGATTTCACATTTAGTCGAAGGTCTACGCGCACTCTCACTTGAGGGCTTCAGTGTCTCGGCAACCGCGCGAGCAATTTTGGTGCCGATGGCAATCGCAATTGTTGCTTTGTATATAGCCAGCAGACAACTTCACGCCCGACTGCGAGCGAACTAGCGATGAGCACCGATGTAAAAACCATTTCTTCAGGTTTGTCGACGCGCGATGTGCACTCGACAACGATGCGCAGTTCATGGCAACTCGTAAAGCGTGGCTTGATCAACACTCGGCGACTGCCATCGGCGTTTATCCCGACACTCGCCATGCCGATCTTCAATATGCTCTCTTTTTCCGGCACTTTTTTTGCACTGACAAAACTGCCAGGCTTCCCAACAGATCGCTCAGTCAATTGGTTCATGCCTCTCGGTTTGGCGATGGGTGCAGCGTTCAGCGGTGTTGGTCTCGGGTTCTCGCTCATCCGCGATCTTGAAAACGGTTTCTACGATCGCTTGCGCATGTCGCCGACTTCACGCGCCTCACTAATCATTGGCCCAATTTTGGCCACATGGATTCGCGTGACGCTGGTAACTCTGGTCGTGTTCGGCGCCGGCACACTTCTTGGCGCGCGACCGACAGCTGGCGTGCTGAGTTATGTCTGTTCGTGGATTGCAGCGATCGGTATATCTACTATTGGCGCTGGCTGGGGTCTGGGGCTCGCCTACCGATTCAAAGACATGCGTGGCGCGGCGATCATGCAGCTGTCAATTTTCTTGACGATGTTTTTGTCGACCGCACAAGTGCCGCTTTATGTAATGACGGGTTGGTTGCACACGGTTGCGCGCATCAACCCGATCACAAATATTTTTCGCCTGTCACGATCGGGCTGGGTCAATGCCAACGATCCCGGATATATGAGTTGGTCAAACAACTTCGGCGGGCTGATCGCGATAGTTGCACTCAGTACCCTGACGCTAATTTTCGCCCTACGCAGCCTGCAAAAGATAGATAAATAACCCGATTTGTGCGGTCGGACCCTGCGGGGGCATGATTGCCTGCTGGGGTAAGTGTTCGGTATTGACGCTAAAAGATATATGGGGGGCTGAAGGTGAAAGTTTCAATCACTATAAACGGCAGAGAACATCATGGCGATGTTGAGCCAAGAACTTTGCTGGTGCATTACATTCGCGAAACAGTCGGGCTCACTGGCACGAATGTCGGTTGCGACACTTCAAGTTGCGGTGCGTGCACGATTCACATGAACGGTGAAGCGGTCAAGAGTTGCACAATTTTGGCGGTGCAAGCCGACGGCGCAAGCGTCACGACTATCGAGGGCTTGGCAAAAGACGGACTAATGCATCCGATGCAAACTGCATTCATGGAGAATCACGGTCTGCAATGTGGCTACTGCACGCCAGGAATGGTGATGGCAGCAATTGGTTTGTTGAAAGAAAACCCCAAGCCAACAGAAGAAGAAGTTCGCATGGGGCTTGAAGGCAACTTGTGTCGTTGCACTGGCTATCACAACATCGTCAAGTCGGTGCTCGCTGCCGCGAGCGCAAAGTAAAGGGGCGTCATGACTATCACCGAGAACAAACCCAACAAGATCATCGGCACACGGTTGTTACGTCGTGAAGACCCACCACTATTGACGGGCGAAGCAAAATTCACCAATGATTTGAATATTCCAGGTGCATTGCACTTGTCGATTCTGCGATCACCTTTTGCTCACGCAAAAATTAGGTCGATCGATGTTTCGGCTGCGCTAAAGATCGCCGGCGTTGTTGCCATCTACACGGGCAAAGATCTGCAATCGGCATGGGCAGCGCCAATGCCATGCGCATGGCCTGTTACTCCTGACATGAAGAATCCACCGCACTTTCCGCTTGCGAGCGACAAAGTCAACTATGTCGGTGATGGCGTTGCCGCAGTTTTGGCAACTAACGAAACTGCGTCGCGCGACGCACTTGATGCAATCGATGTCGAATACGAGCCGCTTCAGGCAGTGGTTGATCTTGAAGATGCGCTAAGCGACAAAAACGTCATTCACAAAGATCTCGGTACCAACAAGAGTTACACATGGCCACTTCTTGTTGAGGAGACACCTGGCTGCGTTGCAGATGCGTTCAAGAAAGCCAAATACAAAGTCAAAGAGCGCTACGTTCAACAACGCTTGATTCCGATGGCGATGGAGCCCCGCGCAAGTGCTGCGGTGCCTCAGCCATTTGGTGGTGACATCACCCTTTATTCGGCGACTCAGATACCGCTCATTTTGAAGGTGATGACTGCGCTAACTCTCGGCAT
>SXGQ01573065.1_pt1 | contig 10193 bp, 6 predicted proteins | sample 3178371 | NCBI WGS metagenome assembly SXGQ01 (sample SAMN11356859, study PRJNA531348) | freshwater metagenome | isolation source: freshwater sample F1-20 | place: China: Fuxian Lake, Yuxi | collected 2017-12-25 | reverse complement strand
TTCAGTGATGTCGTCAAAACACGCTCCGACGACAACTTTTTCTACGTGGAATCCAACGGTGTTCCTGATCACGAAATGATGGTCGGGATCACGGCATGGCAGCAGCAGGTCCCACTGCCGCAGAAATACAACGGCGAAAATTCCTGGCGCATTCCGCTGAATCCCGTTCCGGCCAAAGAACCCATGTCAGCAAAGAACAACTTCTTTCGAGGTGCCATCGCGATTGCTGTCAACGGTGTGCCAATCTTCAATCCCATTAAGAACGACGGAAAGACGGATACACTGCTGGCTGGTGAGCTCGATAATTTCGGGGGCCACTGTGGTCGGGCTGACGACTACCATTACCACATTGCACCCGTTCATCTGGAAAAGCAGACGGGAACCGGGAAACCAGTCGGCTGGGCTCTTGATGGCTATGCCATCTTCGGCTACCAGGACCCGGCCGCAAAGGACTTTGCCCCTCTGGATGCCATGAATGGGCACACCGGACCGGATGGCCAGTATCACTATCACGCAACAAAAACATACCCTTATCTGAATGGCGGCTTCCACGGCGAAGTTGTGGAACGAGACGGACAGGTGGATCCGCAGCCGCGTGCTGAATCACCGCGGCCGGCCCTGCCTCCGCTGCGAGGCGCCAAAATTGTTCGCTTCGAACAAAAGCAGCCCGGCAGCTATTTGCTTACCTATGACATCAATGGTCGCTCCGGAACCGTGGGTTACACGATCGCCGCCAGCGGTGCAGTCAGTTTTGAATTTCGTTCACCCGATGGCGAAACGACGAAGGAGGAGTATCAGCCGCGGGCGGGCGGACGTCGGCCCCCCGGTGGTGGTGGTGGTGGCGACCAGAAAGGTGGCGGTGGAAATCGACCGCCCGGTGACAGGCCTCCGGGCGGTGGTGGTGGAGGTCAGCGCCCGCCTCGTGGTCAGGGGGGCAACAGACCGCCTCGCGAAGGTGCTGGCGGCCCGGCAGCTGCAAAACAGCATCCGCAGATTGGTAATATGAAACTGTCCAGCAGCTCCGTCAGCGCGGCCGGTCGACTGTCTGTGGATTGCACCTGTGACGGCAAAAGTCAGTCACCAGCAATTGCCTGGGAAAATGCACCGGAAGGCACAAAGTCCTTCGTGGTCAGCCTGTGGCACACGGCCCCGGATCAGGAAAAGTCGTACTGGCTGCTGTACAATATTCCCGCATCCGTCAAGTCGCTGCCGCAGAACGTGCGAGGTGTCGGGATTGCCGGGCTGAATGATCGGAAGGAACGTGGCTTCGACCCAATGTGCTCGCAGGGCCCCGGGGTCAAGACCTACCACATCACCGTGTATGCACTGTCCGAAGAATTAAAACTGAATCCGGCCAGCACGAATCGTGCCGCAGTCGTCGACGCGGTAAAGAACATCAAACTCGCTGAAACCACTTTTGATTTCCAGTACGAACGGCAGGAACAATGAATCCTTTGAAATCCCTGATTGCAATCGTCCTGCTGGCCTGCCTCGCCTCCTGCGCCGCGGCTGCCGACAAACCCAATATCGTCCTGATTCTGATGGATGACATGGGCGGGCGTGATGTAGGCTTCATGGGCAACAAATTCACAGAAACACCCAACCTCGATCGCCTCGCGGCAGGCGGACTGGTATTCTCCCAGGCCTATGCCAGTGCTCCCAACTGCGCCCCCACTCGCGCCTGCCTCATGTCCGGACAGTACACGCCCCGGCATGGTATCTACACCGTTGTGGATCCGCGGCAGCCGCCCGGATCTCCATGGCAGAAGCTGCTGGCCGCTGACAGTGAATCCGAACTGAACACGGATATCGTCACCATCGCTGAATCACTGCGGGACGGTGGCTATGCCACCGGATTCTTCGGCATGTGGAATCTGGGACGCGGTCGCACTGGCCCGGTGACTCCCGGCGGACAGGGCTTCGAAACTGTCGTCTTTCCGGAAAACATCGGCTTCGGCAAAGATCAGTACTTCGATGATGATGGCAACTATCTCAGTGACCGCCTGACGGATTCCGTCCTGCAGTTCGTGGAAAAAAATCGCAGCGGGCCGTTTTTTGTCTACCTGCCGGATCATGCCGTGCATGCCCCGTATAACCCGAAACCAGATCTGCTGAAAAAGTATCAGCAGAAGCTTGAACAGTCCGGTGATCGTCGTGATAACGCTGAGGCGGCAGCGACTGTGGAAGCTGTGGATCAGAATGTTGGTCGCATCATGGAGGGCCTCAAGTCCATGAATCTGCTCGAAAACACCATCGTGATCTTCACGTCAGACAACGGTGGTACCAACCAGTTCACAGCACCTCTGAAGGGTGCCAAGGGGCAGCTGTACGAAGGGGGGATTCGAGTCCCGCTGGTGGTGTCGTGGCCCGGTCTGAAGAATCCCGGTCGAGTCAGCGATGTGCCTGTCTCCAGCGTTGACTGGTATCCCACACTGCTGGAGCTTGCCGGAATCAAGGCTCCCGTCGGACAGATCCAGGACGGCGTCAGCATCGCTCCCATCTTTCAAGGCGAAACCACCCTGCAGCGGGACCGTCTGTTCTGGCACTTCCCCTGCTACGTCGGTCGCTCGGCTCCCTCCAGCGCGGTTCGCATCGGCAACTTCAAGCTGCTGGAGTTCTTCGAGGACGGTGGCCATGTCGAGTTGTATGACCTGCAGCAGGATCCGAACGAACAACGCGACCTCGCTGCGGCAATGCCCGAGAAACGCGATGAAATGACCCGCATTCTGAAGACCTGGCAGCAGGAAACAAAAGCCGCCATCCCGTCTCGGGACAACCCCGACTTCGATCCGCAGGCCCAAAGAACTCGCGGACCAGGCGGTCCCGCCGGAGGAGCTGGCGGTCAGGGCGGTCAGGGTGGGCCAAAAGGTGGCGGCATGAATAAGGGTGGTGGTGGCCAAAAAGGTGGTGGCCAAAAAGGCGGTGGCGGTGGCGGCCAGAAAGGCGGCGGTGGCCAGGGAGGTCAGAAGGGTGGCCAGCGCGGCGGTGCCGGGCAAAATCCCGATCGCCCTGCAGTCGAACAGACATAGCCGTCACAGATCGTTCAGTTCTGAAACCGCCCCTGCGACCCAAGTTTTTCACCGTCCCCGCAGGTCGACTTCCCAGGGTGCTCCGGCTAATCTGCATCACAGTCCGGATCACTTTGGCTGGAGTCATTGTATGCGCGGTTCAGCTCATGCTTTCGTGGCAATTGGCAGCGTTTTGAGTTTATTCTGCTGCCCTGCCCTGCTGTTTGGTGAAGAAGTGCAAATTGGCAATCGCCTGCTGCGAGTGGCCGAGGGCTACGAAGTCAGTCTCGTTGCCGATGCCACACTGGCGGAACGCCCCATTGCTGTCTCACGCGACGAACGCGGACGGCTGTATGTCACCGATTCCGGTGGCATGTCGGAACGGGCCGAGCAGCAACTGGAGCAGAAACCGCATCGCATTCGTCGCCTCGAGGATACGGATGGTGATGGTGTCTACGACCGCAGCACACTTTTTGCTGATCGCATGATGTTCCCCGAAGGCTGCCTCTGGTACGCCGGGTCTCTCTATGTCGCTGCACCGCCCGAAATCTGGAAACTGACGGACGATAACGATGACGGTGTGGCGGATCGACGCGAAGTCTGGTTCGACGGGAAAACTCTGACCGGCTGCGGAAATGATCTCCACGGTCCCTACCTCGGACTCGACGGGCGACTGTACTGGTGCAAGGGGGCTTTCGCCGAGCAGCAGCACCAGCTGGCTGACGGCAGTCTGCTGAAAACTCAGTCATCCCACATTTTTCGCGCTCACCCCGACGGCACCCACATCGAAACGGTGCTGACCGGAGGTATGGACAATCCCGTGAACGTGGCGTTTCTGCAGAATGGAGAACGATTTCTCAGCTGTACCTTTTTCCAGCTTCCGGAAGCCGGCCGTCGCGACGGCCTGATTCACGCGATTTATGGTGGAGTTTACGGCAAGAAACATTCCTCCATCTACGCACATCCGATGACCGGTGATGTCATGCCAGTGCTCAGCCACCAGGGGGCGGCAGCGCCCTGCGGGCTGATTGCCGGCAGTCAGCAGCTGTTCGGCGGCGGTCACGATCAGCAATTGTTCGCCTGCTACTTTAACCTGCACAAGGTTGTGCAGCACAGATTGATTCCTGATGGACCCACGTATCGCACGGAGGACACGGAATTTCTGGCCTGTGATCATCCGGACTTTCACCCGACGGATGTGTTCGAGGATGCTGACGGCAGTCTGCTGATCGTCGATACGGGCGGCTGGTACAAGGTGTGCTGCCCCACATCACAACTGGCCAAGCCGGATGTGCTGGGAGCCATTTATCGAGTGCGTCGCCGAAATTCGCCGGCTGTCAGCGATGCACTGGGGCTGCAGCTGACGTGGCAGAATCAGTCACCGCAGCAACTGGCTGCCAGGCTGGTTGATGAGCGACTGTTTGTGCAGCGGCGAGCCACGGAACAGCTCCGACTGCTGGCGGAGACCGCCGTGCCTGTCCTGCAGAAGCTGCTGACTGAGCATCCGGTGGCCGCTGTCCGCCGTCGAGCCGTCTGGACGCTTGCCGGTATGACCAGTACCGAATCCGCGGCCACCGCCGCCGCTGTCGCACTTGCTGATTCTGATGCCAGCGTCCGTCAGGCCGCTGCTCACACAATCGGACTGTTCCGCCATCAAAACTCACTGGCTGCACTTCTGAAAATGGCGGCTGGCGATGAGCCAGGCCCTGCACGAGCCGCCCTTGAAGCCGTTGGCCGACTGAAAAACCCGGCAGCCGTGCAGCCCCTGCTGGAACTTGCCGGTGATCTGCCCGCAGGACGCACTGATGCCGCCGGGGCTCCGGCGGAGGCTGCAGCTCGCATTCGTGAACATGCCCTGATCTATGCATTGATCGAGATCGGGCAACCGGATCTGGTTCGGAAAGGGCTGACATCGCGAATTCCGACAGAACAGCGGGCGGCGCTGACGGCACTGGACCAGATGTCCGGCGGAGGATTGCAGACAGTCGATGTCCTGACGCTGCTGGAAAATCCCGGTGAAGCACTGCGATCCACGGCCATCTGGATTATTGGACGCCACCCGGACTGGGGACCGTCACTGCGAACGTATTTTGCTGAAAAACTGAACGCAGCAGAAACCCTGACTGCTGAGCAGCAGACGGTGTTCCGCGGACTGCTGGCCAGACTGGCGTCCGCCGCAGATATTCAGACGCTGCTTCAGGAACAACTGAACCCGGCCACCAGGCCGGCCGCTCGGCGACTTGCGTTGCAGGCTTTGGCTGACACAACACTGACCGCCACCCCCGCTGGCTGGCTCGATGCAGTTGCGGCCCTGCTGCCCCAGGCCTCGGCCGCGGAATTGCCACTGCTGATTGCCGCTGCCGAAAACCTGCCCCAGCCCAAAGATGGGCACACTCCGCTGAAACAGGCTCTGTCGGCAATCGGGGCACAGTCCGAGTTGTCCACGGAGCTGCGCCTGGCTGCGATTGACGCGGCTGGCAACGGACTGCCGCTGTCGGAAACTTCCTTCAGCCTGCTGTGCAGCTCGCTGCAGTCCGACCTGCCTGCTGAGCAGCGAGGTCTGGCGGCTCGTCGACTGGCGTCGGCCAGCCTCACCACGGCACAAATCGACACACTGATCCCCCTGACTCGCAGTGTCGGACCCATGGAGCTGCCCAAACTGCTGCCCGCTTTTGAGCAGCATGCTGACGAAGCTCGCGGTATGCTGCTGCTGTCGGCTCTGGCTGAGTCTCAGGGATTGCGAGGCCTGCGTGCCGACCTGATCCAGACACTGCTGGCAAGGTACCCGGCTGCTGTTCAGTCCGCCGGCCAGACTTTGCGGAAAGAGCTTAATGCCAGCATCGAAGAGCAGACTGCAGTGCTGGAAAAAACTCTGCAGTCGCTGCCTCCCGGAGATCTGCGACGCGGGCATGAAGTGTTTATGAGCCGCAAGGCGGCGTGTAACTCGTGTCACAAACTGGGCTATGGTGGCGGAATGCTGGGGCCGGATCTGACCAGTATCGGAAAAGCCCGCAATCGCCGCGATCTGCTGGAAGCCATCCTCTTTCCCAGTGCCAGTATCGTGCGTGGCTATGAACCCGTCGTCATTGAACTGGAAGACGGTCGAGTGGTCGGGGGCATCATTACGGGAGAATCTGCCGGTGAGATCACCCTCACAGTTGATGCTCAGAAACAGCTGCATCTGGAGCGATCCGCAATCGTGCAGGTCCTGCCGTCGGCTGTCTCCCCGATGCCGAACGGGATTGCTGCGATTCTCAGTCCCCAGGAACTGGCTGATCTGCTGACATTTCTGGAAACCGGCGGACGCTGAAGGCGGACTGCAGCAGACGACCGGCCTTCTGTGACCGATCACTTTGTCAGCAATATCCAGCGAGTGTCCTGTATGAACAGTCCAGTCTCAAGTTTTCCGCTGAGTGATGCCGGTGGCATCCTGGCACCCGTTGTTCCCGGTTCACTGCGTGATACAGGCATTGACCGTGAAGTTTTGCATTCATTGCTGCTGAAGATCTGCTACACGTCGTCTCAGACGACCACAGAAGCGGCCGCAGCTCGCATGCTGCTGCCGATACCGCTGGTTGCTGAAATGCTGGAAGAACTGCGCAAGGATAACCTTGTCGAAATCCTTGGCAGCAGTGGTCCAATTGGTTTCCGCTTTACGCTTTCCCAGAAGGGCCGTGACCGTGCCACCCGGGCCATGGAGGTGTCCGGATACGTTGGGCCGGCCCCGGTCTCGCTGGAAGCCTATGCTGCTTCTGTGGAGTACCAGGCTGCCGCCCGACCTCCCGTTGATCCGGAAAAAATTTCCGAATCTCTCGCAGCACTCACTCTGACCGAAGAAGCCCGCATGCTGGCCGGGCTGGCCGTTACCGGCAATCGCAGCCTGTTTGTCTACGGGCCTGCCGGCAACGGAAAAACCTCCATCTGTCTCAGCCTCCGCAAGGCTCTCACGGAGGGCGTCTGGGTGCCGTACTGCATTGCCATCGAGCAGCAGGTCATTCGCATCTTTGATGCTCAGGTCCACGAAGTCCTTGAGCAGCCTGTCGCCAATCGCAGCGCAGACCAGCGCTGGATTCGAATACGACCTCCACTGGTGGTTGTGGGCGGAGAGCTGCGACTGCAGGATATGGACCTGGCATGGAGTCCGTCACTGCGGTTCTACGAATCGCCCATTCAGCTGAAATCCAACTGCGGAATTCTGCTGATTGACGACTTCGGTCGGCAGCAGGTCAGGCCGGCCGACATGCTGAACCGCTGGATCGTTCCCATGGAATATCACATCGATTATCTCACGCTGCAGACCGGTCAGAAGATCTGTGTGCCCGTCCGAAATCTGCTGATGTTTGCCACCAACCTGAACCCGGAAGACGTCACTGATCCCGCTTTTTTGCGGCGGATGGGCTATCGCCTGAATCTGAAGTCACCCAGTCCGGAACAGTACGCCGCAATTTTTCGCAACTATGCGGCGCGTTGCGGAGTGACGGTGGATGAGCAGTTGCTGCAGTCCATTCTGGACAGGTATCACCGCGAAAATCGCGAGCTGCGGTGCAGCGAACCAAGGGATCTGATTGAACGTATGCGGGATCTGAGTCGTTACTACAGCCGACCACTCGAAATCAATGCGGCCGCCCTGGACATCGCCTGGCGCGGGTTTTTCGGAGCTGGCTGAGGCCTTTTCAGGCCAGCCCAGGCTCCCGAAACTGCCATTTCGCCCGATCATTCGCTGCAACCGCTACAGCTCCCCGAATTTCACAGAAAAAGATTTTGAAAAATAGACTGGCGGTTGACGGGCGGTTTTCAGCCTTAACTCCGCAGACACGCACGAGACTGCGAGTCTGAAACAGAATGATGGTCAGCCGCATGCTGACGTCATCAGCGGGCTGTCGCTCAGAGCTTTGCGACATCCCGGAAGGTACGCGATGTTCTGCTGCGTACCACGCCGAAATGTCCTGCTGTGTTCTTTGTGCGCAGACGTTCTGCGCACTGTGGTATTCCCTGGTTGTTCCGTGTTCAGGAAGCGTTGCTATGTCAAAGTTCATCTCTGCTGTTCGTCGTCTGCTGGTTCGTGAAGAAGGTGCCACGATGGTGGAGTACGGCCTGATGGTCGCTCTCATCGCTGTCGTTGCGGTGGCTGCTGTTGGTACGCTTGGCGGCCGCGTCTCCGATACATTCGAAGGACTCACCTTCTGATTCAGTCAGCAGAAAAGATTGCTGAAACGGACCGGTAAGCCCGGTCAAATCTTCCCAACTTGTGCCGATCAATTTCCAGGAGTTCCTCTGATGTCAAAGTTCATTTCTGCTGTTCGTCGTCTGTTGGTTCGTGAAGAAGGTGCCACGATGGTGGAGTACGGCCTGATGGTCGCGCTGATCGCCATTGTTGCCGTGGCTGCTGTTGGCACGCTCGGTGGCCGCGTCTCCGATACATTTGAAGGACTGACCTTCTGATGTCGGCTCTGCTCGTCGATATCGTTCCCGCGTTAGTGGTCTCGGCAGCGGTGATCATCGGTGCCGTCTCTGATCTTCGCGGTTTTCGGCTGCCCAATCAGCTGACCCTGCCGCTGGTTCTGTCGGGGCTCCTCTGGCATCTGGCCTGCGGTGCTGCTGACGGGGTCACCCGCAGCGTGTGCGGACTGCTGGCTGCCAGCCTGCCCCTTGTGCCGGCATGGTCTGCCGGTGGCATGGGGGCCGGAGATGTCAAACTGATGGCCGGAATCGGTGCGTGGCTTGGAGCTTTGTTTGCTCTGCAGGTACTGATTCTGGCAGGACTGGCTGGCTGGGCCTTTGCCGGGCTGCGTCGGCTGTCGCAGCCACAGCTCGCCCATAACCCACAGCCCCGATTGCCCGTTGAACAGGCACTGCAGAGTTCAATTCACCGCAGTCGCCTGCTGCCATTCGGGTTGATGATTGCTGCCGGAACGCTGATTCAGTTGCTGCTGATCAGCAATCGGTCTGCTTTTCCAGACACATAGTCCGCTGCCTGCCACAGCGGTCAGATCTCGAGCGGGTTCGGATGCCCGCTGTTGTAGTGCTGCGATCATTTCCAACACGGCTACGGGAAGGTGGTCGCCAACCGGGTCGTCTGCAGACTGGAAACTGCAGACGGCCCGGTTGTTTTTCTTCCCCGCCATTTTTTCGGATTCGCGCTCATGACTGCTTCCCCGGTCGTTGCGCCTTCGCCGGTTTTTCCAACAGACCCGCGGATGGCAGTATTTCAGAATTCAGCCCCCAGCCACCCGAATCCACGGCTGGCCGGAGTCGAAGCGGCCAGTCCGCGACCTGAATCCTCCCCCGCCCCCGCAGCGACCCCGCGTCGCATCGATGACGCCACCCGCTGCGAGCTGCACAGACGGCTCATCGGCAGCCTCGACCTGTCAACTGTCGGTACCCGCTCCGAAACAGAACTGCGTGCCGAAATACGGCTGGCGGCAGAAGAACTCTGCCGACAGTCCAGCCACTTGCTCAGTGCCGCAGATCGCGAGCTGCTCGTCAGCGAAGTGATGGATGAAACCTTCGGACTCGGTCCGCTCGAACAACTGCTGCGGGACCCCTCCATCAGTGACATCCTCATCAACGGACCCAAAACCATCTTCTGCGAACGACGCGGACGACTTGAAAAATCGGATGTGACGTTTGCCAGCGACGATCACCTGCTTCAGATTATTCAGCGGATTGTCAGTCGTGTAGGTCGGCGAGTCGATGCAACCAGTCCGATGGTCGACGCCCGCCTGGCAGATGGCAGTCGCGTTAATGCCATCATCCCGCCACTGGCACTCGATGGCTCACTCGTCTCCATTCGACGCTTCCCGGATCGACCGCTTAAGGCTGACGACCTGATCTCCAAAAAATCTGTCGCCGCGGAAATGATTGAGTTCCTTGCCGGGGCTGTCAAAGCACGACTCAATGTCCTCATCTCCGGAGGCACCGGCTCCGGAAAAACAACACTCCTCAATATGCTGTCCGGCTACATCCCGGACCACGAACGCATCGCCACAATCGAGGATGCTGCTGAACTCAGGCTGCAGCAATCCCATGTCGTGCGAATGGAAACGAGACCGCCCAATGTGGAAGGGCAGGGAGCTGTCACCTGCCGCGATCTCGCACGAAATGCACTGCGAATGCGGCCGGATCGACTGGTGGTGGGTGAGTCCCGCGGTCCCGAAGCCCTCGATATGCTCCAGGCCATGAACA
>SXGQ01564336.1_pt1 | contig 10194 bp, 6 predicted proteins | sample 3178371 | NCBI WGS metagenome assembly SXGQ01 (sample SAMN11356859, study PRJNA531348) | freshwater metagenome | isolation source: freshwater sample F1-20 | place: China: Fuxian Lake, Yuxi | collected 2017-12-25 | reverse complement strand
GTCGGCGACGATGCCGGCGCCGGCCTGGATGTAGGCCTTGCCGCCTTCCATCAGGATGGAGCGAATGGCGATGCAGAAGTCGAGGTTGCCGGCAAAGTCGAGATAGCCGACGGCGCCCGCGTAGAGACCGCGCCGGTCCGGTTCGAGCTCGTTGATGATCTGCATGGCGCGCACCTTGGGCGCCCCCGAGACCGTGCCAGCCGGGAAGCAGGACACCAGCGCGTCGAGCCGGTCGCGGCCCTCGGCCAGTTGGCCTTCGACCACCGAGACCAGGTGCATCACATGCGAATAACGCTCGAGCGCCATGAAGGTCGGCACGCGGACGGTGCCGTAGTCGCAGACCCGGCCAATGTCGTTGCGGCCGAGGTCCACCAGCATCACATGCTCGGCCTTCTCTTTCTCGCTTCGCTTGAGTTCCTCGGCCAGCCGCACATCCTCTTCGTCGGTCTTGCCGCGCGGCCGGGTTCCGGCAATGGGATGCGTGACGGCGTGACGGCCCTCGACCCGCACCAGCATTTCCGGTGACGAACCGACGATCGAGCGGTCGCCCATGCGAATGAAGAACATGTAGGGCGACGGGTTGACGTGGCGCAGCGCCCGGTAGACCGTGAACGCATCGACGCCCACCTCGGCCTCGAAACGCTGCGACAGGACGACCTGGTACACGTCGCCGGCCGCAATGTATTCCTTGGCCCGCCTGACGATCGATTCGTAGGCGTCCTGCGGGAAGTTCGACACCAGCTTCAGCGCGTCGCCGCCGGTCGTGCGCTTGAGCGAGAGCGCACGCTCGAGCTCGCCTTCGAGAAACTCGATCTTGGCGCACGCGAATTGGTACAGCGACTTCAGGTCTTCGTGACCCGAGATGCGGGCGTTAGCGATCAACAGGATGCGGTGCTGGACGTGATCGAACGCGAGCACCGTGTCGAAGAGCATGAAGCCGGCGTCATCCCGTTCCGATGTGCCTGCATCGGCGCGCGCCGTGGTCGGTTCGAACCACGCGGCGGTGTCGTAGCCCAGGTAGCCGACCGCCCCGCCGGTGAAGCGTGGCAGGCCCGGCACGAACGGCGACTGGAAGCTGTTCATCAGGCCCCGCAGCGTTTCGATGAAGGGTTGCTCGCTCTTGCTGGTGACCCCGGCCTTCTCGATCTCGGTCTCGCCGTTCTTGCCGCGCAGGATGAGGAACGGGTCCTTGCCGAGAAACGAGTAACGCCCGACATGCTCGCCGCCCTCGACGCTCTCCAGCAGGAACGCATAATCGGAATGCTCGGCGATCTTCAGGAAGGCCGACACCGGCGTCAGCAGGTCCGCAACCAGTTCCTTGCACACCGGCACAAACGTGGCCCGCTTCGCGAGATCCACGAACTCTTCGAACGTCGTCTGCTTCATTGCTTCTCCACTATGCCGAGCCTGGCAGCCGCGGCATCGCGCATCACGCGATCGGCCGGCCGCTGATCGGTCCACCACTCGAACTGGGCTTGCGCCTGCGCCACCAGCATGTCGAGGCCGCCAATCGTCCGGCAGCCCGCGGCCGCGGCGGCGCGCAGCAGCCGGGTTTGTGGCGGGGTATAGACGAGGTCGTAGACCACTTCACCGTCGAAAGAATGGCCGGCCGGCAGCGGCGACCGCCCGGTGTCGGGCGCGGTGCCCACGGGAGTGGCGTTCACGAGCAGGTCCCAGGAACCGGGTGCAGGTGGCCATTCGGCGATAGCAGCACTGGTCAGGACGGCAATCTCGCGGGCCTGCTCCGGCCGCCGGGCGCACAAAGTCACGTGGACCCCAGCCGCCGCGAGGGCGATCGCCACTGAGCGGGCCGCACCGCCGGCGCCGAGCACCGTCGCGCGCTTGTTGGGCAGCCGCATGGCCGATTCAAGGGGCGACAGGAAGCCGGCGACGTCGGTGTTACAGCCAAGCCATTTCTTGCCGACCCGCCGCAACGTGTTCGCCGACTGGATGCGGCGGCTCACCGGGTCACATTCGTCGGCCCGCTCGAACGCCTCCACTTTGAACGGGGCCGTCACGCTGGCACCCGCGAGATTCACCCCCTCGGCAAACGCCGTGAAGTCGGCGTAGTCGTGGGCCGCCAAAGGCAGGTAGACCGCGTCGAGGCCGGCGGCGCGAAAAGCGGCGTTGTGCATCGAGGGCGACACCGAGTGCGCCACGGGCTTGCCGACGACGCCGTAGATGGCGGTGTGGCTGCCGATGCGCCGGAAGCGGAATTCATTCAGCATGCGCGGCAGGTCGATCTGGCCCGGCGCGACCTGGTCGCCGGCGTAGGTCCAGCACGACCCAAACCAACTCGCCAGGACGCGCGTGGCGATGCCCGCGTCGCCCATGGCAATCAGGGCCATGGGCACCCGCGTCGCAAGGCCGATCGACCTTAGCGTGAGACAGTCGGCCAGCCGATGCGCGGTCACGGCCAGTTTCACCACCTCGGCGCCGCTGGCGCGCATGGCCTGCGCCTTGTCGTGCAGGTCCGCGGGCGTCCCCTCGAAATCGTGGTGCGAGAGCACGATTCGCCGGCCGCCGGTCTGCGCAATCAAGTCAGCGCAACTGCCGTTCCACTCGAGGTCCACGAACTCGGCGCCGAGGGTAAGCGCCTCGGCGAGAATGCGCCGGCGCTCCTCTTCGCTGCCGGCGAAGTGCCCGCCTTCGGACTCGGGGCGGCAGGTGATGATGACGGGCTTGCGGCGGCCGGCCAGGGCCGCGGCCGCGCTGGGGTCGCGAACGGTGTCGAGCCGCAACTCCACCAGGTCGGCCTCGCCCACCTGGTCGCGGCGCGTACGCAGCTCGGCCATGGTGTCGGCCGTCACGGTCGCGCAGAGTTTCGCGGTCTTCATCACTAGTCCCAAAAACACCAGATCAACATCACCAAATAAAAAAGCGCCTCTTCCCTATCGGGTTGAAGAGGCGCTTCGGTCGAGCGTCGTATTACGCGTTGTGGTTATACAGACCGGCTAGCCTCTCCTGCTGGGCACCAATACCACCACGTACGCGCACCGCTCCCGATCTGGTCAAAAGACCGGTCCCGAGGGGCGGTGAACAAGGCTCGCGGGCGCATGTGAACGTCAAAACGTTAACAGACCCAGTGTGTTGGCGTCAAACGGCGAAGGTGGCTGGCGCACTCAGGCCTCCCGTTCCGAGCTTGCTTCACCGGGGGGAACACCGTATAACCAATGTCAGCCGCCTTTCATCAGAAACCTGCATGTATTCACGCACTTGCGCGCTCGTCGTCCTCGTGATCGGTTCGTTGGTCGCCGCGCCCCGGGCGCAGCTGGCCCCCATGCCGCTCGATGAGGTTCACCCCGGCATGGTCGGCGTCGGCCGCACCGTGTTTTCGGGCACCACCCTCGAAGATTTCAAGGTCCACATCCTGGGCGTGCTGCGCAACGTGCTTGCCCCCAAGCGGAGCCTGATCCTGGCGCGCCTCGAAGGAGGGCCACTGGCCAAGACCGGCGTGATCGCCGGCATGAGTGGCAGCCCGGTCTACGTGGATGGCCGGCTGATCGGGGCCGTGTCGTATTCGCTGGGCCAGTTCTCGACCGAGCCGATTGCCGGGATTACGCCGATTGCGGAGATGATCGACGCGACCACGATGCCGGCGGCCACGCGGGGGTCGCGGCCGGTGGCCATTTCCTGGCCGGCGACGTCCGCGCAGCTGATCAGCATTTGGTCACAGGACTTGGGTCGATCGCGATCGTTCGTGGATGACCCGTCGCACGCCCTGGTCCTGTCGGGCGTGGCGGGCGAGGTCGGCCGCCTGGCATCGATGCTGCGGCCGATTGCCGTGCCCATGGTCGCCGCGGGCTTTGACGCGTCGGTCATGGATCCGATCTCGCCGGCGCTGGCCGCCGCCGGCTTCGTTCCACTCTCTGGGGCGGGGCGGTCGAGTGCCGCGCAATCGCCGGGCTCCACGACCGCCGGTGGCCGCGACCGCCGGCTCGCGCCAGGCGACGCGGTAGGCGTGGCGCTGATGACGGGCGACTTCGAACTGGGCGCGACCGGCACCGTCACCCACGTGGATGGCGACCGCGTCTATGCCTTCGGGCACCCGCTCTACAACCTGGGGCCGACCGAGTTCCCGATGACCAAGGCCCAGGTGCAGGTCGTGCTGCCCAGCTTGATGGCGTCGAGCAAGCTCGCCAGTTTCGGCGAGATCGTCGGCACGGTGCAGCAGGACCGCGCGACCGCAATTGCCGGACGCCTGGGGGCCGGCCCGTCGCTGATTCCCGTGTCGATTACGTTGAACTCCGACCGGGGGCCGTCACGGTCGTTCACCTTCGGGGTGGTCCGCGACTTCACCTTCACGCCGCTCCTCACCTACCTGTCGGTGGCCAATGTCCTCACGTCGTACGAGCGCGGCGCGGGCCCGGCGTCGTTTGCCATTCGCGGCACCGCGTCGATCCGGGCGCAGGGCGACATCGCGTTCGAGGACATGTTCTCGGGTGAACAACCGGCTGGCGGCGCCGCTGCCTACGTGGCTGGCCCGCTGACGGCGTTGCTGAAGAACGCCTCCGAAACCGTGGACGTTGCTCGCATTGACCTCGTGATCGATGCGAGCGAACAGCAGCGCAGCGCCCGCATCGAGCGGGTCTGGCTCGACACGACTCGGCCCCGTGCCGGCCGTGATGCGGTGGTGAATGTCGCGATGCGCAACGCGCGCGGCGACGAAGTAATCAAGCAGGTGCCGATTCAGCTGCCGGCCAACGCCACCGGTTCGCTGCAGCTGGTGGTGGCTGATGCCGCCCGCACGACCGCCGACGACCGCCGGGATACCCGCGGCGCCGACATGCAGCGCGTGTCGCAGTTGATGCGCTCCTTCAATCGCGCCCGCCGCAACAATCGTCTCTACGTCCGCCTCACCTCCCCCGACTCCGGCGCCGTCGTCAACGGCGAGCCCATGGCGGCGCTGCCGCCGTCGGTGCTGTCGGTGCTCGAAGCCGACCGCAACAGCGGCACGGTCGGTGTCCTGCGAACGACCACGCGCGGCGAGTGGGAACTGCCCCTCGATTTCGCCGTGACCGGTTCGCGCCAGTTGACCCTCAACCTCGATCAACCTTAAATGACTCGTCGAACTCTGTTTGGCGCGGCCCTGGCCGCGGGCCTGCTCGCGGTGTCCACGCTGTCGGCCGCACCGGGTTTCTGGCAGGCCGCGACCCAGGCCGATTTTCTCCGTGGCGAGGTCGACCAGTTGTCGATCGACGAGCACGGCCGGATGACGCTCGGACCTGAACTCACCCCGGTTCACGACCCCGGCGTGCCGTTCGTGTGGACCATGCTCACCACCGCCGACGGCTCGCTGTATCTCGGCACCGGTAACGACGGCAAGGTGATTCGCGTCGATGCCACGGGCCAGGGCGCCGTGTTCTTCGACAGCAACGAGATGGAAGTCCACGCGCTAGCGGCCGCGCCGGACGGCGGCCTGTACGTGGCCACGTCGCCGGATGGCCGCATCTACAAGGTGGACGCCAGGGGCCAGGCCACAACCTTTTTCGATCCTGAGGATAAGTACATCTGGTCGCTCGCCGTGGACCGCCAGGGCACCGTGTTTGCGGGCACCGGCGACAAGGGCACGGTCTATCGCATCAGCGGCGACGGCAAGAGCGAGGCGTTCTTTGCCACCAAAGCGACGCATGCCGTGTCGCTGGCGTTTGACGCCAGCAACCAGCTGCTCGTGGGCACCGGCTCCCCTGGCCGGGTCTTTCGAGTCGATCACGCCGGCAAGGGCTTTCTCCTGCTGGACACGCCCCTGCAGGAAGTCCGCGCACTGCGGGTGGATGCGAAGGGCGTGATTTACGCGGGCGCGCAGAGCAGCCGCGGCGCCGGCGCCGGCGATACCCTGGCCGAGCCCGCGGTGACGCCGCCAACCGTCACCCCCTCGATCCCGAACGTCTCGACTGAGATCACCTCCATCGCGGTGGTGGACATGCCGACGGCGGCTCAGTCCTCCACCGGCGACCGCCGCAGCCAGACCGGCGCGATTTTCCGCGTGCAGCCCGATGGCCTGTGGGATCAGATCTGGTCGCCGGCCGAGGAGGCCCCCTACGATATCGTCATCGAACCCGATGGCGCCCTGCTCGTGGCCACGGGCGGCAAGGGCAAACTCTACCGGCTAAGCGGGGACCCCGTTCGCGCGATGCTCGTGACCCGTGTGCCGGCCCAGCAAGCGACCCAGCTGATTCGGACAGCTGACCGCACGCTGATTGCAACCTCGAATCCGGGACGCCTGATGGCGATCTCGTCGGCGCGCGCGGCGCGCGGCACGTTCGAGTCGGATGTGAAAGACGCACGCCTGGTGTCGAGCTGGGGCGTAGTGGCCTGGAAGGCCGTGACGCCGGCAGGCGCCACAGTGGCGGTCTTCACCCGCTCCGGTAACACTCGCACCCCGGACGAAGCGTGGAGCCCCTGGGCCGGTCCTTATGCCAACGCCGAGGGTTCCGCCATCACCAGCCCCAAGGCCCGCTACCTTCAGTGGCGCGCCGTGCTGACCGCCACCACTGCCAGTCCGGTGTTGACTTCGATTACCTCCTCGTACCTGCCGCGCAACGTCAGGCCGCAGGTGGCCTCGATTACTGTGCATCCGCCCGGCACGGTGTTCCAGAAGCCGTTCTCGAGCGGCGAACCCGAGATCGCCGGCCTGGAAGACGAGGTAAGCGATCGCCGCTCGGCGGCGGCCGGCTCGCCCGGCACTGGCGGCCCGGCGCTCGGCCGGCGCATTTACCAGAAGGGCCTGCAGACCTTCGTTTGGAAGGCCGACGACGAGAATGGCGATGAACTGACCTACGACGTGTTCTACCGACGCGAGGGAGAAACGTCCTGGCGGCCGCTCAAGCGCGACCTGCGCGACACGCTGCTGGTGTGGGATACGTCGTCGGTGCCGAACGGCACGTACGTCCTGAAAGTGGCCGCGTCGGACGCGCGCGCCAACCCGGCGGAGTCGGCGCTCGTCGGCGAACTGGAAAGCACCAGCTTCGAGATCGACAACGTGGCGCCCACGGTACAGGCCGGCGCGGTGCGTCGTGACGGCGCCAGCTTCGTCGTGCCGGCGGACATCCGCGACATCGACTCGGCCATCACGCGCGTGGAGTTCTCGGTCGATGCCCAGCGCTGGCAGCCGGCCTTTCCGCGCGACGGCATTCTCGACGCCCGCCAGGAGTTGTTCGAGATTCGCCTGGACGCAGGCGCTGCCGGACGCACGCTGGTGATTCGCGCGACCGATGCGTTGGGGAATGTCGGGACCGGCCAGGTCCACATTCGGTAGAACAGTCGAAGGGTTAGCGCAAGACCATGAGGTCGTCGTCGTGGCGGCCCTTGACCGTGGTGTTGGCGACGAGCCACACCATCTTCACCGCGACCGCGTCGCCGGTGCGGGCCTGGGCCGGCGCGAACTGCACGCGGTACGCTTCATTCAACATCGCATTGACCACCGCCCGCTCGCCCAGCGGGCGCGCGTCGTTGATCACTTCAATCCCCTGGACGCGCCCCTCGCGGGAAACCACTGCCGACAACGCGTACTCGGCGTCCTCTTCCGACATCTGGATGGCCGCGTCGGTCACGGCACGCGGCGCCATCATGTCGTAGTTGAGCCGCACCGGGTTGGCATTGGAGCCGGGATTGGCGAGCAGCGCGATCACGGCCGCGAGCGAGTCGGGATGCTCCTGGTTGGCGGCGTGCAGCACGCTAGCCGAGCCGACCACGCAAATCAGCGTGGCGACCGTGGCGCCAATGCCCGCCCACACCAGGTGCATATCCTGGAACAAGGCAACGATCCGCGTCTGCGCCGAGAGTTGCTCTTCGACGCCGAGCTGCTCGACCACTTGTTCCGACAGGCGCAGGGGCTCGACCGTCGCATGCTCGCCGACTTCGGTGGCCATGCCGCGCAACGTCGCCCCCAGCGCAAAGATCTGCTCCACCTCGAGGCTGCAGGCGACGCATTCGGTGAGATGGTTCTGAATGGCGAGCCGCTCGGGAAACGGCACTTCGCCGTCATAGAACGCCTCGAGCCGTCCGTGCACGTCGGCGCACGACCGTTCGTGCATCATACGCGCACCCCCTGGAGTTGTTGGCGCAGTGTCTGACGGGCCCGCGTCAGGCGAGACTTGACCGTGCCGACCGCGACGCCGAGCGAGAAGGCGATCTCGTCGTAACTAAGGCCGTCGATCTCGCGCAGCACGACCACGGTGCGCTGGTCGAACGGCAGTCGATCGAGGGCGGTCCACAGCTGTTCGGCCAGTTCCTTGCGCGCGTAGGCACGGTCGGGCGAGGTGTGTTCGCCGGGCTGGCGCAGGTCACCGTGCGCGGCGACGTGCTGATCGAGGGAGACCTGGTCGGCCTGGTGGCGGCGCCGCCACCAGCGCTGGCGGTTCCGGGCCTGGTTGATCGCGATGCGGTAGATCCAGGTCTTGAGCGCCGATTGGCCGCGGAAGCTGCCAATGGTGCGGAACACGCTGAAGAAGACTTCCTGGGAGAGGTCGAGGGCCTCGTCACGGTCTCCGAGGAGGTGCAGGGCCAGTTGATAGACCATGCGCTCGTGGCCGGAGACCAACTCGGCACACGCGGCCTGCTCCCCCGCGGCACAGCGCTCGATCAGCGCCGCTTCGTGGTTGCCGACCTCAGCCCAACCGAGTGCCCCGGCGTCTTTCATGACGGAATCGGTGACAAAACGAAGAACCATGGTCAGTCTACCAGCTTAGAAACCACCCGGCCTCGAAAGTTCCCGCCCTTTTGCTACCATCGTCTCCGTGCGCCCCACCCTGGTTGTTGTCGTGTTCGTGGCCATCACGGGGGTGGCCGGGGCGCTGGCCTATTCCGCGCTAGCCAACGAGCGGGCGTTCGAGCGCCGGATTGGCGAGGGCGACCAGGCCGTGGCCGCGGAACGCCATTTCGAGGCGATCGAAGCCTTTTCCGGGGCGATCGCGCTCAAGCCAGACTCGATGCTGGCCCACCTCAAGCGCGGCGCCGTTTACCTGAACCAGAACGAATTGGACGCCGCACTCCGCGACCTGCGCGAGGCCGTCGAACTCGACCCGGGCGCCCTGCTGGCCATTGAACTGCTGGGCGACGTCAACGCGTCGTTGAACCGGGCCGACCGCGCGATCGAGCGCTACCAGGCGTATCTCAACCTCGACGAACGCAGCGCGCGGGTTCACTACAAACTGGGCCTGTCCCGTTATCGTGCGGGGCGCCTCGAGCCGGCGGCGTCGGCCCTGCAACAGGCGCTCAAGCTGGACCCGGCGCTTGGCGACGCCCACTACGTGCTGGGGTTGGTGCTGCGTGACCAGGACCAGCTGCCGGGGGCCCGGCGGTCGCTCGAGGAGGCCGCTCGCCGGTTGCCGGCCGGCCGGACGGCGCCGCGCGAGGCGCTGGCCGAGGTCTACGCACTCGACGGCGAGCACACCCGGGCGATTAACGAACTGGAAGCGCTTGCCGCCCTCGACGTGGCGCGGGCCGATCGACTGGTGGCGGTCGGCCTGGCCCAGGCGCGCGCGGGGCGCGAGGCGGCGGCGGTCGTGACCCTGAGCCGGGCGCTCGAGCGCTTTCCCGATGCCCCGGCGGCGTACGCGGCGCTCGGTCACATCTGGTTGACCAGCGCCGAGCGGCGCGGCGATCGGGTCGCGCTCAACAAGGCGCTCGAAGCGCTGCAGCAGGCGGCCGGCCGGTTGGACGCCACGAGCGACACCCTTGCGGAACTGGGCCGGGCCTGGTTGCTGGCCGGCGATCGGCCGGCCGCCGAGCGGGCCTTGCGCCAGGCCGTGGCGCGGCTCCCGGTGCCGCCCGACGCCTACCTGCAACTCGCCGAGGTCATGAGCCGCGACGGCCGTATCCAGGAAGCCCGCGACGCGTTACTGAAGTACGCCACGCTCGTGGGCGACGACAAGCCGCTGGCCGCGGTCAGCTCGCGGATCGCGGACATGTCGCTTCGACTCGGCGAACCAGCGCTGGCCGTCCGCTGGCTCGAGCGGGTCATCAACGAAGCCGGACCGAGCACTGCACTTCAGATTCGCCTGGCGGACGCCGCGCTACGAGGCGGCGATCGCCAGCGCGCGCGCCACGCGATCGAAGAGGCCCTGGCAGCCGAGCCCGGCAATCGCCAGTTGCTGCAGTTGCGATTGAAGTTAGACGTGAAAAGTGAGGAGTGAGAAGTTTCCTTCTGCCTTCTTCCGTCTCACTGCTTCGGATCGATCGCGTCGCGCAGGC
>SXGQ01486980.1_pt1 | contig 10194 bp, 12 predicted proteins | sample 3178371 | NCBI WGS metagenome assembly SXGQ01 (sample SAMN11356859, study PRJNA531348) | freshwater metagenome | isolation source: freshwater sample F1-20 | place: China: Fuxian Lake, Yuxi | collected 2017-12-25 | reverse complement strand
TTATCTCGCCTTACGCTTGGTAATGGTGGGACAATTATTGCATCGTCAGCTTCCACTAATACTGGAAGCTACGATGCGGTAACTGCTCTTACGCAATCCACAGTTACTTTAGTTATCAGCGGTGCGACAAGCACAGCTACAATGGCAGCAGGCGTTACCATCTATGGTGACATCGACCAAGTAGCGCAGACAACTGCTGGCAACTTGGCAATCTACAATCGCAAAGATTAAGGAGTCCTAAAATGGGCCGCCAGTGGAACACGATTATTGATGCCCTTAGTGGCGGAACGATGGCTATCAATGTAAATGTAGCTGACATTGAAGCTTTACTTGTAACCCTCCAAGCAGACGTAGCCGATGGCATTCGATTGCCAAACGCAACAACTGGAGGAACTGGTCCGACTACATTTACAAGCACTAGCTACGGCACAATTGCAACAGCAAGCACTGGCAGACTTGGTTGCACTATTTTTAACGAAGGAGCAGGCAACCTACACGTTATGCTAGGCACAGCAACGGCAAGCACATCGTCTTACACAGTTCGCTTATCTTCTGGAGATTACTACGAAGTTCCATTTAACTACACTGGATTGATTGGCGGCATCTTCGCCACCGCTGGCACGGCTAGAGTGACGCAAGTTAGCTAGGAGTAGGCGATGCCTCTTACTAGAACAACGCCAAGAATCCTTGACGCAACTAGCGATGCGGAGGAATCATCTGGAACAAACACAACTTCTTACACTACATCAACCAAAGCATCGTTAGTTATTCCAGTTGGAGTTTGGATTGTTGAGGTATTCGCAAAAGTAACGGCTGGGAACAATGGCACTCCTTCTTCTTCATCAGTAAAAACAGGTCTATCATTTTCTGGAACTTCCACAATGGACTCAATAATTCTTATGGCTGGATTCTCTGTTAATGAATATATAAATCCAGCTTCACTACAAATGAATGAAACCGGGTCTAGAATATGGAATTTTGATAATAGTGCAAACTTTGGATCTAATAGGGGAGTTATTGATTACAGAAGATTCAAAGCGACAGTTACTGCCTCTGGCACTATGGCTATACAATTTGCACCAGCAGTAGCAGTTGCGTCACAATTTGCTCGATTGCTATTTGGTAGCTACATCAGAGCCACAAACGTTTCCTAATGCCCCTCCTCCTCCTCCTCTCCCTCTTACTCTGCTCTTGCTCTCCAAAGCAGGACAACAATGTTTTACCGCGTTATAGCGACATGTCCGCAGCGGAAGATGCTGGTAATGTCAAATGAAACGCATCGCCATTTGGCTGACCAATTTGAGTTTGCGTTTCTTAATGACGGCGCAGGAATATGCGTGTTTCAAAGAGGCATTAAAGTTTGCAGTAGAAAACAACAATATGGTCAAGGAGACCAAATACATTGGGAAGGTAAAGCATCTCCTATCTGTCAACAGAAGCATCAAACGGATTGTCGAGGAAGGCAGAGATCGGGACGAGGTTGTGGATGCCGTTGTACATCTTGCGGTTTCACTAAGATACTTGGAGGGTAAAGGTCGTGAGTCTTGACGAAATTTCTGATCTTAAAGATCGCATTGCTACTCAGTCAGAAAGACTCGCCAGGATGGAAGAGAGGCAGATGACACTAATCTCAATGATAGAGAGGTCACTTGCTTTTCACGGAGATGTTGCTAATAGATTAGGTGCGCTGGAACACCTTCGGACCAAGGTTCTGGCTGTAGCTGGGCTAATAGGGCTTGTTTGCTCAATGGCCTGGGATGTGTTAAAAAACCGCTTTAACTGATAGGAGATTAGACGATGCCCAATTTCACAGCAGGAACTTCATTTACAGACGGCGTTACCAATGACGTAACGGCTGCTAAACTCAATGCGCTGGTTGCCGATGCTGTGCCTACGTCTAACCTTTCGCTAAATAGTACCACTGGAACGATTGCTAATTTTACTGCGAGTACGGCCAACATTACGCTTGGAACGATTCCTACGCTGACGGCTGGAACAACCACATCAACCAATGATGTGGTTACCAACGGAACCATTACCAATCTATCCGCAACCACATCTACATTACTTGGAACCATCACAGGCTCAACCAACGTAATCAACATTGGCAGTGGGCAGATTTATAAGGATGCGAGCGGGAATGTTGGGATTGGGACGGCAAGTCCAACCACAAATCATAGGCTGACAATTTCTGCTGCGGATGCGAGAATGGACGTAACAAGCACAAACGCAACTTATGCGAGCTTAAGAATCGTCTCCAACAATACTGCCTATGCCACTATCGACACAGGGCTAGCATCAGATTCATATACTACAGCGAAAAACCTAGTTTTTCAACCTAACGGAGGTAATATTGGCATTGGGACAACTAATCCTGCTGTTAAATTGGATGTATCCAATGGATACATTCAGGGGAAAGAGATACTTCTTCAAAATGGAGCCGCAAGTTCTCCTGCGCTAGGAACAACTCCTTCTTGGTATTCGCCAGCAAGCGGAGTGGCGGCTTTATCAACAAACGCCACCGAACGCCTCCGCATTGATTCGAGTGGAAATGTTGGGATTGGAATTACACCATCCCAAAAACTAGATGTAAATGGAGGATCTGCTATTCGTGGAACACTATTTCTTGGGGATGGATCTTCTTCTGTAATTAGAAAGCTAACAGCAAGCACACCATTAACTTTTGCAAATAATGGTGGATCAGCCGAGATGACCATTGATTCGAGCGGGAATTTGTTGGTTGGTAAAACAGCCCCAAGCACATCAACTGTTGGATTTCAATTTACTACTTCTGATAACAAAATTGCGTGTGGAGCAGCCAGTGGTCCATCTGCATTCTTTAATAGAAATACTGATGATGGAATCATAGTTCAAATTGCACAAGATGGCACTGTTGAGGGAACAATATCTGTCAGCGGAACAACAGTTTCGTATAACGGAGGACATCTTTCAAGGTTTTCACAGTTGCCATCTGGACAGCGAGATCCAGCAATCAAAAAGGGAACTGTATTATCCAATCTTGACGCAATGTGCGAATGGAGAGATGCAGATGGCAACCTTCTTCCAAACGAGCAGTTAAACAAAGTTAAAATTTCTGATGTTGAGAGCGATTCAAATACAGCAGGCGTATTTGTAAATTGGGACAATGACGATCAAGACAATCCATTTGATCTAAATATGGCAATGACAGGAGATATGATTATCCGTATTGCTCAAGGAACAATCGTAAATCGCGGTGATTTGTTAATTTCTGCTGGAGATGGAACAGCCAAGCCTCAAGGCGATGACATCATCCGATCAAAGACTATCGCCAAGGTTACTTCAACCAATGTCACTTGCACTTATGAGGACGGAAGCTATTGCGTACCTTGTGTGTTGATGGCCTGCTAATCTATGAAAATTGAACTAAACATCAACGAAATCAACACCATCCTAGCCTGCCTTGGTCGCGCTCCGTATGAGGCAGTCTTTGAGTTGGTAGAGAAGATTCGTAGCCAAGCCAAAGAGCAATCCGAAGCTAAATGACCCTAACCGAAATCGCGCAGTATGCGGGTGAGAAGGTTGGCAAGACCGATGCCGACACGCTAACATTCTTGCAGAAATCAGCAAGCTTGGCCTATCGGCGCGTATGGGACTTTGCGCCTTGGCGTGAGACTGTAACCAACTCCACCTACTCGGTTGGCACAAATAGGACAATCACTCTTGGAACAAATGTTGAGACACCTCTTTCGGTTGCTTACAATGACACAGAGGTTGATCCGATTGATCTGGCAACGATTGTTAGCCAAGACCCAGGCTTGCTTGACGATGCTCGTACTGGCGATCCAGATACCTACCATTTTACAGGTAGGAATAGCAGTGGCGTTGCACAGTTAAACCTTTACCCACGGCTTGCCACATCTGGAACAATCCCTCTTCGAGTTGTCGAAAAGCTAAAATGCATTACTCGATCAAATTATGTTGTTGACTTTCCTCCGTCCACAGATGCTCTTGGTGACGAACTTCGCTTGCCCCACGTTCATCACTTGGTTCTTGCCTTGACCCACGCAGACGCACTTGAGCGTGAACGGCAGTATGCCAAGGCACAGGCTATTACGCAGGGTGCAAACTCTGACCTTGCGGCTATGGCTAACTACGAGTTGAGCCAGGTTGGGGGCGTGAAGCAGATTACTCCGCAGAGCCTTGGCGAGCTTACCATAGAAGAAATGTTCTCAGCTTAATGGAGGCATTCAAACGTGCCTTATTATTCTGATAATTTAGATGACCTGCTTGCAATAGCGGGATCGCAGAGTTTTGATGGTGGGCAGGTATCTGGAATTACGCCCAACCTAATTGGGGATAATCAAGCAAGCGAGTTGGTCAACATGACGATCAGCCCAAGCGGGAACCTTGAGTCTCGCCTTGGCATTGAGTCTATGTCAACCAACGTGTCAAGTGGGTCAAATATTCAAGGGATGCATTATTTTGATGCGCCATCAATTGAGTCCTTGTTTGTAGCCTCCAACGGAACCGTCTTTCGATCTACTGCCTCATCCACATTTTCTACTACTGGAGGAACCGTAATCAACCAGAGTTCCGAGGTTGACTTCTCTCAGTTTAACAACCGAATGTATTTTACAGATGGAAGTAGCAACCTTCATTTTTCAAACGGCACAACAGCGTATCGGCAAGGTACAAGCATTCTTTCGATTACCGTATCGACCCAAGGATTGGGATATACAACTGCTCCAGCCGTCACAATAGGCGCGCCTAACATAGCCTACGGGACAACAGCCAGCGCGACCGCCACAGTTACCAGCGGGACAATATCTGCGGTAACAGTCACCTTTGCTGGATCGGGCTATACAGCCGCGCCAACAGTTACCATTGCGGCTCCACCTTCTGGTGGTGGGCACTTTACGGCAACTGCCGTTGCCAGCGTATCTGCTCTTGCCCCAACTGGCCTTCGCCTAGTCCGTCAGTTTACAAATAGGTTATTTGCGGTTGGAACAGAAACAAACCGTAACACGCTTTACGCATCAGACATCCTTGATGCAGAGGTTTGGAAGTCAACCAACAGCATCATTGTTGGTGGCGATGACGGCGAGGACATTGTGGCTATTCAGCCTTTCTACGACTATGAACTGCTTGTATTCAAGCCAAATAAAATTTATCTTGTAACGGCTGACCCAACAGCGACTACTGCTTCTGGTTGGACTGTAAGGCTTTTGAATGATCGAATTGGATGCGCGGCTGGCAGGTCCGTCAACTTCGTAAATAAAGACGTATTCTTTCTTGCCAATGACGGAATTAGATCTGTGGCCAGGTCTATTGCTGATGATTTTTACATTGTAGGAACACCAATCAGCGAGCCTGTCAAGAACATCATTGCTAGGATTAACAAGAACTATGTTACGTTGTGCAATGCCTCGTTCTACAATAACCGTTATTTTCTGGCAATCCCATTAGATACAGCAATCACGCCAAGCCATATTCTGGTTTACAATGCATTGTTTAATGCGTTTGAAGGATTGTGGAGCATTGCAGCATCAAGGATGGTGATTACAAACTTTTCGACTGGATTTACTACTAACGCACAAAAGCTTGCGTTTGGAAGTCCGACAAGCAAGGTTGGGCATTATCTTGGTTACAAGGATGCGGATACCGCAGATGCCACAACAGACTATGTGGATTATACTTCTACTGGAAGTTATACAAGTTCCGTCACATCCAAGGCGTATGAGTTTGATGATCGCATAGCGCAGAAGTTTGGGTCGCACTACGAGATTGAGTTTTATAACTCTGGTTCAACCAACGCCAGCATCAGCATGAGGCGGGATACTGATGGGGCGGTTGTTGGAATAGCGTCAAACGTGGATACTAGGTCTTCTGGAGGTATTACACTTCCATTCACGTTACCAGCCACGCTATCAGCACAAACCGTAAAGCGGGTGGCGAACAGCCTTAGATCCTATCAGAAGTGGCGCAATATGCGTATGATCGTTTCCGCACCATCCAAGAAGCTTTCTGTCCGTGGAATTATAATCGCAGCCAACCCCGATACCATCGAGGTGCAAAAGAACGTATGACCGCTGTTGAGTATATTGAGCAGAGCAACGTTCCAGAGGCCATGTGGCCTAACCTGGATGAGTGGTTTGGCTGGTTTGAGAAGCAGGGGATGGTTGGTATTGTTGAGGATAAGGATGGCATCGCTGGTGTGGCTCTGGCTAGGTGCGTAAAGGATGGGCAAGAGCCTGACCATTATGTGCATAGCGAGGATGGTGAGAATGTGTTTGTTGATTTGACTATCTCATCAAAAGGTGCTAAATCCTTAAGGTGCTTGCTGTTGTTGCTTTGGCAACGTTTTGGTCCTCGCAAGCGGATCACCTTTAATCGTTCTGGTAAACCAAGGAGTTACGACTATATGACATTTATGCGAAAGGCTAGGGTTTAACACCGTGGGTGGATCACCTTCTATTCCAGCACCTCCTCCTCCGCCCGATCCGAATGCGGTGGCACAGGCCAATGCAGAGGCTTACAAAAAGAATGTGGAAACATATATTGAAAAAGCACCAGAGATGGCTGCTTTGGAAAATAAGCTTCGTATTCAGTATATGCCCCAGCAGCGTTCTTTGGAACGCCAGTTAGCCGCCCTAGACCAGCAAGCAGGCGTGCAGGCTGGGATGCAATTAGAGCGTCAGTATGGTCCACAGAGGACTCTGGAATCTTTACGAAGGTCTTACGAGACTAGCCCACAGGCGTATGCCTTGAACCGAGGATTGGGAACGCAAATGACCCGCCAGTTCGAGCGTTTATACGGAGCTAATCCCTATGCGAGCGTGGAGCCAAATGTTGCATTTGCTCCTCGCAATATGCCTCCAGAAGATATTTACGGTACGATTGGGACGAATATTAGAAATCCAGAGTTAAAGGCTTAATATGTCGGTATACGGTAAATCATACACAAAGTACAATGTTGACGCTGATGGCAATATTACTCCATACGAGGAGCCTTGGAAATATGGTGGTGGAAAGCCTTATGGAGTAGAATGGCAGGGCGCGCTTGACTATTCGGCTTCATTATATAACGAAGCTATTGCAAAAAGCGCAGACATAAAAAACAAAAAGTCTATTGATGCATTGCGTGCTGATTACGATAAAAAACTTTTTGATATAGCAAGCCAAGAGGCCGCAAATAACTCATTAGCACAACAGATTTCTGCTCTTTCTGGTGGGAACCAACCTGGATCAACAATTGGTGCTGCCACTCAAGCATTGCCATTGGGTCTTTCTGCTTCTTCCATTGGAGCACTTTCGTCTGGAAATAATCCTGCAACATCTCCGCTTGCAAATAAGTTAAACTTCCAAGTATCCGACCAACAAATTATTGACGATTACAACAGCACCAAGCTTGGTCGTTTGAACGGCATCGTGCAACAGGGCAACGCGCAGGTTGCTGGTATTCAGCAAAGGCTTACCGCAGCTCAAACATTGCTTGACAAATTACCCAAAGGAGGCGCGCAATATACTTCTTCCAAGGTTTATGTCGATCAGCTTAAATCAGATTTGAATAGCGTTACCGAAGCTATTACTGGAGCCGACAAGCAGATCAAGGAGTTTAAGCCTATTGCCGTTGACACACCAGAAGCCGCAAGCCAAATAACTTCTTTCCGCGAATACTTGCAGTTGCCAGAAGAACGCGCAACCCAGCAACTTCGCCAGATTGATCCAGAATCTTATCAAACAGCGGTTGAGCTTGGTAAGAAGTACCGCGAGATGACTACTGCTCCTATTGGAGAAACCAAGTCAGCCCAGACCGAACAACTCCGTGGCAACCTAGAACAAGAGGCAATCAATCAGCTTGCTCTTGGCTCGCAGTTAGGTGCAGAGGAGCAGAGGCAATACCAGCAAGCCGCGCGTGCTGCTCAGACTGCCCGTGGCAACATCTTTGGCGTGGCTCCTGCGGTTGAAGAAGCGGTTACAACTGGTCTTGCTGGTGAGCAGCGCAAGCTGGCACGCTATGGTGCAGCCACTCAGTTCCTTGCTTCTGGCCAGAACACATCTGACGCACTCAAGTCTGACATTGCATTCCGCGATGCGTTGTTGCAGAACCGCCTTGGTGCAGCCTCTGGATTTATTGCTGGTGGTCCATCAATCTACAACCTTTCCCAAGCACGCACAGGCGCACAGCAGGGTGCGTTCCAGAGTTATATCCAAGCCAATCAAGCATTGCCTGGTGGCTTTAACCAACAGCCTTCTACGGCTGCCAACTTCTACCAGACTGTTGATCCAAGCATTCCTGTTTCGCTAACCCAGGCATTCAACGATCTGTACAGATCGCAGTCCAATTACCAAGCTAGCACCTACGGTGCGCAGGTTGGGGCGATTGCAAGTCAGCCATCTGGAGCTCAGAACTTTGGAGCAATTGCGTCTGGTATTGGATCGTTTATCCCTAACATAAGCATTTAAGGAGATTTATGGGTAAAATTACAATGGACTTAGCGGCAATGTTTCCTCAAACTTTTGGGGATCAAGACGCATTGCGTAGGGCTGCAATTGCCGAACAACTTCAAACTGCTCAATTAAATGCATATACTCAAAATCAACAAGAAAAAGATGTAATAAGATCGAATCAAGTATTGCCATTTGAGGATTTTAAGATTGATGTAAATGGAGAGCAGATTCCATTTAAGGCATTGCCACCAGAACAAAAAACGCAATGGGCAAAACAGAGGCAAGTTGATTGGGAGTTAGAACAATCCAGAAAGTTTACAAAGCACCAGGCAGATATGGCGAAAGCTGAAGTTGAGCTTGAAACAAACCTTCAAAAGAAAAGAGATATTCAAGCCTCGCAAGCTGGTGGCAATGTGAAGCCTGGTCCAGATTTCTTCCCTGGTGAAATGTTTGGAAAGTCATACGCAAAACAACAAAAAGACATTGAGCAGAAAATACTGGAAACCGAGCAAAAGCGTAACGCTGCTGGACTTCAAATGCAGGCATTAAAAGATACTCAAATGCCACAAAGCTATGGAATGCCTTCGGTTGCAAAGCCTGTGCAACAACAAGCACAGCCATCTGCACAACCACAAACACAGCAAGCCGTACCATCATACAAATCAAGAGACGAAGCAATTCAAGGCGGAGCGAAAGCTGGAGATATTGTCTATATCCAAGGTGTCGGGAAAGTAAGGATGAGATAACACAATGGCAAGTCCCGACTTGGGGTTTGACATTATTGAGCCAGAGGTAAATGCAAATCAGCAAGACGCTGGATTTGATGTAATTGAGCCAGAAAATGCTCAACCAGCTCCATCTGAATCATTTGAAGTAATTGAACCAGATAGGGAGTACCTATCTCAAATCAAGCGAGACTATGTTTCTCAAGGTGGCAATCCGCTTGATGTTTACGCTCCAGAGCGTGCTGATTTTTTCACGAATGAATTAAACAAAAACCTTCAATCTGGATTGCCTCAAGATGAGGCGATGATTAAGGCTACGAATGCTCTTGAAGCACTACCTCCAGAGACAAGGCCAGATGGATCAATATCCGCTGGCTACGCTCCAACCGAGGAAGCTATCCAAAAAGGAATGATCCAGCCATCGGCATTGCCAGCCGTTAGAAAGGCGATGAACGAAGGCGTGCTTACCGTATCTTCTGGATTTGATAAAGATAAAGGCGTTGGATTTGCTGTTGGTAAGGCAAAGGATGGGCGGGTTGTTCGTATTGAGGAAAAGCCACCAACACTTGTTGGTGCATCGTTAAGGTCGGTTGGAGAACAGATTATACCTGGAGCTAGTGCTGTTGCTGGATCAATCTTGGGTGGAGTTGCTGGCGCGCCTGCGGGGCCAGTTGGCATACTTGCGGGAGGATTAGCTGGAGGGGCTGCTGGGTATGAAGCTGGAAGAATGGGGCAAGCTGGCCTTGCAAGAATCCTAGCTGGCGAACAAGGTTACGCTGACTACCAGAGAATGCGTGAAGCCGACATTGCGATGTTTCCAATCACAACAAAGTCTCTTGAGATTGCAACGCCTATGGCTGTTGGTGCTGGACTTGCAGGACCAACAAGAGCTATTGACAAATTCCAGCAATTGTTACAACCAAAAGCTGTACCGTCATTTCAGGCAAAGCCGCAACAGTCAGAGGCTGTTATTCCAAAAGCCGCTGTCGCAGCAACTGAAAACGTGCCAACAAAAACATTTTATCACGGCTCTCCA
>SXGQ01831929.1_pt1 | contig 10195 bp, 10 predicted proteins | sample 3178371 | NCBI WGS metagenome assembly SXGQ01 (sample SAMN11356859, study PRJNA531348) | freshwater metagenome | isolation source: freshwater sample F1-20 | place: China: Fuxian Lake, Yuxi | collected 2017-12-25 | reverse complement strand
ATATAATATAATATTTATATAATATAATATTTATATATATTATGAATTATATGATATCTTTTGACATTAAGACATTTATGTCATAATTCTCATATACATCTTTTGTAAGACTATTTAACATTTTTTCATAATTATCTCCAGATACTTCGTTGCCCGAAGGAAATATAGTGCCTTTAATAGTTGTATTGAGCATTTTATCAATTGATAAGGGCTCTGTGTTATTATAGCCTTCACCGAAGAAACACTCTTTAACACTTTTACCCATCTCCTTACAGGTTTTTAGAGATTTATACATATCTACTGGCTGTGCTGTATCTTTATAATATACTTCAAATGTTTTTTGAGCCCCTTTGTTAGTTTTTGCGGCAGCCACTAAAACATCCGCTAAATCAATCCTTGATATAATACCGCTTTTTGAAACGCCCTGATTAAACTCTACTTCCTTGGGACCTCTTCTTTCGCCTGGAGATAACATTCCTGGTCTTACAATAGTATAGCTCATATTAGCAGGGACATTCTTATACAATATGCGAACTCTTTCTTCGCCTGTTTGTTTTTTATAGCAACTATCGCAACTCGCAAAACCTCTATCAATTGTTTCTCCGTAATTCTCTTTTCCCAATTGACATTTAGCACATATTGAAGATACTATAATCAATCTTTTAACATTTGCCTTAATAGCCTCTTTAGCAACATTAACCAATCCAATATCTTCAACATTACTACTTGGTTCAGCTATTTGACTATTTTTATTAGTATCATTTAACATCTTATCATACGCTTCAGTTCCGGGTGTTCCTGTAATTTTAACAGCAGGTCTTGAAGCAGCACAATAAATTACAGCATCGCAACCATCCAATATACCAATGAGAGATTGGGGTTTTACAACATCAACACCGACAACCTTTTGAATTTTATCTTTATCCTTAATATTATCTATCACAAGTGTATTACTTTTCGCATTATTTCTATCGACAATTTCAACATTTCTTCTCGTAATAGCTACAACATTTATATTTTTATTTAGCAAAGTTCTTACCGTATCTCCTCCGGTGTATCCAGAAGCACCGAATACAGCAACCTTATTTATTACAATATCATCTTTAATATCCACAAGCGTATTTTTGTATCCTAATACATATTTAGGATGAATCACGAGAGGAAAAACAGAAAATGGCAATAATTCTAAAATATTGCGTCTGCTAATATCATTAATGAATCTCATTTTACAATTATTTATATCTCTCATGTATCTCATGTCTCTTGAGTCTATCTTGTATCTTAGATATGGCGAGGATTTTGCCTTTCTAATATTAAAGACGCGTAATAGATAATTATTAGCATTATAGGGAATGAAGGAGTCTGACGATAATATATAGCTAGATGCAAGTATAAAGAGGAATATATTTGATATCATTTGTTATTATATATTATTATATATAATTATATTTTTATATAATATAAATGAAAAAAGAGATAACATTAGATAAGTTTTTATCATTTTGGATAGTATTATATTCGTTTGGTTATGTTTTAAAAATATTTCATTATAATCCTATCGTATTGCTTGGAGTATCTATAATTGTTTTTGCTGTAGCTGTTATTATTGCTCTCTATTATCATAATAAAAATAGTAATTTATTCTATTATTTTATTATTAATTTCTTTGCCAAAATACCAATATTTCTAATAATATACAATAATAATCCTGGAATGACACATAAAGATATTATATTCTCTATATTAATTACATTAATATATATCCTATATATCAAAGTGATTGATGATGATATCCTATGTGTATACAAAGACCTATTTCTTTTTATAATAAATAAAGAGGATGGACGGGAAGGGCCATTATATAAATATTATAAAAATATTATTGAAGGATAATCATTGAGAGGCTATTGAGAGGCTATCGAGAGGCTATTGAGAGATTTTATAAAAACAATATGAAAAGGTTTTAAGAGAAATTAAAATATTTATATTATCATTATGATGTCCTAAAAAGACACTGGATTTTTCTAAAAATTGAAAAATAAAATTTGAGTACATCTTTCTATTTTTTCAAAAATTTCAAAAGTTTTTTGGAAATTACAAAATAAATCAAGAGATGTACTCAAAATTAAAAATGAAAAATTTTTAAAAATCCAGTGTCTCAAGAATTGCTCTGTTATTCTATATTAATCTAAGTATTTTATAATAAATATTAGAGAGGCTATTGCATTTTTTATTATATCTAATAGTTTTTAAATATCATATTATAAAAATCTTTGTATATATCATATTTATCTATTATTTCAAAATTGTATTTAGCAATAGCAGGGTGAAATTTAAATGGAATCATTTTGCTTATTATTTTATTAGATGTGTATAAAGACCGAATTTTATTTAATAAATTATCAATATCCTGCATTTTACTGTTAATATATATCCTAATTAGTTTCAATTCATCATTATTTGATTTATATATTATGAGACCTTTAACAATTGAATATAATATTTTAATTTCCCAATAAATAACATCATTTATTTTTACAGTTGATATAATCAATTTTACATCATATCTCACATTAATATTTGTCAAGGTTTCATACTCATCATATCTAAAATCTCTTTTACCTAATGTTATTAATATAGTATTCAAATTTTCTTCTGTAAATTCTTTTTGCGAATAAGGGTTCTTAAAATAAATGTTGTTATCATAATTATATTTCCATAATTTATATAAAGCCTTTGAATCAAAAGCGTGACAAAAATTTTTATTATTATTTACGTAAGATATTTTAATAACTTTTCTTAATTTTGATAAAGGCATATCTTCCCAATTGGTTTGTGTAATAAAATCCTCGTCATTTATTTCATTGATATAACCCTTGTTATTTTTCAAATATTCTAAGAATATCTCCTTCTCCTTATTTCTTTTAACTTTTACATATGTATTTGAATCTAACGATGAACTATTTTTAATATCTGAATTATTAATCTCTATGTCTTTAAGCGGGTTAGTTATCAATATATAATTATGGTTATTTACCAATATATTAATTAGCTCTATTTTTCCAATAATATTTCCATTTAAAATATTTAAATATAGACTATTTATTATATTAGCTATAAATTGTATAGCATAATAAGTAATAATATTTTCCTTTAATTTATTTTTCAAAGTATTCTTTGTAACATTTCCGCCTGTATTATGAATAATAGCTTTTATAAATTCATAACTTATAATATTATTATATAATGAGATACATTTATCGCAAAATAATATGTTTTTTAATTTTATTAATTGTTGTCTGTCTATACTTAAGGGATCATATGTGCGTAATAGATATTTCAATTCATTATAAAAAGCTACACTATCGTCATTTTTAACTTCATTCATTATTGTAAAAATATCATAGTTGTCGAGATGTGTTCTTATTTTATCCAAATATTTATAATATTCCTTATATTCGTAATCTCTGCCATTTTCTATATTTATTCTTAATAACTCTATATTTTTATCATAATCGCTCGTATAATTTTTAAATAGCAAGGATTTAATAAAAGTATCATTGTAATCTTTTTTTCTAAATGGTATACTCAATATATTTTTAATATCATTTATTTTTACAGGCAATTTTTTTAATACCATCTTTGTTTTCTTTACAGCTGCAAGCAAAGTGTTAATATTATTAGTTTCATTCTTTGTTTTACTAATTGATTTTGATTTTATACTATATTTATTTGCCTTAGTTATCTCAATTTTTGTACTATTACGCGGTGGCAATGGCTTAATATTTTTTCTTATTTGATTTTTCCTATATAATGATTTAGAATTTATCATATATCTATATTATATAAGCATTTTTATTGAAAATATACATTATATCGTAATTAAAATATAAAAATAAAATATAAAAATAAAATATAAAAATAAAATATAAAAATATATATGTATGTTGTGTGGAGACGCATTACAGCAAGCTGTTTTTACAGATTGTAATATAGCATATCGCAATCATACAGCTTTTTAATTGCATCATAGAGATTGATAACATCGTATTTGGAATTGTGAGCATTTTCAATTTCCTTGTTAAAGCAAAACCTGTACAGCTCTTTGAGAGAAGGATATTTATATTTTCCAAATTTGTTGATAATCTTGATAATGTTCTTCGTATGTCTCATAGTGCACAGCAATTTCTTTTTGTCAATCTCTTCGATAATATGAAAGAGATTTCTGCGATGCAACTCTGATTTAATAACAGATATATCAAACTCTATGTTATGCGCGATAATATGGTCAGTTTTTTTGAGACTTTCGTAAAAAGCTTGAAATGCCTCATTAAAATCAACACCGTCGCGGTCAGATATCTCGTTGGTAATAGAATGAAACTCACAATTGTTGATATCAAACCCCTCGCGTTTAATGATGTAATCCTGCAAATCAAGGTTGTTATACTGTTTATCGGTGACAATGAAGGATAACTGTACAATCCTCGCAGTATTATACTTTGTCGAATCATAGAAGTCAGGATATTTCCCCCATCTCATATCTTTCATATCGGGCAAGCCGTTAGTTTCCGTGTCGATGAAAAGCGCCATTTGTTTTGTCTTTTTGTAAGTAATATTATAATATTTATTACAGTCAATTTTTATATATTAGTTAATATTTTAGAATAAAAGTATTCTACCAAGGATTCCCATCTATAATTCTTTAAAATATTCTCACGCCCGTTCTTACCGTGTTTAGCAGCCAGTTCAGGATTATTTAAATATTTCCAGAATCCTAATGCGAACTCGTGCGGGTCTGTAATTTCAGCCTTACCTCCTATACCATTAGATTTATTATCAAGATATTGATATATAGTTGATTTAATAGGAATTGAATTATTTTCGCTAAGATATTCGCGTATTCCTCCTACATAAGAGGACACTTGAGGAATTCCTAAGCCTAGACATTCAAAAACTGTAAGTTCATATCCGCCGCCATTACAATTATTACATCCGACATCGCACGAATTATATAATATATTGATTTCTTTGTCTGATAATTGCTGAGGCATTGGAACTTCAATTATAGTATTTTTAACATAATCTAAGGGAACATCCCTAAATTTAACTTCGTTCTCTAATACATCCCAGAGATTCCAGAAGGCATTAATTTGCGTTCCTATAATTAATTTAATAGGTCTCGTGTTATTCTTATTTTTCTTGATAGTCTCGCGAACATTTACATTATAATGCATTTCAACAAACTCTACCCAAGCAATCATAGTGTGATCCCAGCATTTGCGCGGTTGATTCCTATTTAAATTGAGAACCATAAAATCGTCTATGTTATATTTAAAATATGTTCTTGCTATATCTTTTGGAATTGGATAATACATTGTGGTGTCAAAGCCGTGTGGAAAAACATATATTGGAATACTCTCTTTAATACCAAGCTTTCTCGCAATATCACGCCAATATGGAGTAAATGCTACAATACCATCATAATATGTGTTTAATAGTTCAATATATTCTTTCTTTTGGTAAGGATATACTTGATCCATATATGAAATCAGCTTATAATTTTTCTTTTCATCGCCACATTCTTTTATAATAGTTGTTGTAAGTGCCGTAGTAATCATATTGTCATTGAAAATAATAATAACATCTTGCGGATTTTTTTTAATGAAATCGCCAATCTCTAACTCACCGAATCCATTTCTCTTGGGATTTTCGGCAGCTAATACATCATATAATTTAACAGAAGAAGGGATGTCATTCCGTAAATCTTTATCATTTGTATTATTTACATTTTGAAATCCATAGACGGTCAATTCAATATCATTGTATTTCCCCAAATATTTTGAAATATAATATACCACTTTTGAATATCCATTGCTTGTCCCAATAGGATATGTTCCGCATAACATAACCCTCTTTTTACCGTTGCTGGATTTTTTCCACCATCCATTATATTCAGGTTCCGTTTTGGTTTCGGCTGTTGTCGCAACCATATTATCATTTTGTTTATTTTTAATAGTATCCTCTCCTATAACAGTTGTTGATTTTACAAGGTCGTATATATTTATTGGCATTTAATTATTATTTAATAAATAAATCTTATATAATAGGATTTTTTAGATATTATTAGATATATATTGTAAAAATAATAAATTATAGAATTATTCATATTTTATTTTGAGATTCCCATAGGAGTTGGCATATCAGGTATATTATAGGCATATCCTTGATTTGGCATTGGCATATTTGGCATTGGCATATTTGGCTGAATATTTTGCATATTTTGCATATTTTGCATATTATGTAAGTGTTGGAAATGATGTTGCATATATATGTTGTATTTTATGTAAGGTTCAAGAACATTTGAAGTTTTCGTGCTTCCTATTTGAATAGCAAGTTCGGTTATATAATCGCATATTAATATAATAAAGGCACCGATAAAAACAAATATAAAAATATTTATAATCATATTGAATATGTTTTCAGTTTTCTTATTTTCTTTAATACTTTCAAGCAATTTATTTTCATTATCGCTATTTATTTGAATTGCTGCCGCAGCCTGTTTTTTATCATTTTCAGCATCCTTAGTATTCTTATTCACAACGATAGCTTTTCCAAATCCTCCCGGACCAGTATCATTTGAACGTCTGATTCTGTCTAATGTTTCGTTTGCTGCCCTGTTTTCGTCATTATTTATCTTGTCTTCTATGCTTTTTAAATACTCCAAAGCCTCTTGTGCCTTCTTGCGTTCTTCTGGACTCAAATTATATTCTGAAGTATTTAATAGATTGACGCCATTTTTGCTCGCATTATTGTTATTAGAATATTCTCCAGTATTGTTATTAGTATACGAATTTTTATTATGATTAGGCATATAATTATATACCTTTGTGCCATCACTTGATTTATATCCGACTTCGTCAGTTAAATTATTAATATCAAAATACTGTTCCATTTCTTCGTCATAAAATGGCATAATATTATCCTGTCTATTTGTCAATATATTCCCGCTATTAGCATTTCTATTTTCGCCTCCACCATTTCCCAATGCTATATTGGGAGATGTGCCTGTGCCGTTAGTATTCGCAGAAATATTTCCATTACCAGAGCCATTAGTGTTAGCTGATTCGGCTTTGAAGTTTTCTTCTATATATGTTTTCATAGCAGAATCTCTTTCTTTTTTACAATCACCTGAAATTGGTATATTATATGTTGGTGCTTGTATTGGCGAACAGCTATTGCCTTTTGAATTGTAATTTACAGATTCCTTATTTGAAGCAACAGAGTTATTTTCAATATTATATGGTTGAGAATTATTTGAAGATTGCGATGTTGTTTTTGCTGATTTTTTAGCAGGTTTTAAAGAATCAATATTATATGCTTCTTGAATTGTTGAATATTGCATCTTAATATTTATTATTTTATATTCTCTATTATACAAAAAGGAAAGAAAAAACAAAATATTTATATAATATAATTGTAAAGAAGTCATATGAAAGATTCCGAATATAATAACGAGGTATTATACAATAACATATTTAAAGGTCTTATTACAGGATTTTTAATAGCATATTTGGTAATACTTGGATTGCGTCCTGCCGCATTATATCCTGATAATATGCTTGATATTATAGATAATCCGTGGATATTTATCATATTATTTATCATAAACTTTTATATAATACAATGGGATTTAACAATCGGATTATTGCTATTTTTATCTATCATTGCGTTAATTTTAGATATTATAATATTTACAGAAGGTAAAATATTTTATAGTATTGAAGACAATAAAGAAAACTTCAATGAAAAAGCAAGCGATACCAAGACATCTAATGCTACATCAGCTATGCCTGTCAATAGCACCAGCAGTACCAACAGTATCAACGGCAGTAATGGCGTCAGCAGTATCAACAGTACGAGCAGTGCTAGTGGAAGAGCAATATCCTTGATATTTAATAGATATAAGGACATTAATGATATAATACTGAACAAAATTAAGGAATATACTGATAAAAATTATAATAAAAAAACATCTATCAATGTTTATATTCGTTAAATATAGATTCGCAATATATATATTCTTAATAAAAAATAGATTATAACATAAATAATGGAGCAAGTTGGAGGTATGGGTACATTAGAGCCTCTTTCTATATTATTTTTAATCATTGTTCAATTAGGTGGAAGATATCTCAAGATAGATTTGACGCTGGCACAACAGAAGCTAATAAATAACTCTATATTTCAAAGTATCATATTATTTTCAATTATATTAATGTCTACAAAAAGTTTGACTAATAGCATTATTATAATATTTGTGATATATGTTTTCATTCATATTCTATTCAACGAACATCATAAATATAATATATTATCCAAAAAATGGCTATATGATGAAAAAATAATAGAAGATGAGAAATATAACAAGATTAAAGAAATATATATAAAAAATATAAATGATATAGTAATATAATATTATTATGTTTTCATATAATAGTAATTTTTCTGTTAATAAAAACATAGACAATGTGTTTAAGTCGATTTATGATGTTCCCGAAGATTATTCGCGTGTCTCTCCAAAGGATAATGACAAGAACATAGAGGAAGATGATGATGACGACGATAATGATAACGAAATTGATAATGATATTAATTCACAGGTTGCTGTTGATAGAAAAGATTCTACAAATATAAATGCCAATTTATATAAAATTATAGAATGGAATATTAATAATAATTGGGATATAATTAATGGAAGGCGAAGGAAAATAGAGAGTATTTATATATATGTTAATGATTTTCCGACTTATTTGAAAGATGTTGTTGTAGAAGATGATAATTATATTAGAATGCGTCGCAAACATACGATTATTAATGACGGAGATAAATATAAGGTAATTATAACAAAGAATAAGATAACTAATCTTAAATTAGGTTATTTGTATATTATAAAGGCTTTATGTACTTTAAAAATTGTCAAAATACGCGAGAAGGTATCACTTACTTATATAAATGATAATCAAACGCGTATAGATATTGCTGTCAAAGTGAATATTCCTATTATAATCAATGACGATTTAGAAAAGTATCTTAAAATAGTTTTCGAAAGCGTACTTAATAATATTAAAAATAAGGTTATGTCATAAGTAATATCGTGATATTCTCATATATTATCCGCCTATTAATTCTTTTTTAATATATTGCAAATCCAATATTGAATTGTCAAAATCTTGATAAATAAGCTCGGTTCTTATTATATCATCCCAATCTTTTAATATAATCATAGGTAAATTATAGGTATCCTTAACAATTCTTATAAAATCGCTATCTAATACGATAGGTATTACTTTGAGATAAAAACATTCCCATAATCTATGAGTATCTACTCCATTACCATCAGGACATATAGCAAATTTGTACGAGGATAGAACTTTAATATATTCATCCCAATTAATTCTTTTACCAAATTCAATATATTTTGCTATTTTATTATAACATTCAATTCTTTTATTATGATTTGTTCCTATATCGAAATAGAAATAGATATCATTAGGCTTATTATTGTCCAATGTATCTCTATTATATTTATAAGATTCGATAACATCTTGAATTACTTTTAAGTTTCCATGAGACCATTGAGAGTTAGCAATACCTATTGGCAATAGCTTAATCTTATCATTTTTAAATGTTAGATTCTGCGAATACCATCTTATTATTTTTGGATTATCAAGTAATTCTTTAAATACACCACTATATATAATATTTTCATCACTATTATGTGATACTAAAATAAAAGGATTGGCAAAATATTGTATTTTACTATTTAATTCATGGAGACTACAAGATTTATAATAAATTATTCGCGGATTATCATAAGTACTATTAATAGCCATTATATTATATGATTTGGGATGATTTATTGTTATATTTGGGTTTGAATTTAAATCCCCAGCAGTTCCTATAAAAACATCACATAATAATTGGATTTTTTCACCTGTTATAAAATCCATTTATCTCTTATTTTATATATAGTAATATTCATATATATATTCATTATCAGCCTCTCAATAGCCTCTCAATAGTCTCTCAATAGTCTCTCAATAGTCTCTCAATAGTCTCTCAATAGTCTCTCAATAATTATAAAAATACTTAGATTAATCTAGAATAACAGAGCATTTCTTGAGACACTGATTTT
>SXGQ01787269.1_pt1 | contig 10195 bp, 8 predicted proteins | sample 3178371 | NCBI WGS metagenome assembly SXGQ01 (sample SAMN11356859, study PRJNA531348) | freshwater metagenome | isolation source: freshwater sample F1-20 | place: China: Fuxian Lake, Yuxi | collected 2017-12-25 | reverse complement strand
CCCCAAAACCCCAAAACCCCATAAAAAAATACAAAGAATTATTTAGATATTTTGATTTTTTGTTCAAATTTAGATGTCGGACGGTCTATCGGTTATTGCGTCAGTCGGCAAATGCTAACAAAACCGTAAAAACGAGTCCACAAAATTGATTCAATTATTTATTCTGAGAACAATACAACTTCAATCATCAATAAGACCGAAAAAGTCATAATATGTCAACGGTTATTATCATTTTCACTTCGATTCTTGGCGGCATATTGTTATATAAAACACGCGAGATTACCAAAACATTGAATCGGTTTAGGGTTTCTTGCACTAATTTTATGGAATATTTCAAAAAAACACAACCACAACCCATTGATAGAGAGATTGTGTGGGCACAGGTGGTGCCTATACTAGAAACAATATTAGAACCCCTGTATGATATCAATTTGATTCGTAAAAGTTATCATACATTAAACCAATTTCACGAAAATCAATCTTATTATGATAAACATGAGGAATTGATGGAGATTAAACATCAATTAGAGTATCGTTATAATAGTTTGAAGCTTATGATTAAATCCAACAGCGGTGATATGAAAAAAGACTACAATGAAAGAGCCAACCGATTATATTACAAAAATATTTACGTATCTGATTATTCAAACTATCATGCAAATGAAGTGTCTCATCTGATTGACGAAATCCAGCGGGTATTGGTATAAAGAAAATATGCGTGTATACTCATACACGTTTTTTCTCGGTATACTCATATAGAACTCATGAACGATTGTTATTCCTTTTATCATATAACGGTAGCAACATTACCGCACCCCGTCCTTGATAATTTGAAACTCCAAGTAGATCAGCAAGACGGTGCGATCATTCATGTTTTAGGTAGTGATGAAAATCGCCCGATAGGATGGCAATCACGCGGTAATTTCGGACTAAAACTGAGTAAAGTGTTCGAATTCTTGCAAAATCCTGCGCTGGATGATCATGCGATGATACTCTTTACAGATGCATATGATGTAGCCTATTTCGGAACCCGCAATGAAATTATGATGAAATATGATCAGTTCTCCACACCGATTGTGTTTGGTGGCGAAAAATATTGCAACCCCGATCCGCATAAGAAAAGTGAATATCCAGAGACTACCGCTGAATTTCCGTATTTGAATAGTGGTCTCTTTATTGGACGAGTATGGGCATTACGCATATGTATGCAAGACTACGAATATAACGATGCGCATGATGATCAGCGATACTGGACAGATAAATACTTACATTCTCCGGAAATGATCTCCATCGATTGCGACGCAAAGCTATTTTTAAATACAGTGGATATGGATATGAAAGTATTTTCCTATGAAAATAATCGGGTTCACTATAGGAATCAGACTCCCGCATTGGTTCATGTAAATGGTCCAGATAAACAAATGATCGATATGTTTGTCAAGCGAAATATATAATTGAAAAGAAGATAGACATAATTCATAATATAATATAAAGAATACGCGCCTAAATAATGTTTTCATCACAAGCACAGCCTATCGAGAATACACCCACACGAGCAGCGCCGGCTGCCGACAATACGATGTCGATGGATACAGTAGATCGTTTGTTAGAACAAGAAAAACAGTTCAATAAAACGGAGCCGTGGAATCGTCTGGATAAACAAGCCAAAATCCAAAAATTACATAAATATGCGGAGACTTACGGAAAGGAACAAGCCTTGCCAGTCAAAGAAATCAAGGCTCTCAAGACGTTTTTTATTCAGAGTCTTGAACGAAACAAGCTGGTAAAGACAAAAGAGGTGGTGTGCGATAAGGAAACACGCGATATTGTATCTATTCCGGCGCTGCAATTTAATTCAGCAACGCGCACATTTACGTTGAAAATTATGGATGCGAAACGTGTGTCCACTATTAAATCGCTTACTCCAAAACGTGTGGTTGATAATGAACGCGACGAGATGGATGACGAAAAATAGGGAGAATATCACAAACAGTTTACGACGAACAAATATAAAGTTATTATGGGATATTATATAGCTACCAGACAATATGGATTCTAGCACGGATTCCGAATTTTTTCCAGAGGAAGAAAGCACGAGCGAGGATGAAACAAATTCTATAACCACGAACACTACAGCGACTACCTCCGACGAAGAATATATTCTCGATTTGTCAGATGACGACATTATCACTTTAATGGAATTAGCGATGGAATTAATCGATGATTATTATAATCAAGACGTTCTATCCATCTCTTCGGCGAAACATCGAGAAGAGATCATTGGATATACAACGGAAATCATCTTTACGGATGTGCAGTCCATGTCAAATGATCGTATATTGGACGAGGATGCTGAACACATCTATAATGAAATTCAAGAAATGGTAGAAGGGGTGTTTAACAATTACATGGATATGCAAATTCGGCGACAACGATCCATGTCAGTAGTCGATACTGCGACTGAAACTATGCTCGACGAAAATAAACGTATGGCGATAGACGAACGCATTCGAATCTTGAATAATATCCCACAACCCGTGCAAAAAACACCCGAATGGTATGAATTCCGTTATAATCTGATCACTGCAAGTAATTTATGGAAGGTGTTTGGCAGTTATGCCCAGATGAATAGTTTGATATATGAAAAATGTAAGCCATTGGACATGACAAGTTCAATCGGCGGATATCAAAATACGGGGTCTGCCCTACATTGGGGTGTCAAATATGAGCCGCTTACGATTATGATCTATGAAGCCATCTATCGAACTCGTGTCGGTGCGTTCGGTTGTATTCAACACCCAAAATATTCCTTTATAGGTGCGTCTCCGGATGGAATCAATATTGATCCAACGAATAGTCGATATGGGCGCATGTTGGAAATCAAAAATATTGTTAACCGCGATATAACCGGCATCCCGAAAGAAGAATACTGGATACAGACGCAAATACAGATGGAAACGTGCGATTTAGATGATTGTGATTTTGTGGAAACTAGATTTAAAGAATATGAATCAGAGGATGCATTTTATGCAGATAATACGCGTAAATATCGAGGTGTGATTCTAAACTTCATTTCTCAGCAAACAGATGCAGGATTTGCGCCGGTCTATAAATATATGCCATTAAGCATTCCGATCAACAAACAGTCTGTTAGTAAATGGATTTCAGGGACGCGCGACGAAACAAAAAAGGACGGACTCGCCTTATTTTCCGTGATCTATTGGTATTTGGATCAAATTTCCTGTGTCTTAATTCCGCGAAATCGTGAATGGTTTCGTGCAGCTTGCACAAAAATCGCAGATGTGTGGAATACCATTTTACATGAACGTAAACATGGATACGAACATCGTGCTAGTAAAAAACGAGTGCCCAAAGCAGCTGCTGCACCTGCATTGGAAGTGGTCAAACTCAATGCGGAAACGACCGCTTAAACGCTAAATACGATGATATACTTCCTCATTGTAAGTAGATGATGGAAACAAAAACAACCGAAGAAACGATATAGACATTTTTCTTGAATGTATTGTAATCAAGATGAACACATCCGATGACAATACTGATGCAGAAATGTATGTTACAAAGCGGAGCGGAGAGCAAGAAGTAGTCGCTTTTGATAAGATTCTAAAGCGTATCAAGACGCTTGGTCAGGAAGCGAACATTAAACTGAACTACACTTCACTTGTGATGAAGGTTATTGACCAGCTATATTCCGGAATTTCGACGACGAAGCTAGATGAACTGTCCGCGGAACAGTGTGCATCTATGGCTTCCATTCATTCCGATTACAATGTATTAGCCGGACGCATTATCGTATCAAACCATCATAAAAATACAAACAGCTCTTTCGTGTCGGTTATGCAAGATTTATATAACTATCGCGATGTGCATAATGTCCACACACCCATGTTAACGAAGGAGTTTATTGACGTAGTGCGCAGTCATGCTGACTTATTCGAGTCTATTATCGATTACAATCGCGATTATTTAATCGATTATTTTGGATTTAAAACTTTAGAAAGGGCATATTTAATGAAAATTAATAAAAAAACGGTGGAACGTCCGCAGCATATGTGGTTGCGCGTAAGTATTGGAATTCATGGTTCCAATATTGACCGCATATTAGAAACCTATCATCTCATGTCGCAAAAATTTTTTACACATGCAACCCCAACATTGTTTAATGCAGGCACTCCGCATCCACAATTGTCGTCCTGTTTTTTACTCGCCATGGAGAAAGATAGTATTGAAGGAATTTATAATACGCTCAAAGATTGTGCCATGATCTCAAAGTGGGCCGGTGGAATCGGATTACATATTCACAATATCCGTGCGTCGGGTAGCCATATTCGAGGCACCAACGGTTCATCGAATGGACTGGTTCCCATGTTGAAGGTGTTTAATAATACCGCCAAGTATGTAGATCAAGGAGGAGGGAAACGTAATGGCAGTTTCGCGGTTTATTTGGAACCATGGCACGCGGATATCGAAATGTTTCTTCAGATGCGAAAAAATCACGGCGATGAAGAACTGAAGGCCCGCGATTTGTTTTATGCTCTCTGGATTCCAGATTTATTCATGGAACGCGTTAAAACTGATGGAACTTGGACGCTCATGTGTCCAGACGAATGCCCGGGTTTGGCTGATGTGCATAGCGAAGCATTTAATACATTATACAAATCATACGAACATGCAGGAAAGGGGCGTAAAACAATGAAAGCACGTGAGTTATGGTTTCAAATTTTGGATGCACAAATGGAAACGGGAACACCCTATTTATGTTATAAGGACGCAGCGAATAGTAAATCAAATCAGCAAAACTTGGGGACGATCAAGTCTTCGAATTTGTGCAGTGAGATTATCGAATACTCGGATGAACACGAAACCGCTGTATGTAATTTGGCGAGCATCGCACTGCCAACGTTTGTAGATATTACCACCCATCCTGAATCACCGGTATTTCAATATGATAAATTACACGAAACCGCCAAAGTGGTTGCATATAACTTAAATCGCGTGATCGACGTAAATTTTTATCCGACCGAAAAAACCCGGCGAAGTAATATGCGTCATCGTCCGATTGGAATCGGCGTGCAAGGGTTGGCGGATGTGTTTATGATGATGAATTTATCCTTTCACTGCGAAGAATCGCAAAAAATAAATCGTCGTATATTTGAAACAATTTATCACGCTGCACTGGAACAGTCGTGCGAGTTGGCGCAGTCCGACGGTCCATATGAAACGTTTGCGGGATCTCCCGCGAGTCGAGGACAATTACAGTTTGATTTATGGAAAGTGGATCCTAATGTGAATGAATCACGATATGACTGGAATGCGTTGCGTGAGAAAATCATGAAATGCGGGTTGCGTAATTCATTATTAATGGCGCCCATGCCAACTGCATCTACCTCGCAGATATTGGGATTCAACGAATGTATCGAGCCAATTACAAGTAATATTTACAACCGTCGCACAATCGCGGGGGAGTTTATTTTAGCGAACAAATATTTAATGAATGACTTGTTGAAGTTAGATTTATGGAACGAAAAAATTAAAAACAATATTATTGCCAACCACGGGTCCATTCAACATTTAGAGAATATTCCGAAGGAGATCCGCGAAAAATACAAGACAGTATGGGAGTTGCCAATGCGTGCATTGATTGATATGGCCGCAGACAGAGGAGCCTTTATTTGCCAAAGCCAAAGTTTGAATTTGTGGCTAGAAGATCCGAATTATTCCAATCTGACCTCCATGCACTTTTACTCATGGTCAAAAGGGCTGAAGACGGGGATTTATTATTTACGACGAAGAGCCCGGCATCAAGCTCAGCAATTTACGATCGAACCCGAGAAGAAAAACAATTTAGGTATGAAACCAGAAGAAACAGAGACATGTTATATGTGCTCTTCATAAACAAATAAATTATATTGATACTATATAGCATATATTTATAATATCAATAATGGCAGGGTTTGTCAGTAATATAATGTCGAAAACGGTTGATAACGACACCTACTATTTGATCCCATTGCAATTCGATGAGGGTAAGATCCACGTTATAGTGGAAGATGATTTGTTTGTAGATCATTTTACGAATGATTGGACGGATCAATTTGAGCAAATTGATTTGGCGGATAAGATAAAAACAATGATGTTGAAATGTTTTCCAATGCTCGCTGCGGATACGAATATAGTAGACTATTTGCATAAACCAACCTTTATTAATTATTTGATGTTCTCGCATAACAATTTGACACAATGCCTTGAATATTATTTGATTGGCGGGGAGTTCGATGTGAGCATGGTTCAACCCTATTCTATTTGTTCGATTGAGAGCTTGGCGGAGACGGAAAGTATATTGATTCGTAAAATACAATCGGGTGATTGGGAGAAAACACCTTATTATAAGATTTATAATGTATGTAAACCGGATACGGTGCAGCAAAAGGGTGTATGTTATATTATGTTAAACATGATCCTAGCAAACCCACAATATAGCGAGGTCCCTATATTTTTATACGTGGATAAATCGAATGATGCAGCACTCAGCTGTTATACCCGAAATCATTTTCAAAAGATCGTAGATGTATTTACCGGGGCACAACTAGAACATGAGTCTATACCGAATGCGATCTATATGTGTTATAATAAATACAGCTTGCAATTGGCCTTTCAACCAAATCCGTTTCAATTGTCGCCAAGTTTGAAGACACGTTTTGTATTAGTCGCACATGGCGCATTAGCCATCCCTGCAGATGCACCATTTACTGGTAAATTTGATCCCAAAGCGTATGAAGAAGATTACTATTATCCCTTTGAAAACCTGCAATTCTATACACAACTTGGTAGAGTATTAAGTTTAGAACCAGATAAAGAGAAAAATGCGGTGTATGACATATGTTATGAAAGCGTAAAGGCAAAGGAAACCATGGTTCCCAATAATAAGGTGGTTCGAATTATTCCAATGTTTTTTTCAGGTTTTAATAAACGAACCGATCCACCAGGCAGAGAAAAAATAATGGGGTTGGTTAATTGTAATATGAAGGCTTCTGTAAAAACGAATGTGGAATTATTTGGGGAAAACAATGATGAGCCTCTAGAGTTGAGAACGGTATTAAAATACGTTTATAAATACTGTGTGGACAACAATATTAATATTGATAACGTTGAACTCAAGATTTTTGCATGTCGTGCACTCTGCCAAGTGGGAGATTTTGCACTGAGGGGCGGCGACGGCGAATCCACTGAGCCCGCCGAGGGTATCCCCGCAGAAAGTGGGGAGTTCGTGTCTAGCGATAAAGATTCTTTCTATGATTTCTTGATTGCCCAACAAACCGCATGCGAAGTTCCGCCAACCACTGGAGGAAAAAATAACCAAAAAAAATCCTCTAACAACCGCAACAAAAAAACCAGTCGTTTTTTCGCAAAAAGCATCAAGCGAACACTAAAACGAAAGATCAGCAAGTTGTGATCAGATTGGTATCGTTGAAGTTGTGGCGCATTTTCAAATAGCAACGTAAACAGACCAATACGTCGATCATGGAATTGTGAAGCCCACTCACGGTTTCTCCGTCGAATAATTTTTTATAGAGTTCATTTAATTTGGGCCATTTTTTTGATGCAGGTTTTCCTTCTGTTTTGGATTCAACCATTATATTACATATCTCGATACCTTTTCGCATTGTGCAATAGCGTTCAATGCCATGCACTTTTTCATACATGGCATTGAAAATCATAAAACAATACGGTGCTTTTTTCATAATTTCTGGGCGATTACGTTCCAACTCAATCATAATCATTTGTTCATCAAAATTCATATTATGTGCCACGATTCCGTCGCAAAACATATATGCTTCGTAAAATTGTTCTAACACGTCCACTATGTTTCGTCCCTTTTCGTTGCAAATTTCGCGAGTAATACCAGTTAAATTGGATACAAAATCGCTGATCACAACGCTATCGTCGACCTTGATGTAAGAATCTAACTGCCGAACAATCGTTTTGCTCGAGATATCATAGACTGCAAAACTCAATTGCAGAATATGAGGATATTCTTGGATAGGCACCGAGGGCGCGCCTTTACGTTGTGTCGGAAGTAATCCGGTAGTTTCTACATCGAATACAAGGAAACGACGCTTGAATTTGGGAGCTGAAATTGCAATAGACGACATGTCTGTGTTATTATATGGTTGTGTATACTGATCGGAAAAAAACTCAATCAATTTTACACCAATGGAACATCATATAGAATATCACACACTAATCTTACATGTTTGTGCCATTCTTCGAGTTTTTGAACATGAATCTGGTCTACGTATTCTAATAGAGGATAATTCGATAAAAACTCCGATTTCAGTATATGGTCAAATGACGATCCTATTAAGGTGCGTAAATAGGTGTCATGTAAATATGCATTTAAGTTGTTATGTAGGAATTCGTTCCATTCTGAAACATAGGCGGTCCAGTCAGGGGAACCGAATGTCGGCGGCGAGGACCGTTGAGGATGATAATAACCTTGTTTCGATCGTATAAATCCAGTGATAGATTCCGCGTTTGACTCGATACGATACAGATAACAAGATTTGGTGATAATCGCATATATCCAATCTTGCGATAATCGTCGTAAATATTCGCCAAATAAAACGTCGCAACACTTGTCTTGTAATACTCGGACATGCGGTGCAACAACGTCGAAAAAACGTTTTAGGATATGAGTATTTACACAATAACTCCAATATTCTTGCCTCTGTTCGGCATGATGTTTGCATTCAGCATTTTCATATGCCCCCGCGAATTGTTTGCCTGCCGTAGCAGCGGTATTGCTACCATGGATAATGGCATTCATAAAATGCTCAGTGCGGTCGGGGGTATATGCGTCGTCGTCATCACAGAACATGATCCAAGAGTGATTCGCACCGAACTCAGTTTGTAATAAATAAAAGTGTTGCATTTGGGGTGTTTTTTGTGGTCGAATTTGTATATTTAGGAAATTGCAGTCTGATACATCAGGGGTTGCATATAAAATCTGCATGCATTCTGTATGTATTTCTAAATTTTCGAAAGATATAGACAAGTAAATCGGGATTTGCACATTTTGTCGAATCAGCGAAACTAGACAGTCCTTTAAGTATTGTATACGGTTTGATTTTGTCATATGAGACGCTATGAAAATGCAAAAATCTTTAGGAAACAATGACATGTTCTATAATGAACGGATAAATATTGGGCAGGATATTTTACGAATCAATCGTGTTCGAGGTCCTAGTAAGTTTGCGCAAAGTGTGCAGATGTAATTGTTCAAATGTGTATAGGGTAAAAGATAAAAAAGTATCGTTATATTATATTATAACAATGGAGGAAACCCATTTATTGTATATTATTGGGATTAATAAAGAATTAACGAATCCTGAGATCCGATATGTGATGAATATAGCAGGCGATATAACATTGGATGCTGACAATAAACATATAACGGTGGGTTCCGTGTTGAATGCTTTTGCAATTTCTAATAATGAGAACGTTTCGGAGGCAGATCCGTCCAAGCCGATTTCCGTTAATGCGGATACTCTTATTTTGCTGCCTGTCAGAGAGAGCGACAATATCGGCGATTGTTATGTGGCAAACAATACAATCACGATCGCACAAAACACGATAACGGCTTCACCTGGTGCATTTACACTAACGAAGATAGATGCATTAATGTATAGCAGCCCGTCTACCGACGTAGATGCAAATTATCTAACCATGATATCTGATAAATTAGCGGCGTTGCGACAATCGATTCATGCATATTATCGATCCGGGGAGGTGGGTATCGCGACGGATTCGTCAAATGTGAATTTCAATGGGTTGATCGCGTCTTACATCAAGGTCGTGAATGAGTTATTAAACGTGCCAGTTTTTAAGAAACTGGTCTCCTTGGAATCTACCGCGATTTCCAATATTTTCCCGATCAACGATCGTGATAGAATGAATGCAAAACTGGAGACATTGAACCGAGTAGAGATCGATTTCTCTCGTTTCAGACAAGATACTACAGAGAATCGTGAAATCATCCAACTATTATTTGGGGATGATCGATCCAAACCAACAATGGCGTATGACTCGATTGCATGGGATAATTATCGTTTTACACCCAGTGCGGACCCAAATGTTAAGGTTATCCATATGTCTCATTTTGCCAACAATTTTTTGT
>SXGQ01857031.1_pt1 | contig 10196 bp, 11 predicted proteins | sample 3178371 | NCBI WGS metagenome assembly SXGQ01 (sample SAMN11356859, study PRJNA531348) | freshwater metagenome | isolation source: freshwater sample F1-20 | place: China: Fuxian Lake, Yuxi | collected 2017-12-25 | reverse complement strand
GAGCCGGCGAAGGAGTTGCCGATGGCGCAGAGGTATTTCTTGTTTTAAACGGCTGTTCTGGCCGTCTGCGCAGTAGTCCGTTAGTTTGCTGGAGTTGCTGCGTGACGGAAGGGCGTGTTGAGCCGCCAAGACATGATGTCAAGCCGATCAAATCTACCAACAGATCGGACGCTGGCGTTGCCTTGGGACGATGTAGCCGATCAGGCATGACATAACGCCGGATGTCGGAAGCGATCGTTAGGAGTGGCGCTTGTGTAGAGGTCTACTTACACTTCACAGATGAGCATCGTCGATCCAGAAGTTGGTTTTACTGCGGACGTCATCCGTGACCCCAGCCGTTTCGTCGGCCGAACGGACCTGATTCGAGATTGCATTTCAGCGTTAAACGCGGCGTCGGGGTTGATCTCCGTATTTGGCAAGCGGGGTGTTGGAAAATCTTCCCTGCTTCGCCAGATCCAACAGATGGCGTTGGGCGAATACGCGTTGGCCAAGCGAGCCGGTCTTGCACATTTGATTCCCCAGAGGCCGCGCACTTTCCTAACTGTCTACTACACCTGCGATTCACTCATCAAGGACGGTAAGGATCTTCTTTCAAGGCTTTGCAACGACCAAGGCACTGAAGATAGTCTTCTTCGTCTGGTGCCCAATGACGGCAAAGAAATTGTTGAGTTCACTCGCTCAAAGGAGGTTCATGCGGGTGCTGATCTCAAGGTGATCAACTGGGGTGCCAAAGGGATTGAGTCGTCGAAATACGCGAAGGTAGTGCCAAACGACATCGTTCAGACATTCCGGAACTTCGTTGACGCTATTGTTGTCCACCAAGTTCAGAAGCGCATGAAGCGCGATGGTTTGCTGATCATTCTTGATGAATTCGACGTTATTGAGAACAAGGATGGGATCGGATCGTTGATCAAATCTTTGACCACGCCTGAGGTGAAGTTCGCCGTTTGTGGAGTTGGGCGGGATCTTTCGGATCTGATTGATGACCATGCGTCTGTCGAACGCTTGATCGAACAGGGTGTGCTGCCAGTTAAACCAATGCCACTCCCCGAATCAGAGGCGATCATTTACCGGGCGGCCGAGCTCTTTCAAGGTGCTTTCAAGTTTTCTCCTGGAATTGCTGGCCGCATTGCTGAACTCGGGCAGGGCTACCCGTACTTCGTTCAACTCATTGGAAAGCAGTGCGTCAACGTGGCGAATGTTCTCGGCACTAATCTCATCGACGAGGCGGTTCTCGAAAAAGTGCTGGAGGATTTGCGATCCGGTAAGGCATTCCCCACCTTGGAATCCGCCTATCAACGCGCTATTGGAGACTCGGAAGGACGACAGCTCTTACTGCACTTGCTGGCTGAACAGCCCACCGAACAGTCTTTGTTTACTGACGAGATCGGTCGCGTGGTACTCAAAAAGTCGAGGCAGGTTGCGGAGGAATTGGATATTCAATTCATTGATCAGTTGATTCCACGCTTGGTTGAAAAGAAATACGGTCCGGTCCTTGAGCGTGTTGCCGAACGGCAAGGCGTATACGAGTTCGTAAACCCTGTCCTTCGGCAGTACATTCGTCTGCGCCGCATTTGACGCGGAGGCATGCGGGCCTGTCTTCATTGCTTTTTGGACACCCCTGGCATCTTTTGCCCGTCTCGAAACACGGCGGAAGCGCTTGTCACGTGCCAATTTCTTTGCGTTTCTTGGTCTTCGCCCGTAGCTAAGCCTCAGCGCAACTGATCCTGGCGCTTCGCCGGTCCCTTCGCCGCCAAGACGCCGGCCGACTTCGGCGCCGAGGTCATCAAGATGAGCCGCCCGGCGCCGGTGACCCGCTGCGCAAGTGGCGGCTGTTGCTGGATGGCGCGTCGGTGTGGTGGCAGGTGCAGTCACGCAACGAGCGCTCGCCAGCGCTGGACCTGCGCACTCCCGAGTGGCAGGGCATCGTGCGGCGGCTGGCGGCCGAGCGGATGTGCTGATCGAGAACTCCCGCCCCGACGCTATGGAGGGCTGGGGCCGTAAGAAACTGCTGGCCGCCAACCCGCGGCTTATCGTGCTGCGCGTCAGCGGCTACAGGCTGACCCGCCCTCGGGCGCTTTCTGCCGCCGCCGCCTCACCATCACCCCCGCGCCCAGCGCCGCCAGTGCCGCCAGTGCCAGCGCGCCGGTGCCCGGCTCCGGCACGCCGTTGCCAGGCGATGTCGGATCGATGGCCGACAGGGCCAGGGTGCCCACGTAGGTGGCAACGGCGGCGCTGTTGATGCCGGAGGCAACGATGGAATAGTTGCCGGAGTCGAGCAGCGGTGTGGCGAGTGTCCAGATCTCGAAAGGGTCCGGGGTGAATTCCACCGCCATCAGGTCGCCGCTGGGGCCGCGCAGCAGCACGTTGGTGAAATCGATGTCCTGGCTGCCGCCGACCGCCGAGGCGAGCATCAGCTTCACGGCTTGGGGCGTGCTGATCGAGAACGTGAACGTGTTCGAGAAGGCGCCTGCGCTGGGCGTGCTGACGAAGCCGGCGCTGCCGGATGACAGGTCCAGTGGCCCGCCGCCACCGGACGAGGTGGTGCCACCGCTGCCCACCAGCGCGATGTTGCCCACGTAGGTGCCCAGTGCCGCGCTGCTCGCGCCGTTGGCGGTGAGCGTGTAGCTGCCGGGCGTCAGGGCCGCGCCGCTGATGACGTAGCTGTTGAAGGGGCCGGGTGTGAACGGGACGGCGTTCACCGGGCCGGCGGGGCCGGTCAACACGATGCTGGAGAAGTCAAGACCGTGGTTGCCGTTGGCAACCGACGCCAGCACCACGTTCACCGTGGTGACCGAGGCCAGCGTGAAGGTGTAGGCATCGGAAAAGCCACCCGCACCGGGCCTGCCGATGAAGCCGCCGGTGCCGGAGGAAATGTCCACGGGGGCGGCAGCGGCCGGCATGCTGGCACCCGCAAGGGCGACAGCTGTGGCGAGGGCGATGACGGGGAGGAATCTCATGACGCGGTCTCCTGGTTGCACTTGGCTGTACGAAGTCGCGGGTCGAAACTGGACATGGCGGCGTTCTGCGCCACTCATTTGAGGGGCCGGCAGGCGCTGCGCCGGGTTTACCCACCATCACTTCGGTCAGCCCGGCACGCCACCGCGACACTGCGTGCTTTCACCCATCTCCTCCGCCGCTGCCATGAAGCATCTCCCCCTTCCCCGCGCGCTCGTGCTGTGCCTGTCGCTGGCCCTGGGTGGCCAGGCCCTGCATGCCGAGCCGCTCCCCGCCGTCTGGGACCTGACCCCGCTCTACGCCAGTGATGCCGACTGGGAAACCGCTCGCAAGGCGCTGCTGGCCGACCTGCCCAAGCTGGCCGCCCTGAAGGGCACGCTGGGCAAGAGCGCCAAGAGCCTGCGCGCCGGGCTGGACGCCATCAGCGCCGCGAACCTGCGCGTGGACCGGCTGCGCGTGTACGCCAGCATGAAGCAGTCCACCGACAACCGGGACACCAAGAACCAGGAGCGCAGCAACCTCGCGGCGCAACTGGGTGGCGAGTACAGCAGCACCATCGCGTGGCTGGAGCCCGAGATCCAGGCGCTGGGCGAGGCCAAGGTGGCAGCCTTCTTGAAGGCCGAGCCAGGCTTGAAGAAGCATGCCGAGCACCTGCGCAACAGCCTGCGCCAGGCCAGGCACACGCTGAGTGCCGAGAGCGAAGCGGTGATCGCGGCGCTGGGCCCGGTGCGTGAGGCCACGGGCGAGGTGCGCACGCTGCTGTTCAACGCCAACACCAAGTGGCCGGAGCTGACGATCAACGGCAAGACCGAGCGGGTGGACGACACCAAGTTCGGCCTGCTGCGCCAGAACCCCGACCGCGCGGTGCGCAAGCAGGTGTTCGACGCGTTCTTCGGCGCCATCGGCCAGTACGAGGACACCTATGGCGTGACGCTGGGCAACGTGGTGCAGGACGACACCACCATGGCCAAGCTGCGCAAGTACCCGAGTGCCGTAGCCATGAGCCTGGGCTCGGAGGAAATTCCGGAGGCGGTGTACCGCACGCTGGTGGCCGAGGTGCACAAGGGCCTGCCCACACTGCACCGCTACTTCAAGCTGCGCCAGAAGATGCTGGGCCTGCCGGACCTGCACTACTACGACATCTACCCCGCGCTGGTCACGCAGACCCAGCAGTACAGCCTGGACGACGCGGCCGCGCTGACGCTGGAGGCCACCAAGCCGCTGGGTGACGACTACCAGGCCCTGCTGAAGACGGCGCTGAAGGCCAACACCATGCACGCCATGCCGTCACAAGGCAAGCGGGGCGGTGCCTACCAGGACGGCGTGTACGGCCTGCCGCCCTACGTGTTCCTGAACCACCAGGGCGAGTTCGAGTCGGTGAGCACGTTCGCGCACGAGTGGGGCCACGGCATCCACACGGCGATGGCCAACCGCGCGCAGCCGTACGAGACGGCGAACTACTCGCTGTTCATCGCCGAGATCGCGTCCACCGCCAACGAGGTGCTGCTCAGCCACTACATGCGCGGCAAGGCCACCACCAAGGAAGAGAAGCTTTACCAGCTGGGCTACGCGCTGGAGCGCCTGCGCGGCACGTTCTTCCGCCAGGCCATGTTCGGCGAGTTCGAGCTGAACACGCACGACGCCGCCGCCAAGGGCGAGGCGCTGAACGGCAAGCGCATGACGGAGATGTACTGCAAGCTGCTGAAGGAGTACCACGGCGACGCGGCCGGCGTGATGAAGATCGACCCGCTGTACTGCCAGGAGTGGGCCTTCATCCCGCACTTCTATCGGCCGTTCTACGTCTACCAGTACGCCACGTCGGTCACGGCGGCGCTGCACTTCGCCGAGGAGATCTTGGAGGGCAAGCCCGGCGCCCGCGACAAGTACCTGAAGATGCTGGCCGGCGGCGGTTCGGTGGCGCCGTATGTGGCGCTGAAGAACGCGGGGCTCGACATGGCGACCCCGGCGCCGTACCAGGCCGTGGTGAAGCGCATGGACGCCATCATGGACGAGATGGAGGCGCTGCTGGCCGCGAAGTGACGCTGCCGCGGCGGCCCGGGTTGCTGCGCTGACGACGCGTCAGTCGAGCAGCAGCCCGAGCACGTATTCGTCCACGTAGTGCGCCTCATGGGCGCGCTTGTAGAAGCCCCGCAGCGTGCCCTCGTGCACGAAGCCGAGCCGCTGGTAGAAGGCGAGGGCGAGCGCGTTGTCGCTCTCGGCGTACAGCTCGACGCGGCGGACGCCATCGGCGCGGAAGTGCCGCAGCGCATCGTCGATCATGGCCCGCCCCACGCCCTGGCCGTGCAGGGCCGGGTCGACAGCCAGCGTGCCCAGTTGCAGCACATGGCTGACGCGCCCGGGGTAGCGCGTGCCCTTGTAGAAGCCGCTCACGGCGCCGCCGTGCTCCCACACCCAGAAGCTGCGGCTGCGCACCAGCTCATCGAAGATGGGCCGGAACGCCGCCAGGTCCATGGGCTCGTAGGTCAGGTAGGGCACGACCTGGGGGTGCGAGTAGATCGGGTAGACGGCTTCGAGGTCGGAGGCTTGGGCGAGGCGTCGCATCGAGTTTCTGTGTTGAGGGCAGCAGCGTGTGCCCGGCCAAGGGGGATGGGCATCGTACGGGCCTGCGGACCACGGCCCGAGAATGCGCCGCATGCCTGTCATCCGCCAGCTCCGCCTTCTCGCGCTCACGCGGCGCCACCCCTCGGCCATCCTGCTGGTGGTGCAGCTCGCCGGGCTGCTGCTGTACCCGCTGGTGGAGACGACACGCGCGGGGCACGTGGCGCTCAGCACCCTGGGCATCACGGTGCTGATCTTCACGACAGGCATGGTGCGCCGCACGCCGGGGCTCACGTGGTTGAGCGTGTGCCTGGCCTTGCCGGCCATCGTCATGCTGGTGATGCAGGCGGTGTGGGACATGCACTGGCTGCAGCCGTGGTCTGCCATGCTGGAAGCGCCGTTCTACTTCTATGCGGCCGGCAGCCTCGTGGCCTACATGCTGGGCGACACCCGCGCGACGACCGACGAGCTGTTCGCCGCCGGTGCCACGTTCACGTTGCTGGCCTGGGGCTTCGCCTACGCCTTCGTGGCGTTGCAGGCCTGGCAGCCGGGCAGCTTCTCGGCCGCGGTGAATCCCGACCAGCCGCGCAACTGGTCGGAGCTGATGTTCCTGAGCTTCGCGTTGCTGTCCAGCACGGGCATCGGCGACGTGATTCCGGTGCGCCCGCTGGCGCGGGCGCTGACGAGCCTGGAGATGTTCGTCGGCGTGATCTACCTCGCCGGCGTGGTGTCGCGGCTGATCGGGCTGACGCTGCTGCGCCGCTGAGCGCTCAGTCGCGGAAGGTCGGCGTGCTCTTGCCGGCCATCATCGCCTTCGTGAGGTCTTCGCTCATTAGCATGGCCGCGTTCCAGGTGGCGATGTAGTTGAGGCCATCGGGCACGGAGTGGTCGCGGGCGTAGTTCAGCATTTCTTTCGTGCCGCGGATGGACAGGGGCGACTTGCTCGCAATGGCCGCCGCCACTTCACGCACGCCGGCCTGCAGCGCCTCGCGGCTGTCGAACACACGGTTGACGAGGCCCACGTCACGGGCCTCGGTCGCCTCCATGCGGCGGCCGGTGTAGGCCAGCTCGCGCACCAGGCCCTGCGAGCCGACGATCTTGGGCAGCCGCTGCAGCGTGCCCACGTCGGCCACCATGCCGATGTCGATCTCCTTGATGGAGAAGTACGCGTCGGCACTGCAGTAGCGCATGTCGGCGCAGGTGATGAGGTCGATGCCGCCGCCCACGCATGCGCCGTGGATGGCCGCGAGCACGGGCTTGCGGCAGCGCTCCAGGCTGGTGAGGGTGTCCTGCATGTCCAGGATCACGCGGCGCAGGCTTTCACGGGTGCGGCCGTCGCACGGGTCCTGGATCTGCGGGGCGATGCCCATCATCATCTGCAGGTCGATGCCGGCGGTGAAATGCTTGCCTTCGCCCTCCAGCACCGCCACGCGGACCTCGGCCTGGCCGTCGATCCAGTCGAACGCACGGCGGATGTCCTGCCACATGACGGCATTCATCGCGTTGGCCTTGTCAGGCCGGTTCAGGCGGACGGTGGCGATGTGATCCTGGACGGCGAGGGTGAGGGTTTCGAGTTGCATGGGGTGAGTCAGCGGGGCGTCGTGTGCTTGCGGAGCCATTGCGCAAGCGAGGGTTCGTCGATGTCGCCAGCGGCGACGGCGAGCATGGTGAGGGTGGCGTCGGCCTGCGAGGCAGTCAGGCGCCAGCCGTTGAGAAACAGAAAAAGACCGATGGAAAGGAACGCGGCGCGTTTGTTGCCGTCCACGAACGGGTGGTTCTTGGCAAGCCCGACGCCATAGCTGGCTGCCTGGTCGAAAGCATCGGGTTGGCCGTAGTGCGCGAGGTTAGGCGGCCGCGCCAAAGCGGATGCCAGCAAACCTTCGTCACGCAACCCTGCTGCACCGCCGTGCTCACGCAGGCTCTCGCCATGCAGCAATTCAAGCGCTCGACGATCGATCCATACCCAACTCATTTTGCAAGTTGGTGGAACGTGTCCTTGAACTCGCGCATGAACTCGCGGCCTGCCTCGATCTGCGCATCGACGCTGGGGTCGTAGGGGGTCAGCGTGACACCGTTGGCCGCTTCGGTCAGGTACAGCGTGTCGCCCTTTTCCACTTTCAATCGCGCCAGTACCTCCTTGGGCAGGATGACGCCGACCGAGTTGCCGATCTGGGTGAGCTTGAGTGCACTCATGGTGTTGCTTCGTTATAACGTACGTAATACTAGGCTTTTGCCAGCCGGGCTTCAAGGCGACGGGCCACCCTCAGGCACACTGACGCCCATGATCCACGCCTCCAAACGCATTGCCGGCGGCGCCGGCCTCGCTCCCGTGCTCGTCAAGCGCGCCCCCACGCTCGAGCTGGACTGGGACACGCGCAGCAAGAGCCGTTTCTCCGCCACCGACTCCACGGGCCGCGAGATCGGTGTCGTGCTGGCCCGCGGCACCACGCTGCGCGGCGGCGACGTGCTGGTGGCCGAGGACGGCACGCTGCTGCGCGTCATCGCCGCGGCCCAGCCGGTGTTGCAGGTGCGCCATTGCGCCGAGCACGGCTCGCCGTTCGACCTGCTGCGCGCGGCCTACCACCTGGGCAACCGCCATGTGCCGCTGGAGTTGCAGCCCACGCTGCTGCAGTTCGAGCCCGACCCCGTGCTGGCCGACATGCTGCGCCGCCAGCACCTGCTCGTGAATGAAGCGCAAGCCGCGTTCGAGCCCGAAGGCGGGGCCTACGGTGAAGGCGCAGGGCATGGCCACCACGACCACGCCCACGCCCACGAGCATGCCGCGGCGCCGGCACGCAAGCCGCTGGCGATCCCGGTGAAGGCGCACGACGGCGGGCACGTGCACGGCCCGGGTTGCAACCATGGCCATGAGCACGGTCATGGGCACTCCCAGGGCCATGGCGAGGCCGGCCACGTGCACGGCCCGGGCTGCGGGCACGATCACAAGCACTGATCGCCGCGGCCGGCGCAGGCGAGGGCGGGGAATCCTCACCTTCGTCCTGGGGCCGCTTCTCCCGGAAGGCGCGTTCTCGCGCCGTTAGCATGCCGCGCGGTTTGCCGCTGCCAGCCCACGAGGCGGGCGGTGAAGCGCGCCATGACAACCAGGGAGTTCCTCTTGAAAACCATCCGTACCGTTCTCGCAGGCCTTGCTCTCGGGCTGCCTGCCATCGGTTTCGCGCAAGCGAACCTGGCCGCTGCCACCTACATCGGTGTGGAGCTTGGCACCGGCAAGGTGAGCCTGAATTGCCCCGCCAATGGGGACTGCAGCCGTGTCGACTCCAACCAGATGTACCGTTTCGGGCACCGGTTCAATCCGTCCTGGGCTTTGGAGGTGAACTACGCCCACATGGATGCCGACTGGGGCTTGTTCAACTACCGGTATTCCGCCAAGTTCACGGGCTTCGGCATCGGCGCTGCGTACACGATGCCGCTGTCGCCCAGCGTCGGTGCCCTGGTTCGTTTCGGTGGCGCCTCCAACGAATTGAAGCTGCAGCCTGCCACCAGCTTTGGGCAGGCCAATCCGGGCACCATCACCACCCGCTCGGTGAAGCCCTATGTCGGCCTCGGCCTCTCGTGGCAGTTCGCGCGCCACTGGAGCACCAGCCTGAATGCAGACTGGACGCGCGCCGAGATGCGGGACACCGCCAACGGCCCCAAGCAGAACGTCACCGTGCGCACGCTGGGTGCGGGCATGGCCTTCCACTTCTGAGCGCCGGTCGTCAGGCGGGCCGGGCATCGCGGTGAGAATCGCCGCATGACCCCGGATGCCGCCTGCACCCCCGACCCCTCGTCATCCCTGCTGCACCTGCTCTGGCTGGCCAGCCCTGCGCTGCCGGTGGGCGGGTTCAGCTATTCCGAAGGGCTCGAAGCGGCCGTCGATGCCGGCATCGTCCACGACGAGACGAGCGCGGGCGACTGGCTGCTGAACCAGCTCGAACTCGTGCAAGCCCGGGCCGAGCTGCCCGTGGCCGCCGCGGCGCATGGCGCCGCGCAGGCGCTGGACGCCACCCACCTGGCTGACCTGAACAGCTGGGTGCTGCGTACACGCGAAACCAGCGAAAGCCTGCAGCAGGCCCAGCAGATGGGTCGCAGCCTGCTGGTGTGGATGCAGGGCCTGATGCCCGAGGCGGCCGTGCTGCCGCTGCTGCAGCAACTCAAGCCGGCGCCGACCTGGCCGGTGGTGATGGGCGCCGCCGCAGCGTCGCGTGGTGCGGCGCTGGAGCCCGCGCTGCAGGCCATCGCCTTCGGCTGGGCCGAGAACCTCATGCAGGCGGCCGTGCGAAGCGTGCCCCTGGGCCAAACGGCCGGGCAGCGCCTGCTGGCACGCCTCGTGCAAGCTATTCCGCGGGCCGTGGAGACCGCGTTGGCCGCCCCCGAACCGATGGCGTTCGCGCCGCTGCTGGGCGTTCACGGCGCCCGCCACGAAACCCAGTATTCGAGACTGTTCCGCTCATGACCGCACCCCTGCACTCGATTCCGAACCGCACCAAGAAACTGCCGCCGCTGCGCGTGGGCGTGGGCGGCCCCGTGGGCTCCGGCAAGACCACGCTGGTCGAAATGCTGTGCAAGACCATGCGCGACACCTGGGACCTGGTGGTCGTCACCAACGACATCTACACCAAGGAAGACCAGCGGCTGCTGACCGTGGCCGGCGCGCTTGAGCCTGAACGCATCATGGG
>SXGQ01055418.1_pt1 | contig 10196 bp, 7 predicted proteins | sample 3178371 | NCBI WGS metagenome assembly SXGQ01 (sample SAMN11356859, study PRJNA531348) | freshwater metagenome | isolation source: freshwater sample F1-20 | place: China: Fuxian Lake, Yuxi | collected 2017-12-25 | reverse complement strand
CCCGCATCCGACTCTCCAGTCAGTGAGTCACCCGCTTGCAGCAGGACTGATGCGTTTGGCTCGGGCCAAGGCATAGAGAGAGCAGCCCGGAGCGGCTCGAAGAACGCATCGGGATCGCGTCGATGGTCTAGGTCACCGCGACAAAGACCCTGGCACGTGCCGCCGAGGTAGCAGACGCCATCCGCGACCTCATCACCGGTTGAGCGCCTCGAAAAAGCGAACTCCCGTCGACAGTTTTTCTTAATCGCCATCCAGCGCCCACAACTGTTGGAAGCCCTGCAGATTGCCGAGCCACGTCCCGGTCACGATGGCTTCGGGAGGAACCGAGTTTTCCAACTCTGATTGAACCCTGTCGTGGTCGTTTGGAAGTGCCGGCAAAGCGGAATGCTCGACACCGATGACTCGGAGGCGTGCTGTCAGTACATTATGTCCATTCTGGCGCTGCCTGCTGTCCAAGAAGAGTGGCTGAGAGTCGCTGACTACTCCCCGAAGGCGTTTCAACAGGACTTGGCGAGGGTGAAAAACTAGTAGGGTGACGGCGGCCACTGATTGAGAGTTTCAGCTCAAACGAAAGTTTCACCCCACGCTGAAACCATTAATTTTGCAGAAACACCTCTATCACGCTCAATCGGTGCCTGAAGCTTCAGTTCATCAAACTGCATTTGTACTTCCATCGTGTGAATTCCAGTTTACTCACAACAAACCGAGCTCAGAATCCATATACGATTTCGCCTGAACCCGGCCAGACTCCAAAAGTCGGTCCCATTCGCATTTTGGCGAACCGATAAAAAACCAAACGTGCTGGTGCCACACCGCTCAAATCTCAATGAAAAGCAGGTCGAACCCCGGCAAGGGTTCGCCGTGACTCGCCCTCTCCGCAGCATCGTGATGATTTTCAGCCTCTGCCTTGCGAGCTGCCTGCTGGCGAAGGTTCTGCTCGCGGAATCGATACCAACAAATGCCGTTGCCGTTTGGCCTTTCACTCCGCTTGCCAACATCAAGCCTCCCGTGGTCCGGCACGCAGACCGGGTTACCAACGGGATCGATAACTTCATTCTGGCCGCACTGGAGGAAAAGAGCCTCACGCTCGCGCCGGCGGCCTCCGCTCGCACTCTCGTCCGCAGGCTTTATTTCGATTTGATCGGTTTGCCGCCCTCGCCCGGCGAAGTGGACGCCTTCGTGAACGATCCCGATCCCAAGGCCTATGAAAAGCTCGTGGACAAGCTACTGGACGACTCGCGCTACGGCGAACGCTGGGCGCGTTTCTGGCTCGACCTCGCCCGCTACGCCGACACCGCTGGCTATGAAGGGGATCCCGATTTTCCGAATGCCTGGCGGTACCGGGATTATGTCATCGATGCCTTCAACCAGGACAAGCCCTACGATAAATTCGTAATCGAACAGATCGCGGGCGATGAAACTGAAGAGATCATGGGTGCGGGCGAACTTTCTGATCTGAAGCCAGAACCGACCGTCGCGCTGACATTTCTGCGCTTGGCCCCGTTCACCGAACCGCGGGGCGACGCCTCCCGCCATGAAATGCTCAGCGAAATGACAGCGACCGTAAGTTCCGTCTTTCTCGGTCTCACGGTCGGCTGCGCGCAATGTCACAACCACAAATACGACCGCATTCCGACCAAGGACTTCTATCGGATGAAGGCCTTCTTTTCGACGGTCCAGCTCCAGCGCCCGCTGCCGGGGGATATTTTTCAAATCGGCGGGCCGCTCCCGGCAGAGTTCTATCGAAAGGGGGAAAAGGAGTGGGCAACGAAGCTCACCGAGCAACGCAACGCAGAACTCGGTGAGGCGCGCACTCTCTTGGCCGCCTTCGACAAGATCGAGGACCTCGGCAAGAAATCAGTTCCCAAGATTTCGCTCACGCCGGAGCAACGTGAACAGCGGGGTAAAGCCAAAGCGCGGGTCCGCTTGCTTGAACAGGATCTCAAGCGTCTGCAACCCGTCGCCATGTCGTTGCGTCACTCCTACGGGCCGCCGTTCGAACCCGGTGTACCGGAGACGCGGATCCTCAATCGCGGCGAGTGGGATAAGCCTGGTGAGGTTGTCGAACCCGGTTTTCCGAGCGTCATCACGGGCCATCAGAACCCCGCGCCGATTCGCCTCGATCCCTTCAAACGTTGGCCGACCCGCAGCCGCCGCCTCGCTCTCGCCCAATGGATCGTGAGCCCAGATAATCCGATGACGGCACGGGTGATGATCAATCGTCTTTGGGATTGGCACTTTGGGCGCGGGTTGGTGGCCACTCCGAGCGATTTCGGCAAACTCAGTGGCGGAGCCTCGCATCCCGAGTTGATCGATTGGATGGCCCGCCGGTTCACTGATTCCAAGTGGAGCCTCAAGGCCATGCATCGGCTAATCCTCAACTCCGCCACCTATCGCCAGTCGTCGAGGCATCACGATTCCAAGGCGGAAACGGCGGATCTGGAGAACACACTCCTCTGGCATTTCCGAACGCGGCGTTTGGAAGCCGAGGCGGTGCGCGATGCCGTTCTGGCGGTCAGCGGACGATTGAACCCAGAACAATTCGGGCTTCCGATTTTCCCTCCGCTGCCCGAGGGGTTGGCCGAGGAAGTGAAATACGATAACAGCAAGTGGGCCACGCAGGACGGTCCGGAAGGTCGCAAGCGCAGCATTTACATTTATCAGCAACGCTCGATGACCATGCCGTTCCTGCAAACGTTTGACTCCGTGGTGTGCGACGCCACCCGCGACCGACGTCAGGCTTCGGTGACGCCCTTGCAGGCGCTGGCCATGTATAACGGGCGCTTCGCCAACGAAGAAGCCACTCACTTTGCCGCGCGCATCCGCAAGGAGGCCGGGGAATCACCAGCGACGCAAATCCAACTGGCTTTCAAGACCGCGCTCGGTCGCGAGCCTACGCCCGACGAATCCGAACGGATGCAGGCGCTCATGGCAACGAGCACGGCCGGCAGCGATGCGCTGGCTCCAGTTTGCCGCGTGCTGCTGAATGCCAACGAATTTGTTTATGTCGAATGATCCATTTCCAGGCGCGCTGTGGTCGCAGGGATACAATTCCAGTCGCAGGGATTTTCTCGGGCGGATGTTCCACGGCTTCGGCGGCCTGGCACTCACTGGCCTCCTGGCACGCGAGGCTCGAGCCGCTTCTGTCATCATCGATCCTCTCGCCGGCAAAGCGCCCTCGTTTCCTCGCAAGGCCAAGAATTGCATCATGCTCTTCATGTGCGGCGGCGTCAGCCAGGTGGATTCGTTCGAATACAAACCCAAGCTGAACGAGTTCCACGGCAAACGGATTCCGCACATTCCCAAGATCGCTTCCGGCGAACTGCAAGGGCGTCTGACCTTTGACCATCAATGCGTGGGAAGCCCGTTCAAGTTTCAGCAGCACGGCCAGTCGCGCCGTTACATCTCCGAGTTATTTCCGAACCTCGCCCGGCACGTCGATGACCTCGCCTTCATTCATGGCATCCAGGTGGATAACCAGAATCACGGCCCCGCCACGCTCCACGTCGCGACCGGCAGCCAGTTTCCGGGCAGCCCGTCGGTTGGCTCGTGGGTGCAATACGGGCTCGGCAGCACGAACCAGAATCTGCCGGGCTACGTCGTTATTCAGGATCCGCGCGGGGCTCCCACCAACGGCGCGGCAGTCTGGAGCAATGGCTATCTGCCCGCGACCTACCAAGGCACCTTCCTGCGTCCCACCGGCACCCCAATCGTAGATCTCGCCCGGCCGCAAGGTGTGAGCGCCGCGCAACAGCGACAGGAATTCGACGCGCTCGCCTGGCTCAACCGCCGCCATTTGGGCGACGAGGGCAAGGACAGTGAACTCGAGGCCCGCATCCGAGCCTACGAACTGGCTTTTCGCATGCAGGCGGCTGCGCCCGAACTTGTCGATCTCTCCAGCGAAACAGAAGAAACTAAGGCCCTCTACGGACTGGATAATTCGAAAACGGCCGGCTTTGGACGCCAATGCCTACTGGCTCGCCGCCTCGTCGAGCGGGGCGTTCGCCACACCCTCCTCTTGCATGGTGTGCAAATCGGCAAGGACAGCTGGGACGATCACGGCAACGTGAAAGACGGCATGATCAAACACAGTCGCGAGGTGGACTTGCCCGTGGCCGGACTGCTGGCCGACCTCAAGCGTCGCGGATTGCTCGATGAAACCCTTGTCGTCTGGGCTTCCGAAATGGGGCGCACGTCATTTGTCAACGGGGCCGTCGGCGACAACGTCGGACGCGACCACAACGGTCACGCCCTCTGCATGTGGATGGCGGGCGGCAATGTGAAAGGCGGCGCCACGGTAGGCGCGACCGACGACTACAGCCTCTGTGCGGCCGATGAACCCATCCCCATCCGCGACGTGCATGCAACCCTCCTCAACCTCCTGGGGCTCGACGACGAGAACCTGACCTACCATTACGCTGGCCGCATTCGCCGGCTCACCGACATCCGCGCCAACGTGCTCAAGCAGATGATCGCGTAGCCAATAGGCTCCAACCGCGTGGACCGCGAGGGGCAATGGGTACTTCAGCGCCCGGTTCGTTCGCTCGGCCGATCGAGGCAGGTTCATGCCGGGCTTTCGGTTCAACGATCTGGGCTTTCGCCCCGTCCTCAGTTCAGTTCGGTGAGCTCAAAGCCGGGCCGGAAACTGGGGCCGAAACTCACGCGGAGGCGCGGAGAACGCGGAGGGAGAGGTTGCCCCGACGCCGCGTGAGGGTACGCGGCCTACATCGGGCTTGGTTGTTGCGTATTCCGACCCAAACTGGACACCAATCCGATTTGATATCGGACACTGTTCCGATTTAAAGCGGACAGTCGTCCGGGCTGATATCGGACAGTTTTCCGGTGGGATCGGATTGGTGTCCGAATCATGGCGGAAGACGAAGTTTGTCTCTTAGAGGCGGACGAGGCGTTGGGTTTCTTCGCGGAGGTTAATGAAGGGCTATCCGCAATTTGCCTTTTGTTCGGGAAACTTCGGGAATGAAATCGGATATTTGGCGACGCTCGTTTAGCGACACGCGTTGCTCCAAGATTTAGCTGAGCCTGCGCCATGATAGCGCGGCGTGTAAAAAGCAATTTCTTATCAATTCCTATCGGTTTCTATCAGTCAAAAGAGTTCACCCACTAGGCTCGTGTCACGTCAGCGAGCCGATCTGTGCTATCGGCAAACCGTTCCGTCTCGACACCGACGCTATTTAACATCGTCAGCAATAAATTTGATAACGGTACCGATTCAGCTAAACGCATGTAGCGCCCGTGCTTAAACCCCAAGTTTGCACCGCCAGCAAGCAACAATGGGTAGTTGCTATTATTGTGGGTATTGCTATTGCTACTGCCGTATAACACAACTGAATTATCCAATACTGAGCCGCCTTGATCAGGGGCACTGGCCAGTCGCGAGATGAAATACGAAAACTGTTCAACCATCAATCTGTCCCATCGTCCAAGCGCTTCGGATCCGCCTGGCTTGTCATAATCGTGCGCCAATGAATGCAGTGAGCTCTTGAAACCCTCTAGCTGCGGAAACTTGCCTGCTTTGGACGATCCATCGGCCATGTTTGTGATTTGGTAGGTCGCCACTCGCGTCGAATCCGTCCGAAACGCCAAGTAAACCAAATCGTACATGGTCCGAATATAGACCAGCGGCGCTTTATCATCGGCATCCAAGTGCAACATGTTCCGTTCCTCGTCTCGCAACTTGGGTCTTGGAATCTCCATCCACTTCTGCGCTCGTTCGACACCCTGTTCAATCTGGCGCACTGAAGACAAATATTCGTCCAGCTTTTGCTTATCCTGATTTCCCAGTCTCAGCCGCATCGATTTGGCATCAGCCAAGATTCGATCCAGCATGCTGGCTTTGCTCTGCAGCAATCGATGCTCATCAATCAAATTTTCGTCGCCAGAACCAAAGAAACGATTAAACACCTGCAGCGGTTGGTTCAAAGCAGGAATGGGACGCCCCATGGCATCATAGGAAAGTGTGCTGGATCGCGTCGGTTCTCCGACGCCACCATCGGTGGAGAGCACCAACGAAGGAAAACGAGTCTTGTCGCGCAACGACATCGCGGCAATTTGATCGGCAGAAACCGTGTTTCGCAGGAACTTATTGTTCAAGTACGCACCGGTGAGAAACGTATCGGCTGTGTCGTGAGCCCCCATCTTGCGCCCCATGGGATGCGAGAGTCCGCCGATCACCGTCAGCTTATCGCGCAGTGGCTGAATAGGCTCCAGCGTATGGGATAGTTGATAGTCGGCCCCTTCGGATTCCGGAAACCAACGCCACTTTGCATCACCACCTTTCGCGTTGGGAAGGCTGACTCCAAAGCCGAAATACATCGTGCAAAATCGTTTAGCGACTTCCTTCGCCTTGGATTTCTCACTGCCCATACATTCCAGCCAGGGAAGTCCCAGTGAAACTCCAGCGCCAAACAGGCCGGTGCCCCGCAAGAATGAGCGGCGGTCAAGGTGCCAAGATTTTTTCTTCATTTGCGTGTTTGTTAAACAGTTCACTGGACACAACAAGCTGGACCATTTCCCGCATCCGGTAGTCGGCAGCAGCAAACTTTTCGTCCAGTGCTTTGACTGGCTTTTGATCGCGCAAATCGAGCGACCTTCCTAGGGCATAGGTCAACAGCCGCCGCATCAGGGATCGCGCGAACTGATCGCCATACTCGCAGGCCAGACGTTCCTTAAGTTTATCGGGTCCATCCAGCTCTGAGCCGTTGGAAAATGAGTCTTTAGACACAACCGGTGACGTCACCATCTTGTCGCCCTTTTTGGTCCGGACTTCGGTGCGCCACAAGCCCACGGCATCGTAGTTTTCTAGGGCGATGCCCCACGGATCCAGATCGCGATGGCAACTGGCACAGGAGGGATCGCGGCGATGAGCCTGCAACTTTTCACGCATCGGAAGCTGATGAAATTTTGGATCGATGGAATCCAAGCTAGGCACGTTGGCCGGCGGTGGCGGTGGCGGGTCATCTAGGAGGCGATCGCGAATCCAAACGGCGCGTCGAACCGGATGCGAGTCTGCGCCCGTCGAGCCCGCCAACAGGAAGCCTGCCTGTCCAAGCAATCCACCACGGTGCTGGTCGGCGGGAATCCGCACGTGGCGAAACTTCATACCAAGCACTCCTGAGACCCCATAATGCCGCGCCAAGGGCTCGTTCAACATGGTGAAATCTGCCAACAGAAAATCCTGAATTCTGCGATTTTCACGAACCATCTCTGCAAAAAATGCCCGGCTCTCGCCGATCATGTCCGCCTTAAGCCGTGCGTTGAAATTCGGGTGGTAATCCCGACTAATCTCGACGTTCTCAATGAGGTCCAGAGACAACCAGCGATCAGGAAACTGCTCTAGAAATACCGATGACTTAGGACTGATCAGCATCCGTTCGACTTCCGAGCGAAGTATCTTCGGCTGCTTAAGCAAGCCGGCTTCCGCCAGATCAAATAGTCGTTCGTCAGGCATCGAACTCCACAGGAAATAGGACAACTTCGAAGCCAGCTCCCAGTCGCCGGTCGGGCGCGATTTCGTTTGAACCGATGGCTGCTGCTGAGCGCCTGGGAAAAATAGGAAGTCCGGCTGAATCAACACAAATGCCAGCGTCTCGCGTATCGCGTCTTCAATCTTGAGAAAGCCGGGCTTGATCCGGTCATGGAATTTCAAAAACGAATCGACCTCTTTGTCCGATACCGGCCTTCGAAACGCCCGCCTGGCAAACGCAGAGAGAATTCGTCGCACATCAGGTCGCCGGACTTGTTGATCGGACGCATTTTTCGTGACGATGTTGGCATGGTGCGCCGGCGGCCAGGTATCGAAAATCGGACCATGAAACTCGACTGATTTCACCTGCAGCACAGGCAGGTGCGGCTCGGCCGGATAAGCAAATTTCTCGTCTTTGCCTTTGGCTCCCTTCGGCAGTTTCGAGCCATCGTCATAGACATTCCGCACTCGCACCACCAAGCCCGGGATTTTTCCTTGGCCGCGAACGGGAAGCGGAAAGTCTTCGATCCGTCCCTTGAACTCAAAAACGTGATCGCCCGCTGCATTGACTTCTGTCACCGGGAACTCGCGAAACAGGATTTCCGTGTCGGGTTGATAGCCAACGGAGACTTCCAAAAGCGGGAAGCCGCAGTTGGGCTGGAGTTTGGCCTCCACAGCCACGCGAACCAAAAACTCACCCTGCTCCGGATAGTCCTTCTCGATCTTCGCTAAAAACTGTTGCTGCCTCCCAAGTTCACTCGCGATATGGGACTCGCCCAGCCAATTGGAAACGTTGGAGCGATCAAAACGGTGATGGAACTCTTCAGGCCGCGGGTGGGAAACGATGACTCGTTGTAAGGCACTTCGTGCGCATTTCAGATAGGCCTCAAGATGCACCGGTGTTAGTTCCAGCAGTCGACTGTCATTGGAGAATCCGTCCGAAGAAATGGGGTCAGCAGGCAGATCGCGGGCGAAGTCCATTTCGATTTGAAGCAGGTCGCGCATCGTATTCTGATACTCCATTCTCGTCAGTTTCCGCCGGAGAGCGGGTCGATCAGCAGTCGACGATTCAACGAAATGCTCAAGCTCCGCTTCGATCCACTTTACGAGATAGGTCCGATCGTCCGCGGCGAGCTGTTTTTCCTTCGCAGGCGGCATCTCGTTATCGCGAATCGCGCTCAGGACCAGTTGCCACTGTCTGGCGGCGTCGGGATGCTTCTGCAAATCCATCTGGAGTCGATCCAGTCGCAGGCCCGCTTTCGGATCGCTGGCTCCGTGGCATGTGACGCAGTATGAACCCAACAGTTCCTGAACGCGTTTGCGGCCATTCTCATCACGTTCGCCAGCCACGACACGCTCGCCGAGTCGATCTGCGCCCAGCAGTTGAGAGCCCGGTATTAAAATCAGGCTGATGACTAGTCGCCACCATTTAAGTATAACACTGATAGGAAATTGATTTTTGACGTGGAGGGGAAAAGGAGAATCGATTTTCGATGGGTTACATACGAAATTTATATTTCTCGAGGATAAGCTGTCAATGTGCCCAGTGGCGGTTTTTTCTAACTTCTTTGGCAGAAATTCACGCTCAGCAAAGCGACGGAGCGCGTTTTAACCAGCCCTAGGCCACTGGCTTCAGAGGCGTATCGGAGCCCCCAGTTTTTCCGGCAGAGAATTAAGGAAAGCTCCAACCAGACCCACTGGTCACCTTCCCCTGGTCCTTAGTTTCAATTCCAGGTTGGAAACCCTGAGAAACGGGGCTGATCCGGGCGCCGTTGTGGGACGCTCATAGGACAGTGGCCTGGAGAAAATGCGAATTTGCTGAGCAAAAAGACGGAGCAGGTGAAGGGAATCGAACCCTCGCTGCTGTCGGAATAGGCTAAATCATCGAAAATAGGCGCAAAATGCGCGGTTTTTCAGCCAGCAGGGGCCATCCGTATGACACTGTATGACAATCGGCCGACGCATTTTTTCAGCGCAACCAAGGAGGTTTTCAGGAGGTCTCCGCACATCCGCAAGAGGACCATCCTCACCTTCATGGAGCTGGGGCCCTATTCGGAAAGCGTTCCCTGTCCCTTTCTTCCGGAGTTCTTAGATCGGTGTTGAGTAAGGTGCGAACTCGTTCGGCTCCCGCGTGAGCAATCCCATCAGCTTGGGGTGGATGAACAACTTTTCCCGGCCAACGCTTTGTTCCTCCAGCACGCCGACCTTCACCAGCTCCTTCAGATACACCGAGGCAGTCTGGCGCCCAGCGATCTTCCGCTCCGTCAGATTGTTTATCCGGCAATATGGCAGCTCAAAGATCAAGTTCACCAGTTCGTGGCTGTAAGCCTTGGGAGCCGACCGACGCACATACTCCCCTGTGATTACCTGCAACCTCCGGATCGCCGCGATCTTCGCCACCGTCCAGCTCGCCGTCTCCTGCACGCCTTGGAGCATGAAGATCACCCATTCCTCCCAGGCATCCGTCCGGGTTACCTCCCGTAGAAGCCGGTAGTAGTCCGCCTTGTGTTGGATGATGTAGCGGCTCAGGTAAAGGATCGGCAGCGTCAACAAACCCTCGCTGACAAAAAACAGGCTGTTCAGCACCCGCCCGGGAACAGGGTCAGGGAACGATTTCTGAATTTGACCCATCTGTGCTTCAACCCTCGTTGACCCTTGCCTCCGAAGGTCTAGATCCAGTTTGAGGGGGCCCCTATCCTGTCATCGGTTGCCT
>SXGQ01589573.1_pt1 | contig 10197 bp, 6 predicted proteins | sample 3178371 | NCBI WGS metagenome assembly SXGQ01 (sample SAMN11356859, study PRJNA531348) | freshwater metagenome | isolation source: freshwater sample F1-20 | place: China: Fuxian Lake, Yuxi | collected 2017-12-25 | reverse complement strand
CGCGACTGATGTAGCCAAGTGGGGCGTCGACGTTACTGAGCGCGCCTAGGGCAGCCGGGCCGAGCGGGCAACCTGTGAGATTCCTGAGATGCCCGCGCCTGCGGCCCGAAACGCTATGGGTGATAATGCGATTTCTCCATCAACGGCTCACCTCGGGCCGAGATGAGAGCAACATCACGAAAGCAAGCAAAGTAGTAACTGCAGTACTCGGAACGGTAATGGCCCTCGGACTTATGGTCGGAACTGCTTCGGCGAGCGATACCAAGACTAAGACCTACCCTCAAAGCGATGGAACCACCACCACCGCTACGGTTGTCACAACTCAAGGCCGAGGGGCAGACGCCGGAAAAGAAATTAAAACAGTAACGGTAACCAAGCTGTACTAGCCCGACGGGATGGAGTTGAGGACGAACGTTTCTGCTTGTGTTGTTTCGTAGTTGGTGGTGACGATCGCGGTGACTCCCTTCCCGCCGTTGTAGCCGAGCGAGAGCAGTGTCGGTTTCATGGGCGATGTCTCAGGTATCGGCCCGGCCAGGATGTACATCGTTGGCACGTACTCGTAGTCGGTGATCACCTGTCCATCCAGCTCGACGGCTCCCGAAGCCGAGATGGCCAATTTGTGCTGCCCGGCGGTATCGGTCATCGTTCCCGCGAACGCGGCAACCGGAATGGGATTGAAAGTCGACAAAGCGCGCACTCTGCGTTGTTGGATCGTCCCGCTCATCCTGAACAGGGACTGCGCCTCGGGGTTGTATTCCCTGACGAGGCTTACCCTGATCCCCTGCTGGGGCATTCTCAACGTCCTGCCGTCAAAACTCATCTGCTCGTCGACGTCGTAGTACCAACTCTGCACGTCCTGGCCGTCGAGTGAGACCGAGACCAGAACCTGGTACAGCGAATCGGAAGTCAGCGCAGGATAAGCGAAGTCCGTCCCCTGGATCGCCACGAACGCCTTCGGATGTTTCTTGGTGGGAATCGGGTAGTAACCACTGAAGTCCGCCAGCGTCACCTGGCCCGGGGTCTTGGGCTGCAGGTCCGCAATCTGCGGCGTAGGTGCTACTGCGGTGGGCAGCGTCACCGGGTCGCGCTGCGACACAAGAGCACCATTTCTATAGGACATGTTGTTCATCGTGAGCCCGGCCTCGCCCGCGGTTCCCATCACGAATTCTTCTTTTTCTTCTTGCTGATTCTTGAAGGAGAAGTAGTACATGTCGAAGTTGTAGCTGTACTTCTGCACCTTCGTGAGTTTCCCGCCGGTGACTCCGCCATCAGAGAGGATTTCGCCGTTCTGGCGGATCTTGGCCAGGGGCGTCGGCTTCCCGCCGGGGTCCGCGGGGAGGTAGTAAGTCTGAGTTCCTCCCCATCCCCAGAAAGAGGGAGGAGTCGGATTGGAGTACGTGGTGCCGGAAACCCTGCTCTTGCGCTGGCCGGGTACCTTGATGGTTCCGGTGATCGTTGCCGTCGGCCCAATGCTCTTGGGCAGTCGCTTGAACTTCAGATCAAACGAGATGCCACGGCCCGGTTTCTGGATCAGCCGTCTCCCCGTGAAGCTCCCGGTGAAGGGAACTGTCTTGGACGTTGTGCCATCCAGCGAGGAGGCCAGAGAGACCACGTACTTCTGCTTGGCGCCACCCCTGGCCACGTGCAGGGTGGTGTTGACGTAGAAGAAGGCGCCAGTCGAGTTCAATGCGTAGTAGCCGTTGAACTTCGCCAACGCCTGCACTTGTTTCTGTGGGGGATTCGTGCTCGCGTCACCACGCGCTGCCGTGCCCACCTGATGATCGGCTTGTCGCGGTGCCGGGCGGACCAACTCCGACCTACCGTGCTGAATCGCACCCGCATCCGCCGTCGACCCGACCGCGAACACCGCCGCCGGACTCAGGGAAGCAGCGGCAAGCGCCGCTGTGATGATCACGACGGGGGCTGTCAGTTTCACGAAGCGTGAACATACCAGTTTTTTCGAACCATGGGAAGGTCAGCGCCAGGCGGGCATGGGATGTGGATACGCCGTAGGCCGCTGGGTACCGGGCCGAGCATCAGCCGGTGCCCGACCCGATCCAGCGCGACCCACACCACCGCACCGGGCCCCCGGCCTTTGGTCGGGACCGATTCGACTGACGGGCGGCATTCCGGGAAGGTGCGCCCCCTCTCCACCACTGGGGCGAAGCTCTCATCAACAGGGTTCCGGCATCGGCGGGGACGCGGCGGAATCGACCTGGCCAGCGGTGCCGAGTGCATTTCCTGCGAAACATTTTGGCCCAGGTCCCGAAGGGGTCAGCCGAGATGGTCGCTGCAGCGTTCCGCACAATCTTCGCTCAACCCGATGCCGAACACGTCAGCGAGCAATACGACCAGATCGCAACAATGCTCGGGCGTCAGTTTCCCAAGCTCGAACAGATGATGATCAATGCCCGTGACGACGTGCTCGCGTTCACCAGTTTCCCGCCCAGTCACTGGCGCAAGGTCTGGTCGACCAACCCGCTGGAACGACTCAACAAGGAAGTGAAAAGACGTACCGACGTTGTAGGTGCGTTCCCGAACCCGGCGGCCCTTCTACGCCTCGCCGGGGCTGTGCTCGTCGAAGCCCACGACGAGTGGCAAGTCGCCGACCAGTGGATCGAGTGAGTCCACCACTATTGTTCACAAAACCGATGCCGGTGTTAAAGGTGAAGGGTGTCCGCCAAAGGCAATTTGCTAGCGCACTTAAATTCACAGTCATCACGCACGCGTTGCCCGGGCTTAAGGCTCGGGCAACGTGCGTTTGTGCTTAGGGTTTTAAACTTCGGCGTTCGTGGTCCACAACTCCCGCTCATCGCCCATAGGGTCGAGTAATAGCGGGCGCTCAACATCAAATTGCTGAGTGGCGCGACGATCAAGATCGTAAGCATCCCAGCCGGGGTTTCCGGTGCGGGCAAACGCAATCCACGCCGCGTGCATGGCGTCGGCTATGTCTTGGCGCTCGGGGCCGTCTCCGGTTATGACGCTTAAACCTGGGCGGTCAAGGGCGTCCCACATAAAGGGCAACTCAAGGGCATGGCAACTACGCAGCGCTCCGTCAAAAGCAGGACTAGGCCAAGTAAAGAGGTACATAAACACTGGGCGGTTATTTTTTGCCTCCGCCTCGGCTAAACGAATAGCTGGTATCCGAAACACTCGGTCGGTGGCAATAGCGGTGTATATATCACTCGTTGATGCCTCGGGCCGGTTGGCTTGATAAGTCGCTAGTGCGTCTTCAGTTTTATCGGCGAACACCGAACGCATAAGGGCTATTACCTCATCAAAGTCTATTTCTCCCACACCGAGATCAAACACGTGAAACAGCGTCATCTCGTCGGCAGTAGTTCCTACCATTACCGGTACATCTCCGGTTTTCCCCGCCGCAATTGCCGTTAAGGGCGATTCGGTCAGTACGGTTCCGTCGACCACCGGCATAAAAGGCATCTTGTCTCGCCCGTAGCGAGCAAGAACGTCCTTTTGTGATTCAAGAATGGCGTCTACCGAAGCGGCCTCAAGTTCGGCCACCGTGGTGATGCCGGCCCCTTCCAACACTCGGCGAGCAGTTTCTGTGGCTTCTTCGCGACTGGAAGTGAAACTGGCCGAACCCGATTGCACAATGGCCCGATGAAATAACCCCTGGGCTTTCGGCGTCCCGAGCAGTGTCCCCACGCTCATTGCGCCGGCAGATTCGCCAAAGATAGTTACTTGGTTGGGGTCGCCACCGAAGTTGGCAATGTTGTCGCGCACCCATTCAAGGGCGGCAATTTGGTCAAGCAGGCCCGCGTTACCCGATCCGGCGAATTCTTCGCCGAAGATGTCGTCAAGGCACAAAAATCCGAACGCTCCGAGACGATAATTAATAGTTACCACCACTACATCGCCGTGCTGGGCGAAGCGGGTTCCGTCGTAAATCGGACTTGACCCGGCACCGTTGACAAAAGCGCCGCCGTGGATCCACACCATTACTGGGCGTTTAGTGTCGTCAAGACCAGGGGAGTAAACGTTGAGAGTTAGACAAGTCGCTTCATCAAACTCGAGCGGGGGGGCGCCAAGCGATTGTTCGAGGGGTGATTCGAGTTGCGGAGCTACGGGGCTGGGCTTAGTGGTAGGACGAACGTATTCAAAGGTTTCCACTGGCTTTGGGGCCCGAAACCGGTTTGGACCCACGGGCGGTGCGGCAAAAGGAATACCAAAGAATTGATAGATATCCTCGCGTAACAAACCACTCACTTTTCCTGCGGTGGTATCAACGATTGGTTCAACTGAGTCAGATTCGCCCACGAGATGCTCCTATTCTTTGCCCTTCCCGTCTTGAAGGGTGGATACCAGTAACGATAGTGGCATTACCCCGATTGGCGCAGATGACCCACTAGTCCTGAGGCCCTAAGGGCGGGGGTTTCAATAGCCATGCGTAGCGCGGCCTCCGAAGCGACCACACTCACGTGGGCCCGAGCCCGAGTGATGCCGGTGTAGAGCAACTCTCTCGCCAGCACCCGAGCGGGGGGCTCGGGCAGGCAAACCACCACTCGGTCGAACTCCGATCCTTGAGTTTTATGGATCGTGCTGGCCCACCAAGTGGTGTGTTCGCCGAGTTGGGAAGAGTTGAATCGGCGCAGTTCCCCGTCTTGAGCAAAAATAACTTTTATTTCGTCTAGACCCCGAGCCGAGTTGGACTGGCTGACCACCAAACCCGTGTCGCCGTTGAATAGATTATTGAGATAATCGTTATGAGTAATCATTATCGGCCGACCGGCGTACCACGGCCGATCGGCACCACAATCTAAAATTGTGTTTAGTAATTCATTTTGGATTTTATTAGTCCAGTAATGCACGCCAAACTTTCCGTAGCGAGTGGCACACACCACGTTGTGCTCAATGCTTTTCTCTAGCGCTTCTTCCGCGTTACCGTTGCGAGCAGCGTTTACTACTTGGGTAGCGGCGGCGATAGTTTCTTGCTCTACTCGAGCCGTATCGTCAGGGTTACTCGGGTCTATCCAGACAACATCGTCGTGCCCGGCCCGCAAGCAACCGAGAACGGCTTCGGTTTCACCGGCGTCAACTAGTTGCGACAATTCGGCAATGCCCGATTCGGCGTTAAAGCGGTGATTGCGTTTTAGCGTTACCGTGCGGTCGGCTAAAGCGGCATTGACGGCTCCCGAGTCAGGGTCGGGAGTGGTGGCGGTAACGATGTCGCCTAACACCGCCCCCGCTTCAACGCTGGCAAGTTGTGATGGGTCGCCGACTAGGACCACCGAAGCGTTGGGTGAGAGGGCAGTAAAGAGTTGAGTCATGAGCGCGAGTTGCACCATCGAGGCCTCGTCAACCACTACTAAATCGAAAGGCAGAGGGTTGTCAGCGTTAAAGCGGGCGGGGTGTTGCGGAGTGATATTGAGCAACCGATGCAAAGTGGTGGCCTTGATTTCTCCGCCGGAGAGGGCTTCGGTCATGCGGGCGGCGGCTTTGCCCGTCGGGGCCGCCAGGGCAATCGCTCGCGGGCGATCGCCATCGAGTATTCGGCTGGCCTTCAACAAGTGATTGATAGTGAAAGTTTTCCCCGTACCCGGCCCACCGGCAATAACGGTCAAGCGACCAGTAAGCGCGCGCCGTACTGCTTCGCGCTGATAATCGATTTCTCCGGTGGGTTTTCCGTAGATCTCATCAAGAGTTTTTTCAATCTTAGTTTCGTCACCGCTAATTTTTTCTGACCCGCTACGGTCTAATAGAAAATCTGCCAGTTTTAATTCGTAGTCGTAATAGCGATCAAGATAAAGACGAACACCACCAAAGACCAGTGGCACAAGGGCTTCTCCAGGGGCAACTACTACCGTCTCGCTCGGCTCTACTACCCGTACTGCGGGGCTGGTAGTTAATACCGCTCGCCATTTTTCTGGCGTCGGCCACGAAAGGGCTTTGGCGTTGTCGGATAAGTCAATGTCGGCGTAGGCGTCGTCGACGAGAACGCACACGTGACCTTCGCGTACAGCGCGCGTAGCCAGCGCCGCGCCGAGAATAATTTCGGGCTTGAGCCCAGTAATGAGTCGAGCGAGGCTGCCGGCCGCGTGAATATCGATGGGCTCGAATACCCCCGCGGCTACGAACGGTTGCAGAGATTGGGCTGACTTAGGTACAGCAATGTCTGTGGTCATTGCCCACCGCCTACGGCGCTTGAGTTCCCGGCCAATAAATTGCTAGCCGCTACCACTAACGCTGAAGGTATTTTCCACGAAAACACACCGTTGGGTTGGCCATTTTCTTTGGGCGTCTCGGGGCCTTCCATACCCCGAACGAATAAATACGCCGCTCCCCCTAAGTTGACCTCGGGGTCGTAGTTTGCGAGGCGACCGTTGAGGTAGCGGTGCAACGCTACTGAATACAAAAGCGCCTGCAGCGGGTAGTGGTGCTTCGCCATTTCTAGGGCTAATAAATCAGGGTGGTAGTCCTGCGCCGTCATGGGCTGGCCGGGCTTGTTGAGGCCATTGGTTTTGTAGTCACTAATAACGAAGCGTTCGGGGCCACCGTTGGTGGACACCCTAAAAACCGCATCGATCGAACCGGTGAGGTGGCCTTCAAGCGAGACTTTAAATATCCCTGACGCGAGTTTTTCCGCCCACGGTCTTAGCGGGTCGTCGGGAGCAAGATGGTCAAGACATAATCCCCCTAAGTCGCAGTCGGTAGCAATAGATTTACCGTCACCGAGGCGCAATTCAAAGTTAAGTTCGGCCAGGTAGTCCTTGCGGGCTATTTCTTTGAGAGTGCGATTATCCAGTAGTGGTCCTAGTGGGCTTTCTAGTGATTTGATTAATCCGGCAGTTAGCTTGTCGATAGTTTCACTTGGTTCTTTATCACCCCAGCGGGTTTTAATGCGGGCCCGCAACTCTTCTTTTATGTTGGGGGCACAAAAATCGAGATCGTCGAGTACTTGGTGGACCAAAGTCCCAAACTCAGCCCCTTTAGGTAGCGACCCCAGCGGGAGTTGGCTGGCTTCCGGCTCGTCGGCTTCGGGCTGCACTGCCGGTTCGTCCGCCGCGCCCCGGTCGCCTAAAGATTCGTCGGTGGCGGCAGGGGTACTGAAAGCTCCGTGCGGGTCGCGACTGCTGATCTTGCTAAACGACCACCGCTCTTTAGTGATCTTTAGGTCGCGCTCAAAAGGGGCTACGACCAAGTCTGAGGCGGCGGGAGTTGTCAGTGGGTCAACCCATAAGTCGGCCGGTGGAGTTACCAACCCAGGGGTTGTTACCGCTAACGCTCCAGCCGAAGCGGTGACTTGCGGAGCGAAAGCGGCCGCGATCTCGTGGTCGTTGGCGGGCAGTTTTTCGTCGCCGGCCATCAGCAACGCGGCCAGCGGCGACCTTTTTTCCCCCTCGGTGGGTGACCACCAGATAATGCATAAATGCTGGGCTCGAGTTAGCGCCACGTAGGCCAATCTCGACTGTTCACCTCTAGTTTCGCCTTTCGCTCGGTCCCGCCGTTTTTCAGAAGATTTCTTATCCGGCCACTCGCATTCATTCGCGATATCGAAAGTGCGCTCTTGAGTATCGGCGTCTACGTAGATGCATTCTTCTTTTTTGGCCAGGCTGTTCCTTCCTCGCCACAGAGTCGGCACCAGTACGACCGGAAACTCCAATCCTTTAGCCCCATGAATCGTCATGACCTGAACCGCTTCGGCTTCGGACTCAACTCGGCGAGCAAAAATATCGGGATCTCTCGGGTCATCTTTATTTTTGTTTACTAACTCCGAAAGCGTATGACTTAATTGTGCCGTGCTTAAACCTTGGCGCAATGGTTCGGCTTGCAGCAATTCGCCAACGTGTTCTAAGTCGGTTAAATATCGGTATCCCGATTCTCGCCCCAATACCCGCTCGGCGATTTGACTGTCGCGCCAAATTTGTGCACAAAACTCAGTTACGCCGTGATTGATCAGCGTTGTTTCCCACTGGTTAAGAAGTTTTTGCACTTCGGCGAGTTCTTCGTCGGTTGCTACCGCTATCTTCTTGGGCTCCCAACCAAAAAACCAAGTTCGGGCTGCGGCTCGAGCCCGAGTGGGGTCGGTAGGGTCGAGTAGAGCCGCTAATAACTCTTGCCACTGCTGGCACGCATCCGAATCTAAAACGTTGGCTCCTCGCGCCACTACCGCCGGTATTCCGTTAGCGATGAGTTCACTTTGTATCTTTACGACATCTTTGTTGCTGTGCACCAAAACAGCAATATCTGCCGGCCGTAAAGCCCGATAACCATCGTCCACTCGGTTGGGTATTTCACTTGTTGCGAGCAACTCGCGTGTTTGGCTAACTAGGTCGTTGCTAATTGCTGTCGCCGCTGCGTCGGCTTGTACATTGCCAGTTTTTTCTGTGCGTTCGATGTCTTTCCCCGCCATAATCCTCACTTCGACCGGGGCTCGTTCGGGTGCAGAAGTGGTATTGCGAATACGGGGGGCTTCGTTATTGGGAGCAGCCTTTACCGGAATATAAGTGATTCGCTCATCACCAAATTCTGAGTTTTGCAATAACGCGTTGAGGCCGCGAATCACCGCCCCGTCGGATCGCCAGTTGACTTTAAGTTCACGCTGGACGGTGCCAGGAGTATTTACCGCGGCAAGGTAAGTATGGATGTCCGCGCCCCTAAACCCATAGATCGCCTGCTTGGGATCGCCCACCATTACCAGTGAAGTTTTGGGTGCGGCATCAGAAAAAATACCGGCAAAAATTGCCCATTGAACGGGGTCGGTGTCTTGAAATTCGTCAATCAGTGCTACTTGGTAACGAGATTGAAGGGTAGCGGCAGTTAACGGGTCGCTCTTTATGGCATCCCGCAATTGGGCGAGTAAATCATCAAACGACATCGTGCCGGTGTCTCGGCGCCGACGGACAGTTTCGGCAATGACTTGGTCTAGTATCTTGCGCCACCGGCGAGCTTTTGTCGTCGCTTCGGTGTCATCGGGCAGATCTTCGGCTTCCGGTAATAAATCTATTCCGGGGTTACCCAAAACTCTTTTGGCCATCGCAGATAATTTTTTCTCGTCGGGTAGTTGGTCGAGCGGGACTTTGTCTGCTACCACCGCAGAAACTAAACAATCCGCTACAACTTGATTAAGCAAAGTATTGGTATCGGTAATCAACTCGGCGTCCATGTTTCCGCTTGCTTCAATGCCAAGTTGAGTAAGAGTTTGCGAAACAAACCCGTGAATAGTGGTGACGGTGGCGGTGTCAAAGTTTTCGATGGCTTTCAGTATTCGCTGGCGTCTCGACTCCCGGTCAGCACTAGCCAATAAAACCAAAACTTCGTCACTGGCCACACTCGCGACAGACGGATTGCTCTCAGCTAAAACGGCTTCGGCCTCCACTAAGCGTTTGCGCACTCGGTCTTGCAGGTCCGCGGCCGCCGCTCGAGTAAAAGTAACGATGAGCATCTGGTCGATGGTTAAGCCCTCTTCGGCTATGTAGCGCAGGGCGAGGTTGGCTAGAGCGTAAGTTTTCCCGGTGCCCGCGCTGGCTTCAATGGCGTAACGCCCGTAGGGAATAGTCGCGGTGGCGAGATGAGTTTCGGCCGCGCTCACGGGGTCACCTCGGTTGGCGTTGAGGCCGAGCAAAATTCGTCTACTGCCCCCCAGAGATATTTGGCGTAGCGCCGAGCCCGACTCGGATCTTTCCCTTCCGGATCACCGGGGTGAGCCGGGATTTTTAGTAGTTCAGAAAATTTGATATCACCAAATACTTCCTCATAAATAGGTTCATCACCTTCAACAGGATAAAAGCCATCGCGCCACTCTTTGTCTTTTGGCGTTTCTCCTTTTGCCAGTTTTTGCGATAGCCCAAAGAGAGGTAGTGGCTCGCACGTTCCCCGCCTAAAGCAGTCGACTATTACCGCCAAACTTTTTTCTGCCGCCGCCTTTTTACTATCGGGGTCGCTTTGACTAGCAACTAGCTCTAGTAAATCTGGTGGTGGTTCGGGGCTGTTTTTCTTAGAGTTAGGATTTTTTGTCCCGCGCCGCAAATTGATTGCTCGCCAGTCGGTGTTGGGGTCAGTGGCGGTTAGTAACATCAAATCAAGCGCAGCGTTGAGGTATTGCGCCGGCTTAACTCGCGAAAACTCAATCGCCAACGATCCCGAGTTGGCTCCACTATGAATCGAACCCACTATTCGTGTTTGGTCGGGTAGAACTAAATCAATGGCAATGCGCTCAGTGCTGGTGGGGTCGATACT
>SXGQ01258180.1_pt1 | contig 10197 bp, 7 predicted proteins | sample 3178371 | NCBI WGS metagenome assembly SXGQ01 (sample SAMN11356859, study PRJNA531348) | freshwater metagenome | isolation source: freshwater sample F1-20 | place: China: Fuxian Lake, Yuxi | collected 2017-12-25 | reverse complement strand
TCCGCCGCAGTAGCCGATACGCCAGCCGGTCATCGCGTGACTCTTCGAGACACCATTGATGGTGATCACGCGATCGCGTAACTCCGGGACGACTTGGGCGATGGTGCTGAAGGGCTCATCGGCCCACCAGATGGTCTCGTACATGTCGTCACTGCCGATGAGCACGCGCGGGTGTGCGCGCAGCACTTCGCCAAGGGCGGCCCACTCACGCCGCGTGTAGGCGGCGCCGGTCGGGTTGGAGGGTGAGTTGAGCAGCAGCAGCTTCGAGCGCGGAGTAAGCGCCGCGGCGAGTTGCTCCGGTGTGATTTTGTAGTGCTGCTCCGGTGTGGTGTCGATGAACACCGGCGTCGCGCCCGCGAGCGAGACCATGTCCGGATAAGAGACCCAATAGGGTGCAGGGATGATGGCCTGATCGCCGGGATCGAGCACCGCGAGGCAGAGGTTGAAGAGCGTTTGCTTCGCGCCACAGGAGATCAGAATCTCGCGCCGTTCGAAGTGCAGTTCGTTGTCGCGCGCGAATTTCGCGCGCACGGCATCCTTCAGCTCTGCAGTACCGCCGACGTCGGTGTAGCGCGTGTGGCCGCTGCGAATGGCTTCGATTCCGGCCTCGGCCACATGCGCCGGCGTGTCGAAGTCGGGCTCGCCCGCGGTCAGGCTGATGATGTCGCGACCTGCTGCGCGCAACGCCGCGGCGCGCGCCGTCGCCGCCATGGTGGGTGAAGGCTTGACCCGACTCAGTCTCGAGGCAATTGAATTCGACACAATCTTCTCCGGTTCATTTTGGACAGCGTGGCAGCTCGTGGTGGTCATCACGGCTCGCGGCACGGTAAAAGTACCTCAGGCCGCGGCATCGCGCTGCAGGCGTATCGAAAACCGTGGGGGAGGGGAAGAGATGAAGATCGGTTGGGAATCGTCCCGCGCGTCGCGCGCGTCCGTGGGCGTGATCGTCGCCACGTTGTGTTCCACCGGCGGCATTGCCGCGCCGCAGGCTGAGGATCAGGTCAAAGAAGGTGTGCTTGAGGAGGTCATCGTCACGGCGCGCTCGCGCGAGGAGAGCTTGTACGATGCGCCGCTGTCGATCACCTCGCTCGGCGCCAACGAGATCCGCAATGCAAATCTGCGCGATATCTCCGATCTTGCCCAAGTCGCACCCGGATTCTTCTATACGCCGCAGGTGACCTTCAGCTCCTCGCGCGTCACGCCCGCGCTGCGCTTTCGCGGCATGACGATCCCGCGTAACGATCCTCTCGAGCAGCTCGGTGGCGTATTCGTCGAGGGTGTGTATCTGTTTGGCGGCGCGCAGTCCTTGACCTTCGATGACATCGAACGCGTCGAGGTGATCAAGGGGCCGCAGAGTGCGCTCTTCGGGCGCAGCACTTTTTCGGGTGCCATCAATTTCATTACCCGCGAGCCCGGCAACGAATTATCGGGCAAGGCTTCGCTCGGTCTCGAAACACGCGGCTCGCGAAACTACAGCGCGAGTCTTGAGGGTCCCCTTGGCGATGCCTGGAGTTTCCGGTTGAGCGGGATCTCTTCAACCAAGGGCGCGCACTTTCGGGCGACCGACGGTGGGGAGCTCGGTCGCGAGGAAACCGAAGTGCTCAATGCGCAGATTGTCTGGAAGCCCGTCGAGGGCGCGCGCATCCGAGTGCGCCACAGCGAGGTGAATCTTGACGATTCACGCAATGCGACGGTCAACCTGAACCCGAGTCGGCCAGAGTTACTGATCGCGCCGGGGCGTTGCACCACGGGCACGCGCCCGTTTTGGTGCGGTTCGCTGCCGGACTTCGACAAGCTGGCAGCCGGGGCAGCCAGCGCGGCGACTTCGCTGGTGCCGCCGGCCTTCGCCAAGTCGAACTCGCCGAATGTCGTCGTCGATGTGCTCAAGAACAATCTGTCGAATCCGCTGCTGACGCGCAGCCTGCCGTACATCAACGATACGCCGCATCTCGATGAGGCGGGACTCGCGGGGATTTTCCAGCGCACTTCGGTCGAGGGTGAGTACGCCTTCTCCGGCGGTACCACGATCAACGTGACCGCCGCCGACAGCCGCATGGCTGCAACCTCGGCCAACGCGAGCACCGACGACAACGGCAACCAGTATGTCGTCTCGACCAATATTTTGACCGATCGTAGCGTCGACTTCCGCGTGAGCTCGGGCCCGGGCCGATTCACCTGGCTGATCGGTGCCAATCAGTTCGAGCAGCGTTCGGTGGGTGGGTTGAGCGGTACCGGCGCCCTGATCTCGGTGCTCGATGCGACCAATCGTGTCAGCTACACGCCGCCCGCGGTGTACAGCGGGCAGGGCGAGGTGCAATACAAGTCCGGGTTCTTCGCGCTGCATTACGATGTGACGCCGGAGTTCGGTGTCGACTTCGAGGGCCGGTATCAGGTGGACGAGGCGACCACCTCGCTGGGCTTGGCGACACAAACTTCGTCGACCTATAAAAACTTCCTGCCGCGCGCGATTGCCACCTACAAGCCCACGGAAGATCTGACGAGCTATTTGTCGTGGTCGCGTGGTGCGACGCGCGGCACGACCAATTCTAACTTCGCGCTGTTGTCGCCCGCATTGCAGAGCACCATCAGCGCCATTCCGGGCTATGCCTTCGATGTGCCGGTGGAGAAGGTCGACAGCTACGAGCTTGGCATTAAGCAAGTGATGCCGCGGGTGCGCTATGCGGCGACGGCGTTCTACATGGACTGGCAAAATCTCAAGAACACCGTCAACACGCCGTGCCCGAGCAATCTTTGCGGACCCGGATTGCCCGGCGCCTTTGCGCCTGCGGTCATTCCGTCGGAAGCAGAGATCTATGGTCTCGAACTTGAGGTCGATGTACAGATCACCGCGAACTGGGACGCCTCATTGCGCGCCGATCGGGTACGTGCGAAGTATGGCCGCTTGTTTACCCCGCTTACCCTGCAGCCGACCGGCCGCGATGATGCGACCGGCAAGACGCCGGTTGGATTCCCGGGTACGCAAGTTAGTGCGAGCAGCACTTATCGGGATGACTTGACGGCGTTTGGCCGATCGGGTGACTGGTTCGTACGCGGTGAGGCGACGCATACCGGTCGTATCTACGTGGATGAAATCAACCAGAGTTGGATTGACCCGAAGACTCGTTTGAACCTGCGCTTGGGCGTCGAGCTCGAAGAGCTGCGGATCGAGGTGTACGGCGAAAACCTCGCCAACGACAAGGCTTGGGCCTCGGCCGTACGTGGCTCGGCTTCGAATTTCCGCGTCGGTCCGACCTCGGTCTCGCAGCCAACCGCGTTCGCGGTATTGCCGAGGTTGCGGACTTTCGGCGTGCGAGTCGCCTACGAGTTCTGATCGATCACAAAAACGCGAAGTGGAGTGAGTATGCGCAGTGTTAACAAGCGGTTTCTGACTGCGCTATGCACGTTGCTCGCGATATTTGCAGGGGTGGTGGCGACAGGCGAATCCGTCGCTGCCGACCTCGTGGTGCGCGATGTCACCTTGTTGGATGGTACGGGGGCGCCGGCGCAAGCCGGTGTCTCCGTGCACGTCCGCGACGGACGCGTGTTCGCCGTGCGCCCGCGCGCGCCGCGCGTGCGCGGCGCCACGGTCATCGATGGTCGTGGCAAGTTTTTGATTCCCGGGCTGATCGATACCCACATCCACTTGCAGGGCGGACGTATTCCGCAGCCGGGCGGCGGCGTGCGTATCGATCGCGAGCTCGCGGTCAGGACCCTGCACGGCTATCTCTACAGCGGCGTCACCTCGATCGTCGATCAGGGCAATGCCGCGGATTTCATCTTCGGGTTGCGTGCCGAAGAGCGCGCGGGCACGCTGCTCGCGCCGCGGATCTTTGCCACGGGCGCGAATATCACCGTGCCCAAGGGTTACGGCGACAACCCGTTCTCGATCAAGGTGGGCGACTTCGCCGCTGATCGGCCAACCCTCGAGGCGCATTTTGCGCGTCGGCCGGATATCCAGAAGTTCCTGTACGACGAGCTCGGCACGTTCGGTGCACCAAAGGCACCCGTGCTGCCGGACGATGTCTATGCAGCAATCGTGCGGCTAGCCAAAGAATCGGGTATCCGCACTACGGTGCACGTGGTCGATGGTCAGGGCGCGCGCAAGTCCCTCGAAGCGGGTATCGAGGGGTTCTCGCACACGGTTCGCGCGGGCATCAACGAGGACACCATCGCGCTGCTGCGTGAGCGTCGCGTGCCGGTGTCGAGTACCTTGGCCGTGATTACGCATATCGCACGCGTCGCCGATCATCCGGAGTTTTTGCAGGGCGAGCTTTTCAAGGCCACGGTCGAGCCTGAACAATTGGCTGAACAACAGGGCGCCGAGCGGCAGCGCTACATCAGCTCTGGCATGTCGGCACGCTTTCAGCCGATGGTGCCGCAGATGTTCAGCACCGCGCGGCGCATGCACGAGTCGGGGGTGATCGTTGCGCTCGGCACGGATCGCACTTTTGGAGCGTCCGTGCACATGGAGCTCGAGTTGCTGCACGAAGCGGGCATCCCGCTCGCAGACTTGCTGCGCATCGCCACGTTGAACGGTGCGATTTATCTCGGACTGGAGCGCGAGCTTGGCTCGATCGAACCCGGCAAGCGCGCCGACATGCTCCTGCTGGAGGCCGACCCGCGTGGCGATGTCGCCGCCTATCGGCGTATCGCGGCCGTTTTCAAGGAAGGTCGGTTTATCGATCGCAGCGCGCTTGATGTGCCCGCCAATCGTCGTCGGAGTGTTGAATGATTCGGACCCCTGTTCTCATCGTGGGTGGTGGCCCCGTCGGCCTCACTCTCGGTATCGATCTTGCGCACCGTGGACAGCCCTCGCTGCTGGTCGAGGAGCGCCAAACCGCGAGCGAGCATCCCAAGGCGACGCTGCTCGGTTCGCGCTCGATGGAGTTCTTCCGACGCTGGGGACTCGACGAACCCATTTTTGCGGCCGCCGTCCCCAACGATCACCCGTACTACATCATCTTCACCACGCGGCTCGCGGGGCAGGAGTTGCATCGGTTTCGCTCGCCTTCGATCAATGAAGGCCGTTTCCGCGACGCCGAGGCGCTCAAGCGTTTTCGCGAGCTGGAGTGGTCGCCGTACTCCAAGACGCAGATCGGTCAGCAGGCCCTCGAGCCGGTGCTGCGCCAGCACGCAGAATCTTTGTCACCGCTCGAGATGCGTCACGGCTGGCGCTTCGAAACGCTTGAGCAGCATGCTGATCACGTACGCGCGCGGATTGTCGAGGTCGCCACCGGCCGCAGCGAAGAGGTGCATGCGGACTATCTCGTCGCCTGTGATGGCGGCGCAAGCGGGATCCGTCGCGCGCTCGGCATTCGTCGCAACGGACGCGGCCGGATGCGCTCCAACGTCAGCTTTTTCTTTCGCAGTCGCGATTTTCTCGATGTGCACGCCCTCGGCGTCGCGAATCTCTACTTCGTCTTCAGTCCGGGAAGTTTTGGTGTGTTCACGGCGATTGACGGCGTGGAACTCTGGAACTACCAGTACTATTTCCTTGATCCGACGCGAACGACCGAAACGCCCGATGCCGCCGAAATCCTGCACCGTGCGGTGGGTAAGCCGTTTCAATTCGAGTTGCTGCAAACGACACATTGGCACCATCACCAGTCCGTCGCGCGCAGCTGGCGCGCGGGTCGCGTGCTGCTCGCGGGCGACGCGGCGCATCTCTTTGCGCCGACGGGCGGCGTCGGCATGAATACGGGGATCGGCGACGCCTGCGATCTTGGCTGGAAGCTCGACGCCATCTTCCGCGGCTGGGGCGATGGAGCACTGCTCGACGCCTATGAAATCGAGCGCAAGCCCGTGGCGGTTCGTAACAGCCTCATCTCGGCGACCAACTCCGACAAGATCGACATGGTCATGGACGAGACGCCCGAGGGCATCGACGATGACGCGCCAGAAGCCCAGCAGGCACGCGCGCTGCTGTCGCGAAAGATCAAATGGTTGGCGCGCCAGTTCAATAGCGCCGGTACCCATCTCGGTCATCGCTACGTCGATTCGCCGCTGATCGTTCCCGACGGAACACCGGAGCCGCCCGATGATCCGAGCCAGCTCGTCCCCTCGAGTTGGCCCGGGATGCGTGCACCGCACGCCTGGATGAACGATGGACGTTCGACGCTCGATCTCTTTGGGCGCGAGTTCGTGCTGTTGCGTTTTGGCGGGCACGAGGGCGCAATCGATGCGCAGCCTGCCATTGATGCGGCCGCCGCGGCGGCAATGCCGCTGCGCCTCATCGATATCGACGATGCAGCGATCGCCACGCTGTATGCGCGCCGCCTCGTGCTGGTACGTCCCGATGGTCATGTGGCCTGGCGCGGCGATCGCTTGCCTGAGGATGTTGCTGCGCTCATCGATCGGGTACGCGGCAAGGCTCGCTGACTGGCCGTGAAGTCGGCATTCGCGAAGTCCATCCTCTTTGTGCTCGTGAGTGTGTTGCTCGCGAGTTGCGGCGGCGATGACTCTCGCATTAGGCCCGGACTGCGTATCGCCGTACCGAATATCCCACCAGCGATCGGCAACCCTTATCAAGGCGTCACGGTCCCGACGACGCTCGCGCTGCAGGCTATTTTTGACACGGTGACGACGGTCGACGCCGACGGTAATCCGGCGCCGGGTCTCGCGACGGCATGGCGACAGGTCAGCCCGCTGGTATGGGAATTCGATCTCCGTGAGGACGTCCGCTTCAGTAACGGCGAAATCTTCGATGGCCAGGCGCTGGTTGAATCCGCGCGGCATATGGCCAGCAAGCGGGGGCGTGGCGAGACCATCGGCAGCATGTTGGTGCAGATCGAGCGGGTCGAGGTGGTGACTCCACGGCGTGTGCGCGTGGTGCTCAACGAGCCGGACGCCCTGTTGCCACTGCATGTCAGCGTATGGCGTATCCCGGCGCCGAAGCATTTTAAATCTTTGAAACTCCCCGCCGGGGCGCGCGAGGCGCTCGGCACTGGACCCTACATGATCGAGGCGCGCGGCGATGGCCGCTTGCTGTTGCGCGAGAACCCGCAAGCTTGGCGCAAGCCCGCGATCCCGGTGGTCGAACTGCTGATGATTCCCGACAAGACCGCACGCTTGCAGGCGTTCATTTCTGGTGCGGTGGATATGGCCCTCGTACTGTCTTTCGATGATCGTGAGGCCGCCGAGCGGGGCAGGGGGCGTATGGTGCCGCGCCTGACCTCACAAGTGGATTTCCTGGGGTTCCGCACCATCGACAACCCCGATACGCCGCTCGCCGATCCGCGGGTTCGGCGCGCCCTCAACATGGCGGTCGATCGACAATTATTGACCGAGTACCTGCTCGGCGGAGCGACCCGACCGACGAGCCAGCTTGCTCCGCCCGGCAGCTTCGGGTTTGATCCTGCGCTGCCGGCATTCCCTTTCGACCGTGACTTGGCACGCCGCCTGCTGGCCGAAGCAGGCTATCCGCAGGGCTTTGCCCTGACCATGGTCGTAACCACCGGTGAGGTCGCAGGCGATGCGCTCTATTACCAGCAGATCGCCGCGGACCTTGCGACCATCGGCGTTCGTTTGGAGACCCGCAGTCGACCGCCGACCCGACTACTGCAGGAGGTATTCTCGGGCAACATCGGCGCCGACATGTTCAGCTGGAATACGCGAGGCACGGATCCGCTGATGGACTTTCGTCATCGCTCGTGTTTACAGGCCTCCGAAGCGCGCCGCCCATTTCATTGCGACCCGCAATTGACGCCGCTGCTGCAGGAGGCGATGAATGCGAGCGATGAGGTCGAGCGTCGCCGCCAATATGCGGCGATCGCGGCCTTCGAGCGTGAGCATCCGCCGGGGCTTTTTCTTTGGCAACGACCCGATTTCGATGTCATCAGAGACGACTTGCAAGGCTACGCACCCGTTCAGGATCAGTTGTATCTCGAGCGGATTCACCGTGCTTCGATGACGGGGACAACTGGGGCGACGGCGGGAGTGACGGCGCCATGAGTGAGTTGCTCGCACAGCTGCGCAAGCTGATCGTGCTCGTGCTGGCTGTGGGCTGTGCCTTGTTCTTTTTGCTGCGCGCCGCGGGCGATCCCGCCTATGTCATCGCCGGGATGAACGCGACGCCCGAGCAGATCGTCGCAGTGCGCGAGCAGTATGGGCTCGACCAGCCGCTGTGGCGCCAGTTTGTCGTCTATCTTGGCGGGCTCGCGCGGCTCGACTTCGGTGAGTCCATCAGTAGTGGCGATCCGGCCATGGCGCTGGTGCTCGATCGATTGCCGCACACGCTGCAGCTCGCGTTCATGGCCATGCTGCTGAGCATCGCCGTCGCCATCCCCCTCGGCGCATGGCTCGGTGCGCGGCCGGAGGCGCCGCTGCGCCGCGCGGTGTCGGGCGTGGTTTTCGTGCTGCAAGGGTCGCCCGGATTCGTACTCGCGCTGCTGATGATCCAGCTCTTTGCCGTTGAATTGCTGTGGCTACCGTCGATCGGCTATGACGCGGGAGATTGGCGCACGTGGGTCCTGCCAACTTTGTCGCTGGCCATGTTCTCCGCGCCGAGTCTTACGCGAGTGATTGCGGCCAACGTGGTCGAGGCGATGCACGAGGACTACGTACGTACCGCGAGAGCCTTCGGCGCGTCCTTCAGCGTCACGCTGTGGCGGCATGCGTGACCCAACGCGCTGTTGGGGGGTGCCGCGCTCGCCGGTGTGCAGTTTGCGGGTTTGCTGAGTGGCAGCGCAGTGATCGAGAGCATTTACGGCTGGCCGGGCCTCGGCTCGCTGCTGCTCGAGTCCGTCTCCACGTTCGATTTTCCGGTGGTACAGGCCGAAGTCTTCGTCATTGCGTTGCTGGTGTTTTTGGTGAACGCCTCGACCGATCTGCTCTTCAAGCGACTCGATCCGCGCTTGAGGGATCGACGATGAACGCCGCGACGTTGCATCCGGGAAGAGTGCAACGGACCGTTGCGCTGTTGCGCGAAGCGGTTCGTATTCCCGAGTTGGCAGTCGGTGGCAGCGTTTTCATAGGCTTGCTGCTGCTCGCCCTGTTCGGTGATTTCTTTCAGACCCATGACCCGGGCAGGAGCGATCTCACGCAGCGTTTCCTCGGCTTCGGCGAGGACGGTCATTTACTCGGCACAGATCACATGGGGCGCGATGTCTGGAGTCGTCTCGTTGCCGGATTGCAGTGGTCGATGGCCTGCGCGTTTGCGGCCAACCTCATCAACCTCGTGATCGGCACGGCGCTTGGGCTGGCCGCAGCAGAACGCGCGGGCGTGTTGCACAACCTGTCACGTCAGGTAACCGATGCGCTGCAGGCCTTCCCTTCGTTGATCGCTGCCATCGTTGTGGTGGTGCTGGTCGGCCAGGGCTTCGTACCGCTGGTGCTGACCCTGGGTCTGCTGTCCTGGCCGATCTTCATGCGGGTGACGAATGCCGAGGCCTCGAGCCTCTACACGCGCGATTACGTGAAAGCCGCGACGATTGCGGGCGTCAGTCGCATTCGAATCATGATTGGTCATATCGTGCCGGGTTTGCGCGCCACCTTGGTGTCGGTGTTCGCGCTGCATTTCGCTGCGCTGCTGATCGCCGAGAGCGCGCTGTCGTTTCTCGGCATCGGCGCGCCGCTCGGCGTGCCGACCTGGGGAAACATGCTGGCCGAGAGTCGCCAGTATGTGCTGGTCGAACCGCGTCTGCTGCTGGTGCCCGCAGGCGCCATCATCCTGACGGTGATTGCCGCGAACCTGTTCGGCGATGGTCTTGGCGTGCACGCTCGTCGCGGGCGCCGCGCGGAGGATCGATGAGCGCTGCGTTGCAGATCCTCTCGCTCACCTTGCATCTCGGCCGCGAGGCTCGCGCGCTCATCGACGATGTGTCGATCGAGATCGCGGCAGGCGAAACCGTGGGGGTCGTTGGTGAGTCGGGCTCGGGAAAATCATTGACTGCACTCTCGGTGCTGCAGTTGTTGCCCGGCGCTGCGATGCACATAGCGCCCGGCAGCAGTATTCGGCTGCAAGAGCAGGAGCTGATCGATGCGACGCCGGCCACGCTCGAAGGTCTGCGCGGCGCGCGGGTGGCCATCGTTTTTCAGGAACCGATGACCGCGCTGAATCCGGTGCGTTCGATCGGCAGTCAGATGAGCGAGGTCATTGCTCGTCATTGCGGTCTCCTCGGCAGCGCCGTACGCGAGCGCGCTCTCGAGCTTCTGCGCGATGTGCGTATCAACGATGCCGAGCGAATCTTTGACGCTTTC
>SXGQ01869147.1_pt1 | contig 10199 bp, 10 predicted proteins | sample 3178371 | NCBI WGS metagenome assembly SXGQ01 (sample SAMN11356859, study PRJNA531348) | freshwater metagenome | isolation source: freshwater sample F1-20 | place: China: Fuxian Lake, Yuxi | collected 2017-12-25 | reverse complement strand
GCCCAGCACCGCAATGAACTCGCCGGCGGTCACCTCGAGGTCGAGGTCGCTCCAGAGGGCGCGGGAGCCGAACCCGAGAGCCCCGCCCCTGATGCTCAGCACCGGGGCGGGGTCAGGCACGAGCTCGGCTGACGTCACGGCGTGGTCAGCGCCGCGGCGATCGCCTCGAGGTTTGCGCGCATCCACGACACATAGTCTTGCGCGTCGGGCAGGGTCTCGGTGAACGAGACGACCGGAATGCCCGCTGCCTCCGCGGCAGAACGCACCCGCTCGGTCTCGGGGCTCGCCGTCTGCTCGTTGTAGGCGAGCAATCGGACATCGCCTGAGTCGATGAGGTCGAGGGTCTGCTGCAGTGCGAGCGGCGGTACATCGGCGCCTTCCTCGATGGCTTCGGAGAACTCGGCGGGGGTTTCGTCGTCGAAGCCCAGCTCAGCCAGCAGGTAGGCGGGCACGGGCTCGGTCGCTGCGACCGTGCCGCCACCGAGCTCGGATCCCAGCCGCTCGAGTTCGCCCTCGAGGGTCTCGAGCTCGGCTTCGAAGGCCGCGAGGTTCTGCTCGTACGCGCCAGCGTTCTCCGCGTCGATGCTCACGAGCGCATCTGCAATCGCCGCGGCGACCGTACCCATCACGTGCACGTCGTACCACACGTGCTCGTTGACGCCGTCGAGGTGGCCGTGGTCGTCCTCAGCGTGCTCCTCATCGCCGTGGTCGTCATCCGCGTGATCCTCGTCGGCGTGGTCGTCCTCAGCGTGGTCGTCTTCCACGAGTCCCGCTGCCTCGACAGCGCTCACGATGACGGCGGTCGAGCCGGATCCGGCGACGAGCACGTCGATGAACGGGTCGTAGCCCCCACCGTTCTCGATGACGAGATCGGCTCCGGCGATGGCCAGCTGGTCTTGCGCGCTCGCCTCGTAGCTGTGCGGGTCTTGCGCCGCGGACTCGATGATGCTGGTCACCGAGGCGAGGTCGCCGGCGATCGACGAGGCGATGTCGCCGTAGACGTTCGTCGACGCGACGATCGAGAGCCCTTCGGTGGCCGGTGCGGCAGATGCGCAGCCAGTGAGTGCCGCGCCAGCAGCGACGGCGACGAACAGGGTGGGCAGTGAGCGTCGAGAGGTGCGCATGCACAGAGACTAGGACTTATTGATAACGGTTGTCAAAACGATTCTCAATAAGGCCATGTCGGGCGCCGCCACAGGATGCCCCGCTAGCGTGCCGCCATGTCGAACCGCCGCCGCATGCTCACGATGACTGCTCTGCACCGAACGATGCTGCGACTGACCGGTGGCCGAGTGGGGTCTCGACTGGGCAGCATGCCCGTCGTCGAGCTCACGACACGAGGCCGACGTTCGGGTGAGGACCGTCAAGCGCTGCTCACTGTCGCTGCGCGCGACGGGGCCGCTCTCGTGATCGTGGCGTCGCGGGGCGGCGACGACGCGCATCCGGCCTGGTATCTGAATCTTGTGGAGGAGCCCCGCGTGTTGGTCGGCGCGCCCGGCGCGACCCCCCGGTCGATGCGGGCTCGCACCGCCGACGACGCCGAGCGCGATCGGCTCTGGCCAGAAGTGGTCAGCTCGTACAGCGGTTATGCGCAGTATCAGCGCAAGACCGCACGACAGATCCCGCTCGTCATCCTCGAGCCGGATCGCTGACCGTCAGTCGAGCAGCAGCGCGGGTTCTTCGATCACGCTCGCGACGTCGGCCAAGAAGCGGCTCGCCACGTCTCCGTCGACGACGCGGTGATCGAACGAGGCACCGAGCGTCGTCACGAAGCGCGGGCGCACCTCGCCGTCGACGACCCACGGCTTCTGCTTGATCGTGCCGAGCGCGACGATCGCGACCTCGCCCGGATTCAGGATCGGCGTGCCGGTGTCCATGCCGAAGACGCCGATGTTCGTGATGGTGATCGTGCCGTCGGCCATGTCGGCAGGCTGCAGCTTGCCGTCGCGCGCCGTGATGGTCATGGCCTCGATCGCCTGGGCGAGTTCGCGCAGGCTCAGGTCTTGCGCGTTCTTGATGTTCGGCACGACGAGCCCTCGCGGGGTGGCCGCGGCGAAACCGAAGTTGACGAAGTGGTGCACGATGATCTCGGTATCGGTCCAGGTCGAGTTCACCGTGGGGTTGCGGCGCACCGCCCAGATCATCGCCTTCGCCATGATGAGCAGCGGCGAGACCTTGATGCCCGCGAAGTCGGGGCTCGCCTTGAGACGCTTGACGAACTCCATCGTGCGAGTCGCGTCGACATCGACGAAGAGCCCGACGTGCGGTGCACTGAAGGCGCTCTTCACCATGCCCGCAGCGATCGCCTTGCGCACACCCTTGACGGGAATGCGGTCTTCGCGCTCGTTCGGCCAGGCCGGGGTCTGAATGTTGCGGAAAACGCTCGCCTGCTGTGCGTGCCTGATCACGTCGTCGCGGGTGATCTCGCCGGCGAGCCCCGTGGCGGTCACCGCCGCGAGGTCGACGTCGAGGTCTTTCGCGAGCTTGCGGATGGGCGGCTTCGCGATGACCGGTCCGGAATCGGCGGCCGGTACCGAACTCAAACGCGGGGTCGCGGCGACGGCGGGCTCAGCGGGCGCTGCCGTGCGGCCCCTGGTGCGACGCGAGGCGACATGTCCCTTGGCGCCGTAGCCGACGAGCACCGCTCCGGGCTTGTCGTCCTCCGACTCGCTCGCGATGCTCGATGCAGTGTCGGCGACCCCATCGGCGGCGCCCGTGTCGGGTGCGGTGGCCTCACCGTCTCCGCGCACCGAGATGATCGGGGTGCCCACCTCGACGGTCTGGCCTTCGTCGACGAGCAGAGCATCGACCGTGCCGGCGAACGGCGATGGCAGTTCGACGAGCGACTTCGCCGTCTCGATCTCGACGAGCACCTGGTTGATGGTCACGGTGTCGCCGGGCTTGACCCGCCACGACACGATCTCGGCCTCGGTCAGGCCCTCCCCGACATCGGGGAGCTTGAAATCGGAGACGCTCACGGTGTCCTCCAGTCAGGGCTGCGGTCAGTATGCCAGCGCGCGGTCCACCGCGTGCAGAATGCGGTCGACGTCGGGCAAGTAGACACCCTCGAGCTTGGCGGGCGGGAAGGGAGTGTCGTAGCCGCTCACGCGCAGCACGGGGGCCTCGAGCGAGTAGAAGGCGCGCTCGGTCACGGTCGCCGCGATCTCTGAGCCGATGCTCACCGAGCCGGGAGCCTCTTGCGCCACCACTAGTCGGCCCGTGCGTCGCACCGAGTCGAGCAGGGGCGCATAGTCGATCGGGGCGAGCGAGCGCAGATCGACGACTTCGATGCTCGTGCCCTCCTCGGCGGCGAGTGCGGCGGCGTCGAGCAGCATGCTCACCATGGCGCCGTGGCCGACGACGGTGACATCGGTGCCCGCGCGCACCACTCGCGACGCGTGCAGCTCAGCGCCCGCCGCGTCGAGGTCGACCTCGCCTTTCGGCCAGTAACGGCTCTTGGGCTCGAAGAACAGCACGGGGTCGGCGCTCGCGATGGCCTGCTGGATCATCCAGTAGGCGTCGTGCGGCGTCGCGGGACTCACGAGACGCAAACCCGGAGTGTGCGCGAAGTAGGCTTCGGGGCTCTCCTGGTGGTGCTCGACCGCGCCGATGTGCCCGCCGTACGGCACCCGGATCACCACGGGCAGCTGCAGCGAGCCCTCGTGGCGGGCGGTGAGCTTGGCAAGCTGCGACGTGATCTGGTCGAAGCCCGGAAAGATGAAGCCGTCGAACTGAATCTCACACACCGGCCGATAGCCGCGCATCGCGAGACCGATCGCGGTGCCCACGATGCCCGACTCGGCGAGCGGGGTGTCGAGCACGCGCGTCGCACCGAACTGCGCCTGCAGGCCCTCGGTCACGCGGAACACCCCGCCGAGAGGCCCGATGTCTTCACCCATGAGGATGACCTTCTCGTCAGCCTGCATCGCGGCGGCCAGCCCGAGCGTGAGGGCCTTCGCCATCGTGAGCGTCTCGACCGCCATCACGCACCACCCTCGAACGAGGCCTCGTAGTCGGCGAGCTGCTGGCGCTGAGCATCCATGACCGGATGCGCATCGCTGTAGACGTGGGCGAACATCGACGCGGCGGGCGGCGGCTCGAGGGCGAGCGTGCGCGCCCGGGCCTCAGCCGCGAACTGCTCGGCCTCGTCGTGCACTTCGGTGAAGAAGGCGTCGCCCTCGCCGAGCCCGCGCAAGTAGGTCTCGAACCGCGCGATCGGGTCGCGCTCTTGCCAGTAGTGCAGCTCGTCATCGTCGCGGTACTTCGTCGGGTCGTCGCTCGTCGTGTGCGCGCCGATGCGGTAGGTGAGCGCTTCGATGAACTGCGGGCCGCCGCCGCCGCGCGCGGCATCGAGGCTCGATGCGGTGGCGGCATAACTCATGAGCACGTCGTTGCCGTCGATCTGCACGCTCGGAATTCCGAAGCCGCGCGGTCGGTGGAACAACGGGGTGCGCGACTGCACGCGCACGGGCACCGAGATCGCCCAGTGGTTGTTCTGCAAGAAGAACACCTGCGGGGTCTGGTAGCTCTGGGCGAAGACGAACGCCTCGTTGACGTCGCCCTGGCTCGTGGCGCCGTCGCCGAAGTAGACCATGACGGCGGTGTCTCTCGAGGGGTCGCCGGTGCCGACGAGTCCATCGAGCTGCACGCCCATCGCGTAGCCCGTGGCGTGCAGGGCCTGCGAGCCGATGACGAGCGTGTAGAGGTGGAAGTTGCCGGTTTCGGCCGGAACCCACCCGCCGTGCGTGTGCCCGCGCAGCATCGTGATGATCTGCACGAGGTCGAGACCGCGGATGAATCCGACGGCGTGCTCGCGATAGGCAGGGAAGATGTGGTCGTGCGCTCGTGCGGCGAAGCCCGAGCCGACTTGCGCAGCCTCTTGCCCGATGCTCGGAATCCAGAGCGCGAGCTGGCCCTGGCGCTGCAGGTTGCCCGCCTCGATATCGAAGCGGCGCACGACGGTCATCGTGCGGTAGAACTCGCGCAACTGCTGCTCGGTGAGTGCCTCGATGTAGGGCAGGTAGGCCTCGGTGGCCTCGCTGTCGACGCGAGTTCCGTCCGGTGCCAGAAGCTGGAGGGTCTCCGGCGTGTACGACATGGATTCCACTCTAGGCCCGACCATATGCCGACCCGTCAGAGGGTTCGCACAACCTCGCCCGCGATGCGCACGAGAGGAGCCACAGACTCGGCCTCGCCGATCGAGACGCGCATGCCCTCTGGCGGGAAGGCCCGCACGACGATTCCCGCGGCCCCGAAGGCTTCTGCCGCGCTGGCGGTCGCCGAACCGGTCGGCAACCACACGAAGTTGCCCTGCGAGACGGGCAGGTTCCACCCCTGATCGCGCAACGCGGCCTGCACCTCGTCTCGCCGTCGCGCAAGAGTGTCGACGTGACCGAGCAGCTCGTCTTCGTGATCGAGCGCTGCCAGCACGGCCCGTTGCGCGGCTGCGGTGACCGAGAGCGGGATCGCGGTGCTGCGGGCGGCCTGCACGATGATCGGATGCGCGATCGCATAGCCCACGCGCAGCCCGGCCAGACCGTAGGCCTTCGAGAACGTGCGCAGCACGACGAGATTGGGGTAGCGGCCGATGAGCTCCGCGCCATCGACCGAGGTCTCATCGCGCACGAACTCGACGTATGCCTCGTCGAGAATGACGAGCAGATCGTCGGGCACGGCGGCCATGAACGTCGCGAACTCACCAGCGGTCACGATCGTGCCCGTGGGGTTGTTCGGGGTGCAGACGATCACGACGCGAGTGCGGTCGGTGACCGCGGCAGCCATGGCCGCGAGATCATGGCGCGCATCCGGCAGCAGGGCGACGGGCACTCTCGTTGCGCCGGCCACGGTGACGAGCCCCGGGTATGCCTCGAAGCTTCGCCAGGCGTGCACGACCTCGTCGCCGACCGTCGCGGCCGCGCTGATGAGCTGCGCGAGCACCGCGACCGAGCCGGCACCCACGATCACCTCATCAGGTGACACCCCGTGGCGCGCGGCCAGACGTTCGCGCACGACGAGCGCAGAGGCATCGGGATACCGGTTGATGTCGAGATCGCGAATCGCGGCGAGCACCGCGGGATGCGGCGGAAACGGGTTCTCGTTGCTCGACAGCTTGAACGCATCGGGCGCGGCGGGGCGCCCCTGCGCGTAGGCGGGCAGGGCGACGATCTCGGGGCGCAGACGCACGGGTGCAGGCACCTCGTCAGCCTATGTCGACGGAGTCGTCACCGGATGGTCGTTTGCAGGAGTGATGCCCGCCTCGGCATAGTTGACCCATGGCCCGCTTTCTGATCCGCCTCATCATCAACACCATCGCCCTCTGGCTCACGACCCTCATCGTCGCCGGCGTCTCCGTCGTCTCGTACGGCGCTGAGGGTGACACGGTGGCCCTCGTGCTGACGTATCTGCTGGTCGGTCTCATCTTCGGCCTCGTCAACGGCATCATCGGCAACCTCATCCGCATCGTCGCGTTCCCGCTCTACATCCTCACGCTCGGCCTCATCGCGCTCATCGTGAACGGACTCTTGCTGCTGCTCGTCGCCTGGATCTCGAGCCTGATCGGCTTCGGACTCGAGGTCGACGGATTCTGGTGGGGCGTGCTCGGTGCCATCGTGCTCGGACTGCTGAGCTGGCTCATCGGCATCCTGCTTCGCCCGCTGATGGGCCGCAAGCGCTCCTGAGCAGCACCGTCACGAGCCGCCCGCGCTGAGGCGCGTCGCCGTGAACGCCATGCGCTCTCCGGTATCGCGCGCGACCGGCAGAGCGGCGCTCGTCGACTGCAATGTGCCGTTGGAGTGCTCGTCTGCGAGCGACGCTGTCGCTTCGTAGCGCTCGATCTCGTGCGCGGGAAGCACCGAGTCGCTGGTCGCGACAACCGGGAGCGCGTCGCCGCGCACGATAACGGCGTTCGTCTCACGACGGATGCCCGAGAGCACGGGAATGAGATCCTCCCGATGTTCGATCACGACGGCGGGATACGTGCCCAGCACGGGCATGCCGCCGGTCGGGGCGCCGACCGTGACGAGCCCCGTCGTGTTCCACTGCCCGGATTCAGCGAGCGCCGTGGCAATCGCGCCGCCTTGCGAGTAGCCCGTGAAGACGACGGAGCTCGCTGCAGTCGCGCCCGCAGCGAGCAGCGCAGCCTGCACCGCCTGCAGCGAGCTCGCGTTCTGCTCGGCCACGAGCGCGACGTTGCTCGCCATGTCCCACGGCCGATCGCCGCCGAGCTCAGCGTGCGAGTCGGTGCCGGCGATGTACACCTCGAAGTGCCACGTGCCGTCGGGAAGGGGATACCGCTCGATCACGATCGGGATCGCGGCGTCGGGAACCCGCCCGACCCGATCGGCGAGCGACGTGGGGGGTGCGCTCGCCGTCGTGCCCTCGCCGCGTCGGCGATCGGCACCGACCTGCTCGACGCGCACCGGGTCGACGCCGCTCGTGCCCGCCAGCGCAGCGAGCCCTAGCACGGCGAGCGCCGCCGTGTCGATGCCCGAGACGCCAGCCCCGGTCTCGCCCAGTGCTGCGACGAGCGCGGGCGGAACCCCGAGCGCGCCGAGCGCGGCGTCGTCGACCGCCGTCAGCGCGACTCGGAGCGACGAGACGAAGCGCGGGTCGCTGAAGACGGGCGCGACCTGATCGAGTGCGATTCCGGCCCCGTGCGCTGCGCTGTCGCGCATGTGCTGGGGCAGCACTGCCCAGACGGCTGTTGCGGCGATCGCGGCGTTGATAAGCGCCGGAACGAGCACAAGACCGAGTCGTGAGGCGATGAGACCCACGGTGGCCGCGAGCTGCGCCAGCACCGACTCGACTGCAGTCGTCGCTGCGCCTTCCGTGAACGAGTAGAGCTCGATCGCTCGGCGCAGCACGTGCGCGAGCTCGTCGAATCGTTCGCGGGCCCGAACGACGTGCCGTTCGACATCGGCGAGATCGGCATCGCGTGACGCGCTGTCGTGCGTGCGCAATGGTCGCAGGCGCAGCACGACCTCGTGGCACTCGGCGCTGGCCCGCTCCAGCCGCAGGGCGAGCGCCTGCAGGTGCTCGGTCTCGACCTCCGTCGTTCCTCCGACCGTGATCGCTGTCGTCATGGCATGCCGCCTCGAGCAATCGCCTCCGCGTCGGCGAGGGCGGCGGCGGCGAGCAGGTGACTGCGCACTCCGTCGAGTCGCGTCACCTCCCGGCCGAGCACCGCTTCGTGCTCCGCGACCGCGCTCGCGAAGACATCGGCCGCGGGCCCGCGCCAGCCTGCAAGGTCGCCCGCGTGCGGCAACGCTCGCCTGATGGCGACAATTCGCTCATACACGTCGTCGACGAGCCTCGCCTGCCTGCGCAGCTCGGCGGCTCGGTCGGCGACGACGCCCGCAGGCGAGCATCCGTTCATCGCATCGCTCACGGCGACTCCTTCCTCCTGTCGCCTGCTGAACCGGGTCGATCTTGGCGGTCGGAGCGACCTCGACCAGTGCGACGACGCTGCTCGGCACGCACGCGACTCGGGCGCCCGAGTGTGGAGGAGGGCCAACTGGGACACAATGGGGTCATGAGCTTCGACCGGGTACTCGCAGAGCCCGGGGTCTTCAGCATCTGCTTCGTCTGCACCGGCAACATCTGCCGGTCGCCGATGGCCGAAGCTGTCTTTCGTGATCTGATCCGCGCGCGCGGCTGGGAACAGCACGTCACGGTCTTCTCGGCCGGCACGGGCGAGTGGCACGTGGGTGAACGCAGCGACCCGCGTACGCTCAGCTCGCTCTCGAGCCGCGGGTACGACGGCGCTGGCCACCGCGCTCGGCAGTTCGAGGTCGACTGGTTTGACAAGCTCGACCTCATCATCGCTTTCGACCGCACCCATGAGCGCATCTTGAAGACGTGGGCGCCCGACGACGACGCACGGTCGAAAGTGCACTTGCTCATGAGCTTCGACCCTGAGAGCAACGGGGCGCTCGATGTTCCCGACCCCTACTACTCCGACACCGCGATGTTCGACTCGGTGCTCGGCATGATCGAACGGGCGTGCTCGGCACTGTTCCGTCAACTCGAACCCGGAATTCGACAGGGAGTTTCATGAGTCCGCTCAGCATCCAGCCCCTCAGCCCGCTCGACGGGCGCTATCGGGCCCAGGTCGCGCCGCTCGGAGAGCACCTCAGCGAAGCGGGATTGAATCGCGCCCGCATTCAGGTCGAGGTCGAGTGGCTGATCCACTTGACCGATCACGAGCTGTTCGGCTCGCGGCGACTGAACCCTGAAGAGCTTCGCCAGTTGCGGCAGCTCGTCACCGAGTTCGGTGATGACGACATCGCAGACCTTGCTCGGCGCGAGGCCGTCACGCGGCACGATGTGAAGGCCGTCGAGTACGTCGTGCGCGATCGCCTCGCCGCCCTCGGCCTCACCGAGATCGCCGAGCTCACGCACTTCGCCTGCACGAGCGAAGACATCAACAACCTGGCCTACGCCATCACGATCCGCGCGGCGGTGCGGGATGTGTGGATGCCCCGGGCACGGTCTGTCGTCGACGCCTTGCGCGAGCAAGCGCTCGCGCTGCGCGACGTGCCGATGCTTGCGCACACCCACGGTCAGCCCGCGACGCCCACCACGATGGGCAAAGAGCTCGCCGTCGTCGTGCACCGCCTCGAGCTGCTGCTCGCGACGGTCGACGAAGTCGAGTACCGGGGCAAGTTCTCGGGAGCAACGGGCACCTTCTCAGCGCACCTCGCCGCCGACCCCGACCACGACTGGATCAGCGCATCCCGCGAGTTCGTCACCTCGCTCGGGCTCACCTGGAACCCGCTCACGACGCAGATCGAATCGCACGACTGGCAGGCGCAGCTCTACCAGCGCATCAGCCACGTCGGCCGGGTGCTGCACAACCTGTGCACCGACATCTGGAGCTACATCTCGATGAGCTACTTCCGGCAGATTCCGCAAGAAGGCGCCACCGGCTCGTCGACGATGCCCCACAAGATCAACCCGATCCGCTTCGAGAACGCCGAGGCGAACCTCGAGCTCGCGAGCGCCCTGCTCGACTCGCTCGCGGCCACGCTCGTGACCTCACGGCTGCAGCGCGACCTCACCGACTCGACGACGCAGCGCAACATCGGAGTCGCCCTCGGGCATTCGCTGCTCGCACTCGACAACATCGAGAAGGGTCTCGGCGAGATTGCGATCGACGAGTCGGCGCTCGCTCGCGACCTCGACGCCAACTGGGAGGTGCT
>SXGQ01718384.1_pt1 | contig 10199 bp, 5 predicted proteins | sample 3178371 | NCBI WGS metagenome assembly SXGQ01 (sample SAMN11356859, study PRJNA531348) | freshwater metagenome | isolation source: freshwater sample F1-20 | place: China: Fuxian Lake, Yuxi | collected 2017-12-25 | reverse complement strand
GGCCCAGGTGTCAACCATGGTGCCTTCGCCCACCCATGCGCCGATGTTCACGTAGCTGGGCATGAGGATTGCGCCCTTGGCAATGAAGCTGCCGCGCCGGGCCACGGCCGGGGGCACGACCCGCACGCCGGCGGCGCGCATCTGGTCGGCGTCCAGGTTGGAGAACTTGGTCTTGACCTTGTCAAAAAAACCGAGGTCACCGGCGCGCTTGATCTCGTTGTCCGTGAGGCGAAACGACAGCAGCACGGCCTTCTTAATCCACTGGTGCACGGTCCACTGGCCCACAGCCTGGCGGCTGGCCACTCGCAGGCTGCCGTTGTTGAGCTGACCGATGACGGCCTCCACCGCATCGCGGATGTCCTGCGAAGCGCTCGCAGGCGAGAGTTTGGCGCGGTCGTCCCAGGCCGCTTCAATGATGGACTGCAATTGCTCGTTGCTCATGATTTACTTTTTCGATTGAATGAATTGGACGATGCGTTCGGCCGCTTGCATGCATTCGTCGCTTTCGGCGACCAAGGCCATACGCACTCGGCCGGCTCCAGGGTTCAGGGCAAGACCATCGGGCCCAGGCGCCTGGCGCGCCAGGTAGCTTCCGGGCAACACCACCACATTGTATTGAGCCAGCAGTTGCCGCGAAAATTCGGTGTCAGATTCACCGAACGCTGCGGGCACCTGCGCCCACAAGTAAAAACCGGCATCGGGCAGTGCCACGTTCATGACCGATTGAAGCAGGGGCGTGACCCGCGCAAATTTTTGCCGATAGAGCTGTCGGTTGAGCTTGACATGCTCCTCATCGTCCCAGGCGGCACGGCTGGCCGCCTGCACGACCGGGCTCATGGCGCTGCCGTGGTAGGTGCGGTAGAGCAAAAAGGACTTGAGGATGTCGGCATCGCCAGCGACAAAGCCCGACCGCAGGCCAGGCACGTTGCTGCGCTTGGACAGGCTGGTCAGCGTGACCAGGCGTTTGAAGTCAGATCGCCCGAGCTGCGCGGCCGCTTGCAGGCCGCCCAAGGGCGGCTCGTCGCGAAAATAGATTTCGCTGTAGCACTCGTCTGAAGCAATGACAAAACCGTAACGGTCACTCAGATCAAAGACTTCGCGCCATTCGTCGATCCCCATGACCGCGCCGGCTGGGTTGCCGGGCGAGCAGACGAACAGCATTTGCGTGCTTTGCCAGACCGACTGCGGGACGGCGCTCCAGTCGATGCCAAAGTTGCGTGCCGGATCGCTGGGCGCGTAGTGCAGGCTCGCACCGGCCAGCAGGGCCGCGCCTTCGTAAATCTGATAAAAGGGATTGGGCACCACCACCGTGGCCGCGCGGCTGGGGTCGATCACGGTTTGCGCCAGGGAAAACAGCGCCTCGCGCGAGCCATTGACCGGCAGGATCTGGCGCGCTGTGTCGACCTTTACCCCATAGCGGCGCTCGATCCAGGCGGCCATGGACTGTTTGAGGGCCGGCTCGCCTGCGGTGGCGGGGTAGCTGGCCAGCCCGCCGAGCTGGTTGATGAAGGCGTGCTTGATCAGCTCCGGCGTGGCATGGCGCGGCTCTCCAATGCCCAGGCTGATCGGGTGCAGTTCGGGGTTGGGAGTGACGTCGGCGTGCAGCTGACGCAGCCGTTCAAAAGGATAGGGCTGCAGGCGCGAGAGCAGTGGATTCATGCCTGCATTATCAAAGAAGGGGGCAGGTGCCCTTTGAGAGCGCGCGCTCTGATGGGCAACGCTTCTTCGAGCCCACATATTCCACTAGTACTTTTGGCTATCATGGCGGCAGGGCAGGTTGATGTGATTTGCCCGCTTGATGGTCCGAACTTCCATGCTCACTTTACAAACGACGCGGGTTTACCGCTGGCTGCTCGATGCCTGGAGCCGCCGGCTGCGCGGCGAGCGTGCCGAGTCGCCCGAGGTCGCTTCAGAGTACCTGCGGGCGATATTTAGCAATTTCATTTACAGCAGTTCGGTGGCCATTGCGCTGCTGCTCTACCTCTACAGTCAGGCGCCACCCGATTTGTCGGGCGTGATGGACCTTTGGGCCGAAATCTACATGGTCTATCTGGTTCTTCGCCTTCTGGCGGGCCTGTCCTATCCGCGCCGGCGTCAGCCCAGTGCACAAGAGTTGCGGTTTTGGAACGGTTTGTCCATCCTGATTCAGGCCCTCAACGGACTGGCATTGGGGGCTTTGGCCATTTTTGTTTACCCTCTTTTTGATCTGTACGTGCAGTCGGTTGCCTTGATGGTGGTGCTGGTGCTCGTTGGCGCGACGGCGTTCAGCCTGTCGGGGCAGTGGTTGGCGCTGGCCGTCTACGCGCCGCCGGTCTATGGCAGCTTTGCCTGGGTGATCTGGCACCAGGACCACACTTATGCCCAGGGCGTCGCGGTCTTGGTCGTCGCCCTGTTTGTGCTGCATATTTTGTATGCGGCCAACCATCGCCGGACGCTCGTGATGGGGCTGTCGCTGGCGCGGCGCAACGGAGAGCTGGCCGATGAGCTGCGGCTCAAGAACGGTCAGCTGCAAGAAGTGGCCACGGCCCGCAGCCGGCTGCTGGCCACCGTCAGCCATGACCTGCGGCAGCCGGCCCATGCGATAGGCCTGTTGTCCGAGCGGGCCATGTCCGACCTGTCGCGAGACGTCCTCATGGGCACACTGCGAGACCTCAATGAGCTCAGTCAGTCGCTCAGCGCATCCTTGACCACGCTGATGGACCTCACCCGCCTCGATGCCGGTCTGGTGCAGCCGCGTATTCAGGCCGCGCCCCTGGGTCAATTGCTGATGCGGCTGCAGGCCGAATATGGGCCTTATGCGCGCAACAAAGGCTTGGAGTTCACAGTCGAGCCGTCCGACCGGTGGGTCCAGTCTGATCCGGTTTTGTTGCACGCGATGCTGGCCAATTTGGTCTCCAATGCCATCAAGTACACACCCAGTGGCCGGGTGTCGGTGGCGGTCGAGTTGGCGAGCGACCGGGGGCAGTTGCAACTGTGCGTGCGCGACACCAGTTTGGGGATAGCGGCAGAGCAGCTCGACCAGATTTTCAAGGAGTTTGTCAGGCTCGATGCCTCGGAATCAGGCACAGAGGGATTGGGGCTGGGCCTGTCCATTGTCAAGCGCTATGCGCTGTTGCTTGGCCACCGTCTGCAGGTGCAGTCGCAGCCTGGCCAAGGCTCTGAGTTTTCCGTGTTTGTGCCCCTCACACTGGCCGACCCGACGCACGATGCCAGCGAAGCCGGGACCACACAGGTGCGACTTCAGGGGGCTCGGGTGCTGGTGGTGGACAACGTGGACCTGCTGCTCAGCAGCATGGTCAAAACCTTGTCGGGCTGGGGCTGCCAGGTGTACGCCGGGCGCAGCCTGGCCGAGGCGGCCGAGGTCTGCCGGGGCCAGATGATCGATGTCTTGATCAGTGACTTTCACCTGGGCGACCGCGAGCCCGACGGCCTGCAACTGATCGAGTCGCTGCGCGAGCAAGCCGGCCGCCGAGTACCCGCCTTGCTGATGACGGGCGATGTGTCGGCGCAACTGGAGTCCAGTGCTCTGCAGCAGGGTGTGCAGGTTCTGCACAAGCCGGTTCGCCCCAACCTGCTGCGTGCATGCGTGATCCAGCTGCTTGAAGACAGTGCAGCCGCAACGGACCCGCGTGATCAGCCCTGATCCTTGCCCAGAAATTGGTTGAGAACCCGCAGGCTTTCCTCGATGCGTTCGATATCCTGCTCGCTCGGCGGCGTCTGGCGCCGGACCGTTGCAAAAAAGTAGTGCTTGAGGTAATCGCCCAGGGCATAGAGTCCGTCCTTGGCCTCTTCGGTGTTGCTGTCACACAAAATGATGGCGCGCGAAATGGCATTGAGGACGGTGTGGTGTTCGATTTTCATGGCCGGATATGAAAAGTAATTGAAAAGCATTATCACGATTCATCCAAAATCACACCATCGGGATGACCCGCGGCAGACGCGGTCCCGGTTGGGCCGTGCTGCGGCTCGGGCCATAATCCGATCCAAAGTGGCTGGGCTTAGGCCTGCAAATGCGTTTGCCCAGCGCGCCTGTTTTTTCGATGGTTGGCTGCCGCCGGGCGGTCAACGTTAACCGGTCAGTACTGCCTGTGCGTCTCAATTCGATCAAGCTTTCGGGATTCAAGTCTTTTGCCGAGCCCACCCACTTCATGCTGCCGGGCCAACTGGTGGGGGTGGTCGGCCCCAATGGCTGCGGCAAATCGAACATCATGGACGCGGTGCGTTGGGTGCTGGGCGAGAGCCGTGCCAGCGAATTGCGCGGCGAGTCCATGCAGGACGTGATCTTCAACGGCACCACCAACCGCAAACCGGCCAGCCGCTCGAGCGTCGAATTGATTTTTGACAACGCCGACCACCGCGCGGGGGGGCAGTGGGGTCAGTTCAGTGAGATTGCGGTCAAGCGTGTGCTCAGCCGCGACGGCACGTCGAGCTACTACATCAACAACCAGCCGGTGCGCCGGCGCGATGTGCAAGACGTGTTTCTGGGCACTGGACTAGGTCCCCGCGCTTACGCCATCATCGGTCAGGGCACGATCAGCCGCATCATCGAGTCCAAGCCGGAAGAACTGCGTCTGTTCCTCGAAGAGGCTGCGGGCGTTTCCAAGTACAAAGAGCGCCGCCGCGAGACGGCCAACCGGCTGCACGACACCCGCGAAAACCTGACCCGGGTTGAGGACATCTTGCGTGAGCTCGGCAGCCAGCTCGACAAGCTCGAGCGGCAGGCGGAGGTGGCCGTACGCTACAAGGAAATGCAGGCTCAGGTCTCGCTCAAGCAGCAGCAGCTTTGGTTCATCAAGCGCAGCGAGAGTCAGGCCGACCAGGCCCGCTTGCAGACCGAGGTCGATCAGGCCACGAACGCGCTGCAAAGCCGTCTGGCCGATCTGCGCCAGACCGAAGCGGACCTGGAGACTGTGCGCCAGGGACATTACGCTGCCGGCGATCAGGTCAATCAGGCCCAGGGGCGGCTCTACGAAGCGAGCGCCGAGGTGGGGCGGCTGGAGGCCGAGATCCGCTATGTGGTGGAGGGGCGCCAGCGGGTTGAGCAACGCCTGGTTCAGTTGCGCGAGCAGAGCATACAGTGGGCCACCCGCAAGGATGAAGCGAGCGGGCAGATTGATTCGCTGGCCGAGCAAAGCGCGCAGGCCCAGGAGCAGTCGGCCTTGGTTCAGGCCCAAAGTGAGGAGCACGCTGCAGCCTTGCCCGCCATGGAGGAGGCTCTGCGCTCGGCCCAGGCCGGCGCCGCCGATCAGCGCGGTGCCGTCTCCCAGGTGCAGCAGCAGATTCAGGTGCTTGCCGCCGAGCAGCGCAACATTGAGGAAATGTCGCGCGGCCTGGGCGCGCGGCGCGAGCGCCTGCTGATCGACCGCAACGCCCTGGCAGCCCCCGACGAGGCGCGACTGGTCCATCTTCAAGAGCAATTGGCCGATGCCACTTCGGCGCAGCAGGTCTTGCAGGCTCAGTTGCAAGAACTCACCGAGGCCGTGCCGCAGCTCGACGGGCAGCGGCGCGAGCGCCAGCAGGCCGCCAACGAGCAGTCGGCTCGCCAGGCGGATCTTTCGGCCCGCCTGCAGGCCCTGCGCGCCTTGCAGGAGCGGGTCAAGACCGACGGCAAGCTCACCCCTTGGCTGGCCAAGCATGGGCTCGAAGGCATGCAAGCCCTGTGGAGTCGTCTGCACATCGAGCCTGGCTGGGAGACAGCGCTGGAGGCGGCGCTGCGCGAAAAGATGGGTGCACTCGAGGTCAGCCGTCTGGACATGGTGCGCAGCTTTGCCGGTGACAGCGCTGGGGCTCCACCCGCCAAGCTGGCGTTTTACACCCCGCCCGCAGCCCCTGCGGCTGTGCGCGAGGCGGCATCGCCCTTCAAGCCCCTGTTTTCCCTCCTGCGCCAGCACGACGCGGCCCAGTCGGCCCTGCTGGCAGATTGGCTCCACGGCGCCTTTGTGGCCGAATCGCTCGAACAAGCGCTGGCAATGCGCGATCAGCTGCAAGCCGGGCAGGTGATTTACGTGGCGGCCGGGCACGCGGTCAGCGCCCACGGCGTGAGCTTTTATGCCCAGGATTCCGAGCAGGCCGGCCTGCTGGCCAGAGCCCAGGACATCGAGAACCTGGACAAGCAGCTGCGCGCCCAAAGTTTGATTGTCGAGGAGGCGCGCGTCGGCCTTCACCGCGCCGAGGCCGCTTATGCCGACGCCTCCCAGCGACTGGCCGCCGTGCGCCAGGAGGCTGCCCAGGGGCAGGACCGCTTGCATGGGCAGCAGGTGGAACTGCTGCGCTTGCAGCAGCTGGCTGAGCAAACCCGCTCGCGCAGTGCCCAGCTCGCCGGCGAGCTCGAAGAGGTCGACGGGCAGTTGGCCGAGCTGCAGGAGCGACGTGTCACCGCCGAGGCCCGCTTTGAAGAGCTGGACATGCAACTGGCCGACAGCCAGGAGCGCCTGGCTCAACTCGAAGACCGCGTCATCGAGGCGCAGCGCACGCTCGATCAGGCGCGCGAACAGCAGCGCACCCTCGAGCGTCAAGCGCAAGAGGCTCAGTTTGCTCTGCGCGCACTTGATGCGCGAATCGAGGAGCTGCGCCGCAGCATCGAGATGGCCACTCAGCAGGCGGCCAGTCTGGTGGACGAAGAGCGGCGTGCGCACGAGGAGCTTGCTCGACTTTCTGACGTCGCCGCGCAGGCGGGCCTGCAGGACGCGCTCGCGCTCAAGCTCGAGCGTGAGGCCGAACTGGGCGCCAAGCGCAGCCAATATGACGACCTGACCGCCAAGCTGCGCGCCAGCGACGAGCGGCGCATGCAATTGGAGCGCGAGCTCGAGCCCATGCGACAGCGCATCACCGATCTGCAGCTCAGGCAGCAGGCCAGCCGCCTGGGCTTTGAACAATACGAGCAGTTGCTGCTCGACGCGCAGGCCGATCTTGCAGCGCTGCAGGCCTCCATCGAGCAAGGCGGCGTCCGCCTGGCCGGCATGCAGGGCGAGATTGACCGCCTGCAGCGTGAAATCGCCGCGCTCGGAGCGGTCAATATGGCTGCGCTCGATGAGCTCAATGTGGCTCGTGAGCGCAAGGGCTTTCTGGATGCCCAGTCGAGAGACCTGACCGAAGCCATGACCACGCTAGAAGATGCGATCAAAAAGATCGATATGGAAACCCGCGATCTGCTCTCAAGCACGTTTGAAACGGTCAACACCCACTTTGGCAAGATGTTTCCGCAGCTCTTTGGCGGAGGCAATGCCCGCCTGATCATGACCGGCGATGAGATCCTCGATGCTGGCGTGCAGGTGATGGCCCAGCCACCGGGCAAGAAGAACCAGACCATCGCCCTGCTGTCTGGCGGCGAGAAAGCGCTGACCGCCATCGCCTTGGTGTTTGCCATCTTTCAGCTCAACCCGGCCCCGTTTTGTTTGCTCGACGAGGTCGATGCACCGCTGGATGACGCCAACACCGAGCGATACGCCAGACTGGTCAGCAGCATGGCCAGCGAAACCCAGTTTCTTTTCATCTCGCACAACAAGATCGCTATGGAAATGGCCCAGCAACTCATCGGGGTCACGATGCAGGAGCAGGGCGTCTCACGCATCGTGGCGGTGGACATGGAGTCAGCGTTGAACCTGGCAGAAACGGCGCTCTCATGAACAACTTGCAACTGGCGCTGGCCGTGCTTGGCGCCGTGGTTTTGGCCGCGGTGGTTGCTCACGGTGCCTGGACCTCGCGCAAGAGCCGGCCCAAGCAGGCCGACAGCGAAGCTGCGCAACCCCCACCGCCGCCCATGGACTTCAGCCTTCCGGTGGCCGCCGATGCCCGCAGCCGGGAGCCGTCGGGCGAACTGGCCGCTTCGGTCGAGGGCTTTCAGTCCTTGCCACAGCCCAAGCGCGAGCCCGGACTCGACGGACTGATTGATGTCATCGCCCCCATTTCCATCGAGGGCGTGGTCTCTGGCGAGGCAGCGCTGGCGGCCTTGCCGGCCACGCGCCGCGTCGGCACCAAGCCATTTGGCGTGGAGGGCCTGAGTGCCGAGACGGGCTCCTGGGAAGCGCTGGCTCCTGGCCGACGTTACAGCGCCTTTCAGGCTGGCATACAACTGGCCAACCGGGTGGGGCCGATGAACCAGATCGAGTTTTCGGAGTTCGTCACCAAGGCTCGGCATTTTGCCGACGCTGTGGGCGGCGAGCCCGAGTTTCCGGACATGCTCGAAGAGGTGGCCCGTGCCCGCGAACTCGATCAATTTGCCGGTGAACACGATGCCCAGCTCAGTTTCACGCTGCGCGCGCGCAATGCCGCATGGAGCCCGGGCTATGTGCATCAGAGCGCTGCGCGCCTGGGTTTTGTGGCCGGTGTGATTCCGGGTCGCATGGTATTGCCGGCCCAGGTGGAGGGTCAGCCTCCCATCCTGATCCTGTCGTTTGACCCGCAGGCAGCCCTGGCCGAAGAGCCCGAACAAAGCGCTTTGCGCCAGATCACGCTGGCGCTGGACGTGCCGCAGGTCTCGCGTGAAGACAAACCGTTCGAGCGCATGTGCGAAGCGGCGTTGACTTTGGCGGCCACCATGGAAGGCGCGATCATTGACGACAACGGCAAGCCGATCCGGGCCGAGACCATGGAGTCCATCCATGCCGACCTGCTCAAGCTCTACGACACGCTTGAGGCTCGGGATCTGCCGGCCGGCTCCGATCTGTGCCGGCGTCTGTTCTCCTGACGCGGCGGGCTCGGCGCTGTTTGCCGCACTGTGGTCTGCGTTGTTCAGCCCTGTGAGCCGGCGCAGTCCCAATTGCACTGTGAGCTGACCTTGAGTTTTGGAGCCCATTGACCGTGGACCTGTTTTCATCGGCCACCCCTGCATCGGTCGCCGCCTCAGAGGATTCGCCACCGGCTGCTGCAGCCAGCCCGGCTGAGCGCGTGCGATGGCTGCGAGAGCAGTTGCACCATCATGCGCACCGCTACTACGTGCTTGATGAGCCGCAGATCCCGGATGCCGAATACGACCGGCTGTTCAGGGATTTGCAGGCGCTCGAATCGGCCCACCCCGATTTGATGACCCCCGACTCCCCCACCTGCCGCGTGGGTGGCGCACCCCTGGCCGAATTTGCCAGCGTGCGTCATGCCGTTCCCATGCTGAGCATCCGCACCGAGACCGACACCGAGGCCAGTGGCGCCCAGGCCTTTGACGCCCGGATTCGGCGCGAACTGGGTCTGGGTCTGGCCGACGCGCCTGTGCAATATGTGGCGGAACTCAAGTTCGATGGGCTGGCCATTAACCTGCGCTATGAGCAAGGCATTTTGGTGCAAGCCACCACCCGGGGCGATGGCGAGGTGGGTGAAGATGTCACGCAAAACATTCGCACCATCGGGCAGATCCCGCTGGTGCTCAAGGGTGTCGCAAAAGCGGACGCAGTGGCCAAGGTCCTCAGCCCCCACCCCGGTCCTCCCCCAGAGGGAGACGGAGCAATATCAGTTCAGCCACCACCCGTCGAGCCAGACCGCCAAAGTACAAACTCCTTGCCCCTTGGGGGGGGCGCTGGCGCGGGGGCATCTGAGGTGGTGACACATGTGCCGCCGGTGCTCGAAGTGCGTGGCGAGGTCTATATGCGTCGCGATGACTTTGAGGCACTCAACGAGCGTCAGCGGCATAAGATCTCCCAGGGTGTCAAAGGCGAAAAGACCTTTGTCAACCCACGAAATGCCGCCGCTGGCGCGGTGCGCCAGCTCGACCCGGCCATTGCGGCGCAGCGCCCCTTGAGTTTTTTTGCCTACGGTCTGGGCGAGGTGCTCCTGGGCCCCGGCACCCGCGCGGCGCAAACCCACTATGAATGGCTCATGCAGCTGCGCCAATGGGGTTTTCCTGTGGCCAGCCAGACCCGGCTGGCCAGTGGAGCGGATGAATTGATCGCTTTTCACCGCGAGATGGGCCAGGCCCGGGATGGGCTGCCGTTTGACATCGACGGCGTGGTCTACAAGGTCAACAGCCTGGCGCTACAGCAGCAACTGGGCTTTGTCACCCGCGAACCGCGTTGGGCTGTGGCCCACAAATATCCGGCGCAGGAGCAGCTGACCGAGGTGCAGGCCATCGACGTTCAGGTTGGGCGCACCGGCAAGCTCACGCCGGTGGCCAAGCTGGCGCCTGTTTTTGTCGGAGGTGTGACGGTCACCAACGCCACCTTGCACAACGAGGACGAAGCCAGGCGCAAGGACGTGCGCGTGGGCGCTACCGT
>SXGQ01011835.1_pt1 | contig 10199 bp, 5 predicted proteins | sample 3178371 | NCBI WGS metagenome assembly SXGQ01 (sample SAMN11356859, study PRJNA531348) | freshwater metagenome | isolation source: freshwater sample F1-20 | place: China: Fuxian Lake, Yuxi | collected 2017-12-25 | reverse complement strand
GACCAAGTGTTGCATGGCCTGTTGTAGTTCAATGTGCATGTCTAGCTCCTGTGGTGAAAGAACACCAGCAACATGAATGAAATCAAGGCTGCTGATGTGAATACAGGATATGGAGCAAGAGGTGTGCCAGCTTTTACTTGCTGCTTTGTGCCAGAAGCTTGACGCAAACTGGCAACAAGTTGCCGTTTGCTTAGGTAAAACGAAAAAAGCCACCGGGTTTAACGCCGGTGACTTTTAAAGGGGCTTGGCTGTTGCAGCCAAGCTTACCTATAGCTTGAAGCTTACTTAAGCAAAGCCAACACTGATTGTGCAGACTGGTTAGCTTGCGCCAACATCGCTGTAGCAGCTTGCGTGATAATTTGTGTCTTGGCCAAATTGGTACTCTCTTTAGCGTAGTCAGTGTCCAGGATACGGCTGCGCGAGGCAGTCATGTTCTGGTTAGCCTCGGTCAGGTTAGAGATCGTGGCCTCTAGGCGGTTCTGGAAAGCTCCCAGTTGTGCCTGGCCCATCGACACGGACTTCATCGCTGCATCCAGTGCGGTAATTGCCAAAGCTGCACCAGATTCGGTAGCCACATTGACAGAGGCGATTCTCAAACCGTTGCTAGCGCCGCCAATGGTACCGGCTTTGAAACCGAGCTTTTCCAGGTTGCCGTTACCGTCAGAGCCAGCCTCCAGCGAGAAAGTCAAATCAGACGACAAGCTGACTCGCGAGTAAGTAGTAACGGCAGTGCTGGCTGCTGAGTTAGCCGGAGTAGCATCCCCCAGTTTCACTGAGGCTGCCAAAATACCAATGTCTGTTACAGCAGCGGAAGCAACGCTACCGTAAGCCATCGCAATATTTCGGCCATCAGCGGCAGTCATGGTCAAGCCGCTGCCGTTGTCTGACGCCACCACACCTGTTTGACCTGAATACTTGTTGATCTCAGTGACGAGTGATCCACGGCTGGCGCCTGTCGTGGCGGAGAAGGCAATGGCTACACCGTTGAGATTTAAAGTACCTGCACGGGTGTGGGCTACAAAACCTGAACCCACAACCACATTGGGTTCAGCTTTGGCCACAACACCTGTTAGTGCAGACTTCTTGTTGATGGCCGCAGCAATGGCGATGGCGCTGGCTGCTTTTGTCGAAGAAGTTGCCGACACATCAGAGGCGGTGTCATCAGCCGTGATGGCAGCGTCAATGGAGATACCATTGATTTTCATGGTGCCGGCTTCCAGCAGACCTGTGGTTGTCGCAGAAGGCGCCACAGTCGTAGCCGCTGGAGTACGGGCAGTCGAAGACACAATCGAAACATTCGCTGTGTAAGTGCCGGCTGACAAACCAGCGTTGGCCACTGTGCCGTTGCTGGTGGAGCCAACCACCACAGGTGCACCGCTTGTGCTGCTCAGGGTGTAACCACCAGAGTTGGCGGTCGAAGCGCCAAGACCAGTAGAGAGAGAGGTGAATGAGCCTGTTGAGCCCGCGATTGCAACTGTAATGTTACGCCCATCATCCGCAATCAGCACCACACCTTTTTTCAGATCACCAGTATCAACGGCACGTACGCCAGTTTGAGAAGTAAGCAAATTAATGGCAGCGGTTGTGTTGGCACGGCTGACACCAGCATCGGTAGTGGTTGAAAAACTCGCAGTAGTGACTCCATTGATACTGATGGTGCCGGTACCAGCGGCTGCGGTCATGGCGCTACCAGAGACGGTTGTAGCAGTGACCGTGGCAGTCACACCCGTTTGAGCTGAGACGCGGTTAATGGCCGCAACTTTAGCAATCGCACTGGCGGCCTTTTCGGTGCCGCCATTGACGACAGTTATTGATGTAGCTGCAATGTTGACACCGGCCGTTGCCCCCGAAAGTTGGCTACCCGCATCGCCATCAGTGCCTGCAGTTCCAATGTCACCTGCGACTTTTGCCGTCATGATAACGTTATTACCACTAACGGCTGCGGTGTATAACTTTGTATTAGTTGAAGCATTGTATGCATTAGCAAAAAGCACAGCCACCTTTGCTGCAGAGTCGCCCATAGTACCGTCTGTCATTGCAGACAAAGTTACCCCATCAAATTTAAAAGTCTTCGTATCGGCCAATATAGGCATCGCAAGTGTCACAGTTTCAAAACCGGTGGTAGAAAGTGTGTCGTCATCGGCACTACTGGCACCAACGCTAACACCATTGATGGTTAAGTCGCCGGAGGAAATATTTTTTAAGGCACCTGCAGCGCCAGAAATACCAGTTGCAGACAAAGAAGAACGCGAGCCCAGGCCAAGGTCTTTGGTGCCCGCAGCAGCAATCTGCACGGTCATCGAGTCGCCGGAATTGACACCCGTTTGCAAGTTCAACTTGGTGGCTGAGCCGTCCAGCAGCTTAATACCGTTGAAGTTGGTGCGCGAGGCAATGTTGTCAATTTCTTGTTTGAGCTGGGTCACTTCGAGTTGCGAGGCAGCGCGGTTGTCAGCAGAGGCTGTACCGTTGGCAGACTGAACAGCAAGTTCACGCATACGCTGCAACATGTCGTTGATCTGACCCAGGCTGCCTTCAGCTGTTTGAGTCAATGAAATACCGTCGTTGGCGTTGCGAATGGCAACAGACATACCGCGAATGTCGGCGGTCATGCGAAGTGCAATGGCCAAACCGGCTGCATCGTCTTTTGCAGAGTTAATGCGAATACCAGTGGAGAGACGCTCCATGGCAGTTTCCATTGACTTGTTCACGTTGCTCATGGACGCTTGAGCCGCAAGAGCTTTCACGTTGGTGTTAATAACTGACATGGTCTATCTCCTTAAAGATGAAAAAATTGATTGACAAGAATTCAATTTGATTTCTTGTTAAATGATGATTCGGAACTTGTTTGCAAAAGTTGAGTGATTAAATGAAACTTTTCAAAAAACATTGATGTATTTGTTAAGTTTTTGAATTAAAGATGAGGCCCTTCATCTTCTCAATGCTGTGAGCTACGCGCACCACCACTTCATTGGGAATTTGACGAACTACTTCACCAGTGTCTGCGCTGCGCACAGTCACCACTGGGCCGCCCACAGCTTCATCGATGTGAAAACCAAGTCCACGTTTGCTACTGGTCAGTTGTTGATTGAGAATGCTCACGGCCTCTTGCACGTTTTGCCTAACTTCTGACGCATCAAACTTAATGGCCACCGGCTTTGGGGCTTGAACTTTGGGCGTTTCAGGAATTTGGATAGCAGAGCTACCAGGGGTGGCTGTGTTTGCAGGCGCAGGTGTATGGGGTCGCACAGCTGGAAAGCCAGAGACCCCTTGCGAAATATTGCTGATATCGGAAGCCATAGATTTCCGTTCCTTTCTTTAAAAGCATGCTGAACATGCCGAATACCACCGGACTCCTGTGCCAAGTAGCATCAAGAGAAGTTCAGTGGTAGGTGAATCGGCAAGGGCAAGACAAACTTGAGGGTTAATTTCAAGTTTTTTTGAAAAAGTGTTCTCTCAGAGGAGAACTAGGAGAAATTATTTGTTGGTGTAGGCCGACATCATGCCTTCAAAGGTGCTCTTCAGGCCAGTTTGAAGGCTTTTTGATTGACCAACGATGGTGTCCATGGCTGCAAATTGCTTGTTATAACGGGTCAGCATGGCGCTCATACGGGCTTCTAATTTTTCCAGCTCTTTTTTATAGGCGGTAATTTTTGTTGTTTGATTATTGCTTTGAGTTGTAATGGGTGCAGTCACATCAACCATGGAGCTTAGTTTTTTAACAGCCTCTCCTGCAACGCCGGCAGGCGTAGCGCTTGTAACGCTTAACTTTTCTTGGTTAGCAGTCAAAAGTGTCACCACGTTATCAAACTTGTTTTGTAGCGCACTATCTAGCTTCGTGGCGTCAAGCTGCAACTTACCCGTCTTGTCAAAGGTCAGCCCCAGATCCCTAAACGCGGCTAGTCCACCAGAGGGAGTGTTAGAGTCTGTTGTGATCAGGCCCCTGATGGTGGATCGGATTTGGCTGATGATATTATTACCAACTAAAGTTGCTCCATAAGTTGCCACTGTCGATTTAGGATCGGATACAACTCCAAGCATTGTGTTGGCGTCGTTGTATGAAGTTACCAAAGCCTGAATTTTGGTTTTAACAGCAGAGGTGTCTCGCGTAAAGTCAAGGCGTGCTGCAATGGCTTGTCCACTTGTGTCGGTTGCAGTGGTAGTAAACAACTCAAGTGTTGTTCCTGCAATAGCATCTGTAATTCGGTTGCTGCTGGCGGTAATGGCTATGCCGTTAACATTCAACGCAGCGTCCTCAGCCTGCTGTAGATTGGTTGCAAAGTTAACCCCAGCAACCGCCCCCCCGCCGGAGGCGAGACTGGATAATGAAAAAGTATTACTAGCCCCCGTCGCACCGGTCACCATAATTTTGTAAGGCGCGGCGGCATCACCAGTATTCACCAATTGTGCAGAGATACCCTTATTGGCTGCATTGATTGCAGCCACAACACCTGTGGGGGTCGTTGCATTTTGCGCAATTGCAATGGTATGACTGAACTGCGTTGCTACAGGCGCAGCGATATTTGCTGCGTTGTTTGCGTTTGAGGTAAGCGTCAATACGCCACTGTTGTTAAGGCCCGAAGAGTAGCTAGAAGAAAATTCTCCTGAAAATGTTCCAAAAACTGCGAGATTAGTGTTGTTGATAGTGCTTGAATTTTTAGCCCCTGCTGATGTGTCAAAACTTTGAAACATTTGACCCACCTCAGACTTTGTAAGAGCCCGATTGGCAGTCAAGGTAAGCCCGTTGATGGTGAGCGTGTCGCCCACATTCATGGCTTTGAGAGTGAGCGTCAATGTGGATTTAGTTCCACCCGTGCCACCAACGTCAGCGTTTCCTTGGGTAAATTGAACGCTTGGGGTTGGGACTATGCCTTTTAAGAGGACCAGATTGAATGCAGCACCAGTGTTAAGTTGTGACGTGGGAGTTTCAAAACCAGTTGTATTTGAAATACTCCTTTGCGGTTTAGCTAAATTACTGACCGTGACCGAGTGACTCCCCGCACTGGCTGTTGCCGTGGTGGTTACACTCAGAGCATTAGACTGACTTACGCGCGGCACTACTGAATTAAATGCGCTTTGATCTTTGATGTTTGTGAATGCTGTTTTCAAGTCATTCATAACAAATTTCAGAGCAGAATAACCAGAAATTGCAGCTTCAGACTTTTTAATCTTGTTATCAATTTGATTTTTTCTGGGTGCTTTCTCGGCATCCACTAAGCTTTGGGCCAAAGCTTTGACGTCAACGCCCGAGCCTGCTCCTAAAGCCGTGATGGTATTGGTAGTTGAAGTAACAGCCGTGGTTGCCAATTTAGGCTCCAAAAAGTGTTAAATCTGATTCAAATAAGTTGTGCATGCTGATTCGATAACTGATTCGGGTTGAGTTTCTAAAACTTAAGTGCCTTTTGATGACGCTTGTGATTTCAATCAATTAATGAAGTTGAACAAAGACAATTTACTCACCTTGGCAAAGCTGCTCTGCGCGGCTTCCAAGCTCAGCATTTGTTGGTTCATTTTGGTAATGGCGCTGGCGTAGTCCAGGTCTTCAATGGAAGACAAGGTGGTTTTAAGGTTGAGCGTCATATCCTCAATCACAGAGGTTTGTTGGTCAACCACATTCAAATTGGTACCTACCTCGGCTCTTGCCAAGCTCACGCCAAGCTGCAAGTTATCAAGCTCCCCCACGCCGCGGCTAATATCTGCGCCTTTGGAGTTATTGAGACCCGCAATAAGGTCGTCCATGACTTTGAAAAATCCGACCCCAACTGCTGTGCCATCGGTATCTGTTCTGTTAACCGACACAAATGCACCGGTACCTGTACGGTTAATGGGAATGCTGCGCTGCTCGCCTACGCGCACATTCATGCGCGTTTGGTCTCCCCGATACACTGGCACGCCACTAGAATTCTCGGCAAAGGCTTGTTGTTTTACGCGGCTACCTGCAAACAAGAAGTTGTCGTTGCTGTCTTTGGTGTTGGCCAAGCTAAGCATCTGGTCACGCAGGGCTTTCATTTCAGTGGCCAGACCTTTGCGGTCGCCTGGGTTTAAGGTGTCGTTGGCGCCTTGCACGGCCACCTCTTTGGCGCGCACCAATAAATCGCTCACACTTTGAAGTGTGCTTTCCTCACCTTGAAGTCTATTTTTGACAGTATTGAGACTACTTTGATAGCTATCTTGCCGATTCAAAATTGACTTTAAGCGCTGAATTGTGGCCGCCTGGTCTGGTGCGTCACTTGCGTTGATCACCTGCTTGCCTTGTGCTAGCTGAGCTTGAGTTTGGGTGAGCTTACTTTGAACCGTGCTCATTTGAGACGAGCCGCGCTGAAACATCAGCTGAGTTGAAATTTTCATCATGATGGAGGTTCCTGTCTTCAACGCACTTGCAGCACACTGTCAAACAACTGGCTGCTAACTTGCAAAATTTTGGCGGCTGCTTGGTAGGCTTGCTGGAATCGAATCAAGTCCGCCGCTTCTTCGTCCAAGTTAACGCCAGACACTTTGTCACGGGCGGACTCAGCCTGGTTGTAAACCACCTGAAGCGCCGATTGTGCGATCGAGGCTTGGCGCGCAATGTTTCCCATGTCATTGACATTGTCGATGTAAGCGGCTGCAAAAGTCTTGCCGCCTCCCATGGCAGGTTTGCTCTCCAAGTCGATCATCTTCAGCATATTTTCGTTATTGCCGGTACCGTCTTTGTTGCCGTCAATTGTGAAAATATCACCAGCCTTGGGTGGACTTGAAAATGAGATTTGAACCCCTTGGAAAACGAACGCAGGCTCAAGCTGCAGGGGATCAAATACACGCTCAGCCACTTTGGTATTCGTTTTGGTGTCAACAATTGTGAAGCGTGTCGCAGAATCGAAGCGTACTTCTAGGGGCGCTTGGCGCAAGGCTTGCTTGGCATCAATGGCAGCGCCAGTGTAGGTTGCAGAAATTTTGGCATCGCCAGCACCAGTGAGAAACACCAAAAGATCCTCGTTGGCTGCACCCTTGATGTAGGCGCCTGTTTTAAAACCAATTTTGATCAGATCTGCAGGTGTGCCTGTTCCAAATCCTAATTGGATAGGCGTATCTACGCCAGAAGTCAGGGGCCGTGTGAGGGTAACAATACCACCGTAGGTTTGTGGGGTCAGTCCTAGGGCATTGGGCAAAGCCGTGGTTGCAATGGCAATGTCTTGACCTTCAAAGCCTTCGGCATTGGTTAAGATTAAATTACCTTCGTCATTTAATTTGGCAATGACTTTTGTTATTGCAGACTTGTTGTTGATCGCTGTGACCAAAGCGCTTGCGCTGGGTAAAGCTGCTGCGCCATCTGCAATGACTGTTGTGACAGGTGAAGTAACACCCGTCTGCGTAATTGAAAGTGGCTGAGCTAAATTGATATTTTTAGCCAAAATAATAATTTCATTGCTTGCAGTCGCTGCAATGCCGTCAATTTTGGCGTCATTGACGGTTATGTCAGTAACGTTTGCATTGGCAGTGGTTGAGGTGGCAGTAACTGTGCCACTTGCTGTGGGGGCACCAGTAGAAAATCCTGCTGTGAAGGTGCCGCTGTATTTACCTAAACTTGCAGCAATTGGGTTGGCTAGCGTTAAATCAGCAGATGTTGTACCGGAGGTAATGTTGGCAAAAGCTGATGCAACTTCATTGGCAGTCATGTTCACTCGAGCGGTGAAAGTCAGACCGTTGACAGTGACAGAATTGTTGGGCCTGAGTGCTTTGAATGTAACGACATTAGACTCAGTCGTTGCAGCTGCAGCACCTTGAGTGGTGATCGAAACTACAACCGAGCTGGCATTGTTTCCAGTTGCTTCTAGGTCAGCTACGATGGAATTCGGGTTGCTTGACGTAAATTGGACTACTGAGCCGGTAGCGCCCCCAGTGCCGTAGCCCGTCAAAGTTCCAGAAACAGTAAAATTAGTTCCGGCTGATAAAGTATTGGTAACTGCTTTGTTGGCAAATGCCGAGGCTAAATCAGTTGCCGCTACAGAGCCTGATGCCGTAATTGTGATGCCAGCCAAGGTGAAAGTTTGACCCGTGGTTAATGCTGGAAAAGTCACGCTGGCCACTTCTGTGGTGGCGCCGCTTGCACCTTGTACTTTTGCAACTGCGGTGGTGTTGGCAGTGTTAATCCAATTTGCAATATTGTTTGCTTGAATTGAAGGGGTGGTGCTCAAGGCGGGTAAAGAGGTGCCATTCAATGTAAAAAGTCCACTGGCAATGCTGGTAGCCCCCGTTTGAATTCTGGTGCTTTTAAGTTCAGCTGGTAAATCGGTTGCAGAAAGGGGCGAGTGCTTTGTTGGATCAGCCTCGGCCAAATTCCAACGCATTTGTTTGCCAACCTCTGCCTTTGCGCCATAAAAAACTTGTAGGTTTTTATAGCTGCCAGTGCCTGCAACGTTTAAGTAGGCGCTGCTGTAGCCTGCATTAACCTCAAAACCGTTTTCTGGTTTGATTAAAAGACTTTGCAAATCGCTGTTGATGCTGGCACCAACCAATTGCCTTCCATCGCGGGTGAATACTTGCAGGTGTTGTCCAGGATCGGGCTCGCCCATTAAAAGGCTGACGTCTTGAAGCCCGTTTGTAATTGTTGCAACGCCCGTAAAGGGCTTACCAACAGACGCTACAAAGCTGACAGCAGATGCGTCGCTCGGGTTATTTTGCAGCACGCTGGTCAGTGTTGTAGGACCTGTCAACAGGGGGTTGGTATAGGCGATGCTGGCATCTGAGCCGCCAGTGTTGTTGGCAGCTTCGATGACGCGAAATTGTGCTGCAGCTGCAACACGCAGTGCATCTTCAAACGCCACTTTAACTGTTCCAGCTGCACCTAAAGGCTTTTTCTCGATCGAGAAAAGTGCAGTTCCTGCATTGCCGTATGCATCAATACCGCCTTCGTGAACAGCGTTGGTTTCTTTGACAAAAACTTGGGCCAAGGTATCAAGCGAGGCTCTACTGCTGTTTAAAACTTGTTCTCTAAAGGACAACAGGCCAGATAACTTGCCACCACTCAAGCCCGGAAGGGGCTCGGGCTTACCGAAGGGGTCTAATACAAGGCTCACTTTTTCTGGTGCTGCCGAATTAAATTGCGTACCTATGCGAACAAAATTGACACCATTGACTGCAACACTTCGAGTGATGGTGGGTCCCAAGCTGACAGTCACGGAGCCATTTTCTGCAAAGAAGGTATTGATTTTGGCGTAACCCGCCAGCTCTTTCAAAAGCAGGTCACGCTGATCGAGCAAATCTGCAGGCTGAGCGTCGGCTGATTTTTGTTTTGTCATCTGTACGTTCACCACCGCCAGCTGCGAGAAAATGGTGTTCATTGATTTCACGTATCCATTAACAGCTTCGTCAGTTTCACGCTGAACCAGATCAAGCTGGCTGGATAATTCGCCAAAACGCGCGGCTAGATTTTTAGAGTCCTTGACAAAACTGCTGCGCATCACAGTTGAGCCGGGGTCAGAAGATAAATCGCGTGCTGCGTTAAAGAACTGGTCTAACGCGCCACTTAAACCCATTGAGGTGCTACCCATGATGTCAATCACGCGATTGGCGTAATTGACCATTGGCTCTTGGCTTGTTAGATCGCTGGTGCTGTTGCGTAAGTTTGACTCAACAAAGGTGTCGTATTTTCGCTGAATGGCTTCAATGGCCACGCCAGTGCCTAAGTAGACTGTACCCACCTTAGCCACCGGATTGGCCTGCAGAACCACGGCTTGACGTGAGTAGCCCTCAGTCGCTGAGTTGGCAATGTTATTACTGATTGTGCCCAAGGCCCGCTGGTAAGACGCAACCGCGTTGGAGGCAACACTGACCAAATCGCTCATTTGTCACCTCCCAACAAATATTTAGGACTTGCGTTAAGCATGTAGCCCGAAGCTGCTTTAGGCAGTGCAAATCCATTTTGTTTTGGATTCAATACTTTGTCTAAGGACATACCCACGGCCTGCGGGTTCAGAGGGATGGGCTTTGTGGAGTTCAAAGCGGCAGGATCTTGCCGCTGCTTCAAAATATCTGCCGTAGTGGCAATGTTGGCTTGTTGTTGTTCAAGGTTTTTCACCAACATGTCGGCCAAGCCCATGCTGTTCTTTTTGGCCAGCTGCACGGAAACCTCTTTGTCGAACATGCCTTCAAAGGTTTCCATGGTGTTGGACTCAGACATTTCGCTCTTCACAATGGATTCGCGCATGGACTTCATCATCATT
>SXGQ01824901.1_pt1 | contig 10200 bp, 5 predicted proteins | sample 3178371 | NCBI WGS metagenome assembly SXGQ01 (sample SAMN11356859, study PRJNA531348) | freshwater metagenome | isolation source: freshwater sample F1-20 | place: China: Fuxian Lake, Yuxi | collected 2017-12-25 | reverse complement strand
CATCCACGACGTCTTCGGGCACGTTCCGCTGCATACGGACCCCGATTTCGCCGAGTTCCTGCAGACCTACGGACGCGCGGCCTTCCTGACCGATGACCCGGTCCACACCGAGCGGCTCGCGCGGCTCTTCTGGTTTACCGTGGAATTCGGGCTCATCCGGGAGGAAGGGCGCCTCAAGCTGTACGGGTCGGGCCTCATCTCGAGCGAGGGCGAGGGGCACCACGCGCTCTACAGCCCCGAGGTCGAGCGGCGCCCGTTCGATCTCGAGCGCGTCTGCAGCACCGCCTTCGAGATCCACCACTACCAGCCAATCCTCTACGTGCTCGAGAGCTTTGACCAGCTGAGCGAGGCGATGCGGACCTACGCCGACCGCCTGCTCGCGCTGAAGGCCGCCGCCTGAGACGTCACGGCGCGACGTCGAGCCATGGCGTCGCGTCGAGCTCGACGACGGTCACGAAGGCGCCTCGGGCGGGATCGAAGCCGAAGCGCGGGTGGTTGACCGCGCGCATGCGACGCATGAGGTGGTCGAAGTAGCGGCGCAGGCGGCGCTCCTTCGTCTCACCCGGCTCATCCCCGCCCCAGAGCGAGAAGTCGGCGAGCGTCTTGTCCTTCTTCGCGAGGATCTCCTCGAGCTTCGCGGCGACCTCGCCGCCCTTGCGAAGGAGGGCCTCGCGCCAGCGGGCGCGGTCCGCGTCCGAATAAGGTGCGACCTCGGTCGCGTCGACCACGTGCAGGGCGAGCGGCTGCGTGTCGGTCGCGGTGCGGCTGTCGGTTCGAGGATCGGACATCAGGGCGCCTCACAGGTTGCAGGGGGCGAGCCGGGTTACGACTCGACAGGGCGCGCATCAGAGCGCAAGATGGGTCCCTTGAGAAGCGCGGGAGGTCCCGCGCACGCAGTTCGGGTCCGGCGTCGTCACGCCGCGCTCCCCGGAACGTTCCGCCCGCGCGAGTCCATCCCGCCTTGACGCCTGCACCCACCGCCACCGCCGTCGTGAGCCGTAGCGCGGCCCGCTGCCTCGGAGCCTGCGTCCTGGTCGCGCTGTGGAGCGGGTGCTCGCCCTTCGTGAAGCCCGCGCTGCCTGGCGAGACGCCGCTCGCGGTCCGCGAAGTGCGCTTCCTGCGAGCTTCCGATGAGGCCTCACCCGAGCTGTCGCCAACCCTCGACCCGACCGCGCTCCGACCGCTGCTGGCCGTCCGCCCCGACCTCGGGCTCATCGCCGGGCAGCCGTGGAACCCCTTCCGAGCCGCGGAAGATCGGCGTCGCATCGGCGCGTTCTGGAAAAATCACGGGTACCTCGACGTGGACGTCGCGCCCGCGGAAATCCGCGAGGACAGCGCGGCGCGTGTCGTGGACGTCGCCTGGCGCGTGCGCGAGGGACGCCGCTACACGCTGTGCGAGGCCTCTGTTGAAGGCCACTTCCCGGCCCCTTTCGAGGCGTCCCTGAAGGCGCTCGTGACGCAACGACCCGGCGACCCGGTCGCTATCATCCCGTGGCGCCTGACGCGGCACGCGATGGCCGACGTCCTGCGTGAGAGTGGCCACATGCGGGCCGAGGTCTACAGCCGCGGGTGGGTCGATCGGAGGCGCGGCTGCGTGACCTGGGCCTACCTCGTCGACGCAGGACCACCGAGCGTCGTCGGGCGGGTAACGGTCACGGGCGCCTCGCGCGTCCCGCCCGACGCCATCCTCGGGCGCGTCGGTCTCGCGCCTGGGGAGCGGCTCGATCTCAAGACCCACACCAAGCGTGAGCTCGACCTCGCGGATACGGGCGCCTTCCAGGTGGCCCGCGTCGTAGCGGACACCGGGACCGAGTTCCAGACCGGCTCCGCGAGCTGGGAGACGTGGATTCCGCCCGACACCGGCGGGGTCCTTCGCCCAGGGCAGGTGAACGGGGAGGGCCACCTCGTCCCGCGCGACCTGCCGGCTGCGGTGGACCTTGATGTGACGGTCGTCGAGGCCCCGCGGGTGCAGGCCTCGGCCGAAGTGGGCGTGATGGCCGACATCGAGCGGGTGGACCCGTGGATCGGCGGGCGGGTCGTCTGGCGCGACGCGCTCGGGCCACTCCATCACCTCACCGCCCAGGCGCGGGTCGGCTGGGGGCTGCGCTGGCGTGGCGACATCGAGGAGCCGCTCGGCCTGCACGGCGGCGGACGGATCACCTGGACGCGGGCGGGTGTGCTCGGGCGGACCGGGGACGTTCGCCTCGTGCTGAGCTCCGATGATCGCCTCCACCCAGGCTTCAACTGGCGGACCTCGCGTGCGGCGCTCGGCGCGCGCTGGCTGCTCGCTCGCGGGATGTTCCTCGACGTCGAGCCCGCGGTCCGACGTGATGCCGGGATTGGCCTCGGGACACCGACCGAGGCCAACGCGCTCGGCCTCAGCGCCCGGCCGAGCGACGTCGTGGGCGAGCTGCGGCTGCAGTGGGTGTGGGACACGCGCAACGATCCGGTCGAGGCGCTCGACGGGCACCTCATCGCGCTCCGGGCGGCCGTCGCGCCCGTCGGTACGACGCGCTGGCTGGGTGGTGCGCTGGATCTGCGTGGGTTCTGGCGGCTCTCCGAGGACCTCGGGATCGCGATGCGGGCCGCCTGGGAGGGCGTCGATGACCTCGGCGTGGCCGGCGTCCCGGTCGGCGTACGCCCCTTCGGCGGCGGCGCGTGGGGGATGCGTGGCTTCGGGACGCGCCGCTTCGCGATCCAGGGCGAGACCTGTACGGGCGGCACCTGCCGGACGGTCGGGCTCGGCGCGGCGAGCCTCCTCGAGACCTCACTCGAGCTGCGCTGGTTGCCGTTCCGCAAGCAATTCGGCGCGGTCGCCTTCGTCGACGCGGGCGGCGTCGGCGCGGCCCTCAACCCGCTCGAGGATGGCGTGGCGCTCGCGCCCGGTCTCGGGGTCCGGGCGCGGCTCTGGCACCTGACCTTGTCGGTGGATGTCGCGTGGCGCGCACTTCAGACTCCCACACACGCATCACTTGACCGTTGGCTTGCGTTCCTGCGCATCGGGGAGGCCTTCTGATGCATCCGGAGGCGCCCGCCTTGCCCCCGCAACCCGAGACAACGACGGGGGACCCGCGACTGCCGCCACGCCGGAGCTCGGTCCGCCATGCCGTCCGCGTGGCCAGCTTCGGCCTGATCGGACTTCTCGTGGTCGCGGCGGCCATGATCGCCTTCCTGCAGACGGGACCCGGGACCGCGCTGCTGCGGGATCTGGCCCTCGACGCGGTCGGCGAACGCCTCGACGGCGCCCGCGTCGGCAGCCTCGACTGGTCGCTCGGTGGGGACATCGTCCTGCGTGACCTCGGTGTCGATAGCCCGGATGGCGCGCCCATCGTGGCGATCGCCGAAGTGCGCGTGCGCCCGGACTGGGGGTCGCTGCTGACGGTCCCGACGCTCGAGGTCGACGTGACAGGGCTCCGGGTCGACGTCACGCGCTTTCCCGACGGGACCGACTCCTTGTCGCGACGCCTCAGGAGAAGCCTGGCGGCCGGGGCCGAACCGGCTCCACTCCCGGCGGACCTCGTCATCAGCCGCCTGACGCTTGGGGACGCCGGCCTCTCGGCCCGGACCCCCGAGGGCGCGACCGTCAAGGTCGACGGGCTCCGGCTCGAGGCGAGCATCGCGCTGAGGTTGCGGTCGGAGGGGGCGGTGGACGTCGAGGTCAGGCAGCTGTCGGGGGACCTTCGGGCCGAGGCCCCACGGACCGCTGGGCCTGGCACCCTCGTATATTCGGCCCCGATGACGGCTTCAGGCAGGTTCGAGGCGGGATGGCCGGCCGAGAGCTGCGTCCGGGAGGGTGCCTGCCCGCCGCCCGAAACACCGGGCGGCCTCGCGTGGCCGCCACCCGCGACCGCCATGCTGACGCTCGCGCTCGACGGCACGCGTGGGCGCGTCACAGCCCCGCGCGACGTCCCCTTCCCGATCGCCGCACCCGATGTGAGGCTGACCGTCGCCGATGGGCGCGCCGAGCTCGCTGTCGGGCGCGTCGACGCGGGGCCGTTCAGCCTCGCGGGTATCGCGGGCCACGTGGCCGCACTCGATGTGGCCGCGGCGCGCGAGATGCGGCTCGGGCTGAGCGGGCTCGCCGTCTCCGCGGAGGGCCTCTCGACCCTCGTCGCCGCCCTCGGTGGCCCAGCTGGCGTGATGAAGGCCGATCTGGCGGGCGAGTTGACGGCCGAAGGGCCACTCTCGAAGCCGGTGGTGCGCGGGCAGCTCACGTGGGGTGATGCCTCTGTGATGCTTGACGGCAACGCGATGCTGGATCGCGCCGAGCGGCCCAAGGTCACGCTGCAGCTCACGGGGAAGGCCATCCAACCGCCGAGGCTGCTCGGACTTCCGAACCTGCCGGACTTCGCCGCGGGATTCACGCTCACGCTGAAGGCCGACGGCGTCGTCCCACCCGACATGCGCCTCGACACGTCGCTCCACCTCGACGTCCTCGACCCCGACCGGACGGAGGCCGACAGCGGCGACATCGAGGCGACCGTTTCCCCCGACGCCCTCGCGCTGCAACGCATCGCGCTGAAGGTGCTGGGCCAGACCGTCCGAGTCTCGGGCAAGGCGTCGCGGACGACCCGCATCTTCGAGGCGGACGCGACCGCCACCGTCGACCTCGCGCGCATCGCGACCGCCCTCGCCCCTCAGCTCTCGACCCCCCCGCCACAAGCGGCGGGCCCTGACGGCGCGATGACCGCGACGCTCCGGGTCTCCGGGCGCCTCAGCCCCGCGGGCCTGGCCCTGCTCGAGGCCGCCGGGAGCGGCGAAACCGCAGAGGCCCCGCAGTCCCTCGGCGTCGGCGCGTTCGAGGCCCTCAGCCTGACCTCGCGCCTTGAAGCCGACGCGCTGCGGCTCGGCGGGGGAGGATCCCTCGACTCGGCCAGCGTGGACCTCGATCTGAAGCTCGTGGAAGGCACACCGCAGGGCGAGGCCCGCCTCGACCTGAAGGGGCTGCGCACCGCCCCGGGTGCGGCCCCGATCGACGCGCTCGGCCTGCGCGTCACGATCGACCCAAGAGACGGCGGCAGGCTTCTGCCGCTCTCTGGCGGATGGACGGGCACAGCAAGGCTCGGCGCGCGCGCGCTGACGCTCGACGGGCGCTTCGACGTCGAATCGGTCGCGGCCGAAGCGAGCGTCGACGGCCTTCCACCGCTTGGCGTCTTGGTGAGCCTCGACACGGTGACGGTGGCGGGCACCCCCCTCGCGGTGACCCTCGCGAAGCCGGCCACCCTCGCCCTGAACCCGAAGGAAGCGTCGCTGCGGGGACTCGTGCTGAAGCTCGCGACGGCCGGGCCGGGCAAGGCGTCAGCCCTCGGTGAGGTGAGGCTCGAGGCCCGAATCGAGCGTGCCGCGGGCGACGACGGGGCCGCGACCGGGGCGCTCTCGGGGCGGGTCGAGGCCAGCGGCCTGGCGTTGGGGCAACTCGCGCGGGCCCTCGGTCGCCCCCTCCCGGGCCCGATTCTTGCGCTCGGACCGAAGCTCGATCTCTCCGCCGAGCTGACTGGACGCGCCGACGCGCCAGAGATCGCGTGGTCATCCCGGCTCCGTCTCCCCAAGCGCCTCAGCGTCAGCCTCGACGGGCGCGCCTCCGCGGACCGACTGAGCGCCGCGCTGGTCGTCGGGCCGTCCCGCGACGCACCCTGGCTTTCGGGCAAGCTGGTCCTGCCGCTCAAACGGCGCGACGGCCGATTTGAACCCGATCGGCAGCGGCCGCTAGCGGCCGAGGTGACGCTTCAGGAGACCTCGCTCGCGCGGTGGCGTGCGGCCCTCACGGCAGGGGATTCGGCACGTGACGACAGCGACGGGCTCGCGGGGCAACTGGCGCTGGGGCTGACGCTCGGCGGGACGCTCGCGAACCCGGAAGGGACGCTCGAGGCGGCCGTCGCCGCCCTCTCGACTGGCGGCGCCCAGGCCCCCCTGTCGAGTCGCCTCAAGCTCGAGCTCGCGCCGGGGGAGGCTGGCGGTGTGCGCGTCGGCGGAACGCTGGCCGTCGACGCGGCGGTTGGCCGCCTCGGCGGACTGACGCTGCTGGGCGAGGTCGCCCGCTGGACCGCTGGCGCGACACCGGGCTGGTCCGGCTCCGCCCGCGGCGATCTCGATCCGGTGCGTCTTGCGCAATGGATGACACCCGACGGGGTGCGACCAGCGGATGGCAGCAAGATCGCGTTCGGTCTGCGCGGCGGCGGCGCGGGACGGCGCGTCTCGGCCGAGCTCGACTGGAAGGTCGGGCTGACCGGACTCGCGGGGACGGGCGCGCCTTTCGCCGCCTTGACCGCCTTCTGGCCGCTCGGGCTCGCCGGGGGGGTGCGACTCGACGACGCGGGGCTCAGCCTGCACCACACGGTCACGGCGGGGCCTCGCGCCGAGCCTCTGACGACCCTCGAGGCCCTCGCCCGCACGGAGGTCGGGGACCTCGTCACGGCCCTGGCAGGGGGTTCCCTCGACGCGATCCGCCTCGAGGGCCGCCTGAGCGTCCCCGAGACCTCGCTCGCGCGCTTTGCACCGCCAGGCCTCGCAGGGATACCCGGGACGGTCGGCGGAGCGTTGACGCTCGACGGGACCGCGGCCCGCCCCGCGCTCACCGGCGCGCTCGACTGGCGCGGCTTCCCGACCCTCGCGGGTGACGCAGGCCGGGTCGCGGTGACCCTCGCGACGACCCCGAAGGCGCTGCGGTTGGCGCTCTCGGCTGGCCCCGCGCCGAAGCCGGTCGCGTCCGCGTCGGAGACCACGGGCGGCGATGGCGGCGGGCTCCGTCTCGACCTCACGTTGCCCGCGCTCTCCGAGCTCTTCCGCGTGACGCCAGACGCATCGATTCCGCTGGCGGTATCGGCCTTTGCGCGCACCATACCCCTGCGAAGCCTGTTGCCCGATCTGCAAGCGTTACCGCGAACACTCGCGGACGCAATCGGCGGGGTGCTCGACCTCGAGGCGACCGCCGCCCTGACGCTCAAGGCGGGCGTGCCACTCCTCGAGGCCCTCGGCGGTCGCGTCGAGTTCGCCGGCCTGAGTGTCCCGATCCCCGACACGACGCGCGTCCTGCGCGATGGACGCCTTGCGCTGTCACTCTCCCCGCAGGCGATCCGGCTCGAAGCGGCCGAGGTCCACGAACAGGATCCCGGGCCTGGCTGCTCTCCCTGTCCGACGCGCACGCTGCGAGCCTCAGGCGAGCTCGGCCTCGGCGGGACCACCGGGCTCGTACCAACCTCTCTCACGGCCCGCGTCGAGGCGACCGACTTCCTGGTCGGCGGGCTCGCCCTCGACGGCCCCGAAGCCGCGCTCGATCTCGACCTCGCGGTCGCGGTCCCAGACCTCGCAGCGCGTCCGCTCGCTGCCACCCTGACCTTCGAACACCTCGACCTCGACGCCCCCGATCGCTTCGTGCGCGCGCATTACCCGCAATTCATCTCACATGGTGACATCCTCGAGGCGCCCGCCGAAGGGAACAACCCGGGCGGCCTCCCACCACTCCCGGTTCCCAGGCCCCTCCTCCCTCCAATCCCACCCGATCTCGCGCTCGCGGTCGGCGTGGTCTTCCCGAAGCCGGGGCGCCTCGCGGCCTTTCCGCTCGACGTCTCCCTCGAGGGCCGCCTCGACGTCCACGTGGCGCAGGGCACGGTGACCGCGCGCGGCCGTCTCGACGTGGTCCGTGGCGTGCTCGGCGCGATGGGCTGGGACCTTCCGTTCGAGCGCGGCGCCATCACGGCCGAGGGCCCCCTCGACAGCGGCCTCCTCGACCTCACCTTCGCGGTGGCACCTCCCGATGTCGCGCTCCGCGATGCCTCCCGCGAGGGGGGACACGGCGGCCTCGCGCGCATCACCGCCCGCGCCTCCCTCGCGCGCGGCCTCGAGACCCGCTTCTCGGGCGTCGGCGGCCCCAACGTGCTCGACATGGCGACGTTCCTCAACACGGGCCGGACCCGCCTCTGGGGCGCCCCCGACCTGCAGCCGTCCTCAACTGTCCGGTTCGGCAACGGCGACCACGGTCTCGTGCTGACCTTCATCCGCACGAACCTTCGGGACTTCATCTTCATGGACCGGACACTCGGCTGGTCGGACGCCCTCGTCGACCACGCCGCCTATGGCCAGCTCGCCTGGTTCGAGATGCAGCGCACGCTCCCAGCTGGCGCCCATGGCGAGGCGGGGGCAAGTCGCCTGTGGCTTCGCGGCCGGCCGGTCGCACCGGGGCTCAACCGGCTCGAGCTCGGCTGGGAGTGGCTGCTCTTGAACGCGCCTCGCCAGATCCTCGGGTTCGGCCCCCGGCTCGGCCTCGACGGCCACCTCGGCGCGGCCTTCGGCTGGGAGTGGTCGTCGGTGGACTGAGACCGGGCATGCGCTGACGTTCCGTCAGGTAATCAAGCCTCCGCGACCGAAGTCCGACACTTCGTCAGCCCATGCAAAGCCGGTGGGCCCGCGGCGGGTGGCCGCGCGTACGGGGCGTGAGCCGAACGACCTCCGCCCGAGTCCGCGCGCTGTCCGCACGCCCCCCTTGCCGAGCAGGGACGGCCCGTGCTAGCGCAACGCCCAATGGCCGAGCCACGCCCCACGAGTCCTGCAACCCACCGCCTGCGCGCGCGCTCAGGCTGGATCCCGGGCCTGTGCGTTGCGACCGTCCTGTCCGCATGCGGCGACGGAGGGCTTGGGGACGCACCCGTGACGCGCTGCTTTCCGGAACCCTCGGCCTGCACCCCGGCCATGTTCGCAGGTGGCTTGCGGGCCGAACTCGGCGACCCGGCCGCGGGCGCGCGCGTCTATGCGGAGAACTGCGCCCGGTGCCACGGTCCTGACGGACGCGGGATCGGCGAGGCCCGCCACATCGACATGCGCAGCGCCGCCTGGCAAGCGTCCCTCCGTGATGCGGGCCTCGTCGCGACCATCCGCGCAGGGCGAGGAGCCAAGATGCCCGCCTTCAACCTCGAGGACGCGGCGTTGCGCGATCTCCTCGCCCACCTTCGCAGCCTCCCTGGCGATGGAGGGGCGCCGTGACGTCGACCCCGCAACGCGGCCGCCTCCTGACGCCGCTCTTCCTCGTGCTGTGCCTGCTCGGGATGATCGACGCGGCCTACCTCGGATGGGACCACTACGCCCATCTCGCCTCACCTGGCTACGGCGGAGGGCTCTGCGGGGTCGGCGGCGGCTGCGACGTGGCGCGAACCTCGCCGCTGTCCGAGGTGCCCCTCCCCCTCGGCCTGCCCGGGCTGCCGATCGCCCTCCTCGGCCTCGCCTTTTACGCGTCCGTCGCCGTCCTCGTGCGTGAGGCGCGCCCAGGTCACGCCGTTCTGCCCGATGCAGGCCGGGCCCGAGCCGCACTCGGCGCCATGGCGGTCCTCGCGGTCCTCGCGGTTGGCTACAGCGTCTTCCTCGCGGTGATATCCCTCCGCGCGGGTGGCCTGTGCCCGTTCTGCACCGGCCTCTACGTCGTGAACCTCGGGCTGCTGGCCTTGACGTTCGGACCCGCCCGCACCGCCGCGGGGGGCTTCGGCGGGCTGCGGTCGACCTTGCGGGCGTGCCTCGCAGCCCCAGCCCTGCGCGCCGGTTTCGCCTTCGTCATCGCCCTCGGCGTGACGTTCACGGTCTATGCGGCGGCGCTCTCAGGGGCCCGCGACGCGGCCAGCCCCGCCCCGCTGCTGAAGGGGCCCACCCAGACGCTCCCGACCGAGGCGCGACCGAGCCTCGGCCCGACCTCGGCCCGACTGCACATCGTCGAGTTCGCCGACTTCGAGTGTCCCCATTGTGGCACGGCCTTCCGCAAACTGTCCGAGCTCGCGGCGACCTTCCCGAAGGACCTCCGCGTCACCTTCCTCCACTTCCCCCTCGACGAGGCCTGCAACCCGCTCGTCACGCAGCCCTTCCACGGGCGCGCCTGCGGCCTTGCGCGCCTCGGCGCTTGTGCGCACGCACAAGGCCGCTTCATGGATGCCGCGGGCCTGCTCTACAACCAGCAGCGCGCGCGCACGGATGCCGAACTGCGCACAGACCTTGTGGCGCTTGGCCTCGACCCGACCGCCCTCGACGCCTGCCTCGCAAGCCCCGAGCCTGCCGCTCTGGTGAAGGCGGACATTGACGCTGGCATCCAGGCCGGAGTGCAGGGCACGCCGACCCTGTTCGTCAACGGGCGCGAGCTTGGTCGACCGCTCACCGAGGCCGTCGTGCGGGAGCTGCTGAAGCCATGATGGAGCGGGCCGCGATCGGCGTCTTCGACTCCGGCAT
>SXGQ01881750.1_pt1 | contig 10201 bp, 12 predicted proteins | sample 3178371 | NCBI WGS metagenome assembly SXGQ01 (sample SAMN11356859, study PRJNA531348) | freshwater metagenome | isolation source: freshwater sample F1-20 | place: China: Fuxian Lake, Yuxi | collected 2017-12-25 | reverse complement strand
ATAAGGTGCGATATATAAAAGGTGACTAAGAATATAGGGCTTACTATGTGTGTTAGCGGTAGGGCTTACTATGCGTTGATCTGAGCGGGTGATAAGGGTGCTGAGCGGGTGATAAGGGAGCCGAGCGGGTGATAAGGGCGCCGAGCGGGTGATAAGGGCGCCGAGCGGGCGCTGAGCGGGTGATAAGCGGGTGATAAAGGCGCTGAGCGGGTGATAAGGGAGCTGAGCGGGTGATAAGGGCGCTGAGCGGGTGCGCAAAGCGGTAAGGCGAATGGAGACCTAATAAAGTGCGTTTCAATTTTAATGCCCAACATGTCAAAAACGCCTAAATAGGTTAAAATCGCTCAAAATGCCCAAAAACGCCTAAATAGACCAAAAACGCCTAAAATGAGGTAAAACTGGTTAATTTCACCGATTTCAATGTAGTCAAAAAACGCCTAAAATGAGACAAAACGCCTAAAATGCCGGACATAGCGTTTTTGGAGCCCTCTCCTCCAAAAAATTGAAACGAAAGCGCCCGATAAAAAAACATTCGCTCCCCTTCCCCAACCCATCATCATCAAAAACCATGTCGCTCGAAATCCTCGCCCGCCAATCGCTCAAGCAGTTCTCAACCATCCTCGCCGAAGTTCGCCAAGAACGCGGTGATGTGTCCGGTGACGAGCTGGAGGCGCTAATGTGGGAAAAAATCACGGGCGGACTCTCAGACCCCTCCCCGCAGTACAAGCCAAGCGTGAATTTGATTCCGTCGCCCCTACTGAAGAAACTCAAGGTACAATTGCCCTATTTGCCATCAATCATCAATTATCTAGGTTGCCCCGGACTGAAGCAGTGCGGAGGTCTGTACGTGCCGTGTGGAGCGAAGTGTGTAGGCGGAGCGGGCAGTCTATGCCTGATCTGCACGAAGCATGACGCAAAATTCGGTCGCCTAGCAGACCGCGGTGCGCCCGGAACTTACATGGGCGGCCCGAAGCCCGAAATAAGCTACGGGACGTGGCTAGCCCGCCAGACCAAGAAAGAGAAGAACGCAAGCGGAGAAGAAATCGAAAGTGAGCTGACGATCGACGACGTGTATGCCGAGCTACATGCCGAAGGTTTCACGTTCAAGATTCCCGAAGAACAACTAAAGGTAAACACTCGTATTGCAGTAACCAAACGTCGCCCCGGTCGCCCAGGTGTCGTGAAGAAGACTATAGTGAACGAAGACGGAACAGAAAGCCCATCGGGGTCGTCATTGGACGGCTTCGACCACAAGGTGATTCTGGGCGCAGAGAGCGATACATCCACGCTAACCGACGACGAGAAGCCGAAGAAGAAGAAGGCATCTCCGAAGCCGAAGACAAAGCCGAAGCCAGAAGAAGATGTAGAAGCCGTGACTGAAATGGTATCCACGATTGAACTGGCCGAAAAAGTCAAGGAGCGGAAAGCCAAGGCACCGAAAGAGCCCAAGGCACCGAAGGCAGAGAAGCCTGCCAAGGAGCCAAAGGCAGAGAAAGAGCCAAAGGCTGAGAAAGAGGCCAAGGCGCCGAAAGAGGCCAAGGCACCAAAGGCAAAAGCAGATCCCAAGCCGAAGGGAAAAGCAAAGGCCGAGTCACCAAAGGCAGAAGTGAAAAAAGAAGAAGAAGAATACGAAGACGAAGAAATCGAGTACGAAGGCGTGAAGTACATGCTCCGAGGAGACGTCGTGTATGGCATCGACGACGACAAGATCAAAGGTCGTCTGACCGACGAAGGCGACATAGAGTTTGCGTAAACACTAACACCAGAAAAATTCAGAGGTAGAATTTTGGTCCTAGACCACTAGCCCTCGCAAAAAAACAAATAAAAAAATATGGGGAGAAAGCCTGAGTGGCCACCTGTTTTTTTATTACTCATTTCTGAATTTTTCTACTCATTTCTCATACGCCTAAAAATGCGTAAATAAAAGTGTAAAAAACTTGTGCAAAAAAATAAAAAAAACAAATAAAATTGAAATTAAATAGTGCATAAAAATAACAAACGAACCCTGAAGACTGCGACGACACCATGAACTACGCCCGCACGCTATCGACCCCCCTCAAGAAAGATTGCTATGAAGAAATCGTAGCCCTAACTAAATACTACGCACTGGTACGTGCGGGTGCAAAGTGGGGCGACACGGAAACCTTCGATATGGATGAATGGAAAGAGATCTTAGAACAACGTGAAACGTCACGTCTAAGTCTATTAAATTCGCCGTATTGCAACACTTTTGACACGCTAATTGAGGCGGGTCTAATCAAGCGAGCCATTATTGAACCAGACCCGGAGCCAGAACCAGAACCAATTGCGGAATATGTCCGCCCCCCTTGCGAAGTGTGCGGTATTTACCTATCGCATTCTTCCGCCGACTTCAAAGGACGAAACCTATGTTGCGGTTGGTGCGCCAAACAAAATGGGGCAGATCACGGAGAACGATGCGAACGTTGCCCGCTCACTAAACATGACATAAACCCTGATTGCATTGAATACTAACACAACAAAAAAACAAAAAAAAATGAGGTAGAATTCTGGTCCCTGACCACTAGCCCTCGCAATAAAAATAAAAAACGGATGAAGTCTGTGTGACCGCCGGTTTTTTTATTTGTACATATAAAAATCTGTCTAATTCCCAAAAATAAAATTGAATTGAAACCAGAAAAATAACAAAGTGTTGCTCCCCTTACACATCCCTTATCACAATACTCTCAAGTCCTTATAAACATGTCTGTTGACAGCTACGACACTCTTGCGAGCGATGACGAACTCAATACCACCAGCGGTGGCCTTTGGTCCGAATCCGCAAATCGTGGTGCAAGCGTCGAACGCGAATACGACGAATACACTGCGAAGCTAGAAGCAGACATCGATTACTGGACATCACTCGCTGCGAAATACGAAGAAGACCCGACGCTAAATTTTGCATGGACGCCCAAGCCCCAGCTCGAGATATGCGCATACGACAAAGGTATTATTATGTTGAAACACGAAGAATACGTCGCCGAAGGAGATCTGAAATCAGCTCAAGAACTACACGCTCAATTCCCCTGGCTCGAAGCCTACCTCAATCCGATCAGCCAATATGACAAAGAAGTAATACGCCTGGACTACAACGCCCAAGACATCGAGACCCGCCTAGAACTACTCAAAGAACACGTTTGGCTCGAAGCCTACCTCAACAAGTTTGACGCCGACTGCGCCGTGGCAGAAGAACTCGCAGACAAAGCAGAAGAAAAGAAAACCGCATCCCAAAAGCGCAAAATCGAATCGCACGCTATCGGAGTAGCCCACCGCATAACCGGACGTGGACGTGAATGGTTTTCCCGCCAGGACCGCAAGAAGAAATATGCCCACAAGACAACCGATGCAGCCGGGCGCATAAAGGAAGCCCCTAAATGCGCACAGAAGAAGCCATATCAGGATTGGCGCAAGAAGAAGGTTGGACGAGAACACACACCAGCACTAGTGCCCAGGAAAAGGAACGAGTACTTTCACGAGCTACATGACTGCCTCGGCCTCCCTTACCCAGACCCTAAGAAATACGAGGACGATCTCTTCGTAGACTGGGAAGAAGCATCCGTCGCATTTTGGAAGCACAAACGTCCTGTGTTTACATGGTACGGCGTGAAACGGATCCTCTTCTAACCTCGCCATCGCCACATCACTAACACCGCAGCCCACGCACCACTTGAAAAATCCGAGGTAGAATTTTGGTCCCTGACCACTAGCCCTCGCAAAAAAACAAATAAAAAAATTGGGGAGAAAGCCTGTGTGGCCACCAACTTTTTTATTTATAAAAACTTAGAAAAATCTGTCAAAATCGCAAAATAAAATTGAATTGAACCTAGTAAATAATAAAGTGTTGCCCCCACACATTCACCCGTTACAACGATGGCAACACGTCACTCACAATACAAAAACACCCGAGAGCAGTTCGAAGAAATACAAGAACTAAAAAAACAAATATTCTCGATAGAATGCCAACTTACAGAACACGTAAAAAAAAATGGACCAAGACCAGGCGAACAATTCTTTTTTCAAGTTCACGCTTCGCCATTACAAAAATTCCATAACCAAATAGCGGAGCTGAGAACTAAAATATATTCAATAGAACAAGAACCACGACGACAAGCACGAGAACGAGAGGCACGGGAACGAGAGGCACTATCACGCACACCGGAATTCAAAATACGTCAAATAAAAGCGCACCAAGACCTTTGTGATGGACTACGTAATGGTGGCTTTGATAGGCGGATGATGCATTCAGAAAATCAACGCCTGGCACAACTAAAAGGCGACTTGGCGAAAGAAAAATTGGCAGGTATGACAGAAGAAGAAAAGGATTCGATGTATGAACGATTACAAGAAGAGGCAAAAGAAAGAGAAAGAAAGAGAGAAAGAGATTCTATGTTATTAGGACGTTTATGAAAAAAATAAAAAATTGGGGAGAAAGCCTGAGTGGCCACCACTTTTTTATTTAATAAAATTGAATTGAAACCATGTATTAAATACATATCGAACACCCCACGCACATGGCGCAGTACGAGAAATTCACACACCTTTTGACCTATATGGAGCAGACCACGCCCAACGAATTTGGCGAAACCCTCATGGAACTATCCGCAGAGGCAAGAAAAACGTTGGATGAAGAATCACCAGAACAGAAAGCTTTGCGTGCAAAGATCGAAGAAGACAGACGAGACTGGGAAGCCCTTTTGCTCTTGAACATTCGTGAAACCAATCGTATAGCTAAAACATATCGGGGACGCACCGGTCTTAGCGAGGCGATGCAGGCGGGCGTATTGGCGGTAAGGGAAAAGTATTTTGCAGAAAAAGCGATGAAAAAGTAAATAAAAAATTGGGGAGAAAGCCTGCGTGGCCACCAATTTTTTATTTTGGACATAGAGAAAAAATAAAATAAAACTAAAATAAAATTGAATTGAAACCAGCAAAATAATAAAGTGTTGCTCCCCTTAGACACCCTTATCACATACACTCAAAACTCGGAAACTCTTACAATGTCTTTCTTCGATGCAACACTTATGATTGGTTATTCTCGCCCAGAATACAACCCAGTCTTTGTCAAGCAAATCTTCGACGCCATCTTTGGCGCCGGAGTCGTTGAACAAGTTCGAGAATTCGTTGTCACACGACCAGGCCGCCCGACGTACAAGAAGTTCTACATCTATACATTCGACGACAACCACCCGGCTATAGTACACATCAGCAAGATCATCAACGCCAACAAGTTCGCAAAAGTCGCCTACACGCCCGAGTGGGACCGCAAGACCAAACAGGTAGTGGACCGCTATTGGAAGGTATTCTTTGCCCCTGTTATGAAATCATTTACCCCTTATATTCTGAACGACGTAGCAATTGACCCGTGGTCCCCAGAAGCAGACCCGGCATTCGCCCAAACCCAGCAAGCCGAAACTCTTGTATTCCCGCCCCCGATGGTGCGGGATGCTACAGAGGGCTGGGGCCAGCCATGCAAGTTGGAGCGCTCAACTAACGAAATTCTCACAGATGAAGAAGACGAAATCCTCACAGATGAAGAAGCATATGACGAAAAAGCAGACGTCTCGAAAGACTTCGACGAACTCAAATCGGCAATTTCTGAGTTTGGCGAGGACTACCCAGGAAGTATTGCCCCAAAAATCCCACGCCCACCACCTTTTGTGCGGTGCGACTCCGAACAATTCCCTGTATACGACGAGCCAACCGAAATGGTGCGCAGTGATTCCGATCGGTACAACGAGCCGTACATGTTGCGCCTAGAATCCGAGGAAGACGGAACCAGCAAAATCTGTCGTGGGGAGGACCCCCAAGACTATTCTACCATTGGCCCACCGCCCACGCTCACCCGTGCAACCTCGTCCGCAGGGTGGTTTTCCATGGTTACCGGAAAATACTAACACCGACACTCACTAACACCACCTGAAAAAATCTGAGGTAGAATTTTGGTCCCCGACCACTAGCCCTCGCAAAAAAAAATAAAAAATTGGGGAGAAAGCCTGTGTGGCCACCACTTTTTTATTTAATAAAATTGAAACATTTTTGCGTAAAAAATAATCATTTGACCCACACGCAGACGACTTTATCATGGCCAATCAATACGTTATATATTCTAACCTTGCTATCTTCACAGAAAAGATTAAACGAAATGGATTTAACAATGACGGCACACCTGACATGAGAACGACACAAGGACGACAACATCAAACAGCAATAAAGAACCACGAGAAATTTGAAGCACAACACGCAGAATCATGTAAGAAAGCACTTCAGGCGGTAACAACCGCAACATCGGAGAAAACTGCAACCCAGGATCTTCTTGCAGTAAAGACTGCAAATTGTTTGCCAAGACGTGGAATTCCTCGCCCACGTAATGCCAACAATCTTGGTGCAAAATTTACGGCGCAAGTACATGTAATGGAAGCGACACAGAAATTGGCGACAGCAGACAAACATTTGAAAGCAAAAGAGGACGTTTTGACATCTCCAGCATACTTGGCTGCGAAAGAACGAGTTACGCCGAAACCACGAAAGGTGGTTAGACCTCGCAAAAATTAAAACAAAAAAATAAAAATGGAGCCTGTGTGGCCACCAGTTTTTATTTAAAAGACTTAGAAAAAACGACAGAGCGAGATATATAAAATTGAAATCATTTTCATGCAATTAAAAACATTCGCCCCCGCACACACTTTGCACTTACTTACTTTCACACAATGGCGCTCGATCTGACTGCAACTGGTCCACTATTCTTCTCGATCAACGGATACAATTTCGAGAAATGGAATGACCCAAACAACGATTTTGCAGTACTTTACTTGCAGGAACATCGTGTCGGTCTCGTCTCAGGTGAGAAGATTTACTTTGACATTCACAAGCTCAACTTGCTCGGTGATTTCAGTATAGAAAATTGGCACAACACGATCAACTGCGCTACCTCAGACGACATCAACATCAACAACACCTACGAAGACCAGCGTGACCATCTTCAACATGTCTTGGACGACATGCGCATGGAAACAGCGCAGGCCATAATGGCGGGTATTGACCAAGCCATAATCGATGCCGAGATTCAAGCCAATGCGGAAGACGATTTGACAGACTATGAAGACTTTTACGACGACAACCAAATGGTACATTAAAGTAAAATAAAAAATAGGGGAGAAGCCTGTGTGGCCACCTGTTTTTTATTTTGGACATAGAAAAGATAAAGAGAGATACATAAAATTGAACTCAGTAAAATTCAATGATTAATACTTTGAACATGCGAATTTACATTCACCTTTATATACAACGATGTCATACGCATCATATGCGTCACAAAAAAAATTACAACGAGTACAGGAAAAACTACGAAAATCACAAGATGAACTTGCAATTTTTGCAAAAATACAAGAACTTGAGAATGAACGACTAGCAAATGAAGAAGAACTACGTGCACAAAAGCAAGCACAGAAACAAGAACGACAAGCACAGAAACAAGCACAGAAACAAGCACGACAAGCAAAGAAACAAGAACAGGCTGAATTCAAAACAGCCCAAGCAGCAGTAAGTGTATTACTCGATAAAGCAAGAACACTATGTGACGAAAAACAAAAAAGAATAAATAACGCAAGATCAGAATTACAAGCAGCAATGTAAGACCAACCTATAACAGAATGAAATAAAAAATAGGGGAGAAAGCCTGAGTGGCCACCTGTTTTTTATTCAATAAAATTGAAACGTGTATAATTAAGAAATTATAAAACGCAAAACGCAAAAAGCGCAAAATGTCGACACTTGTTATTTCCCCGATCAGCCAAACATACAAGCCTGTTAGCTCAGGAATTCCAGATTCTCGGCGGGATTATGAAAACCAACAAGCACGGGTTTTCGCAGGAAACCAATGGATGTGGGACGACGCAAAAGGTAATGAATCAGTTGTAGGTGGAATATTCGGTTTTGCATTTAATGATGCACGTATCGAATTTCGTCGCATAACACGTGTGGCGGATCCAAGCGAACGACTTCCTATTTGGGCTGAAAACGTCGGACAAGGTAATCGGAAAGTGTTGTTTTTAGGAAGCGCCGTATATACTATGCAGTGGGCAGATTGGCTTTTACTCGGCGGAATGCCCAAGGTACAGGGTACTACATACCCTCGATCCATGGATGTTGCAGGTCTGATGCGTGAACTATCCAATCATATTTAACAAAAACTAAAAAACCTGGGAGAGATAGTCTGAGTGACCACCAGTTTTTTGTTTAAATTACTTAGTGCGTATTATATATAATAAATTAATATAAAGCAAATATATATAATTATATATCAAGTGGTGACTTGATCATGTTCCTATAGCTCAGTTGGTTAGAGCGTCGGTCTTATGAACCGAAGGTCTGCAGTTCGATTCTGCGTAGGAACACAAACACTGGTACCAGAGCGGTCAAATGGGGTAGCCTTAAGAGCTACTGGTTAATTCCTTCGTGGGTTCGAATCCCACCCAGTGTATTTTTTTGTATAAATAAAATTGAAACCTATTTTATTCATATAATCTTGTCGAACTACACACACTCGCTTCACAATTTTCAAAATGATGCACCCTCTTGAACTCCACGAAATCGACTTTGCTGACGAAGACACTCCTCGTGCGAAGCACATCTCGTATCCGATTGTCAAGGTATGGTCCGGCTCAGGCTGGATCGATTGCGACACAATCGCACCCGTCAAACAAGAACAGGTAATTTATGAAGAACCAGAAGAAGACGAAGAAGAAGACGAAGAATATTCTATTACTAGTAAAGCCGACAAAAGACGCCGAGAAAAAGGTACTAACTTCGCCTACAAAAAGCGTACTAACATCTATATCAAAAACTGGGATATCGCCCCCGGTTACGACTATCCTGGCCCGGCTTCTATTCCGCACAAACTTATTACAGCAACATCAGCTCCAAAAATCGTTAAACCGCCACGGGGTGATCTCGCAGCACGTATTGCACGATCAAAAGCCGTACTACGCCGTCACGACAAAACTGCTTTCGGTCCTGAAGAAGTATACAACTTTAACATCACGCATCCTCGACGACATCACACTACTTGGGAAAATCTCGGCATGATTCCGCCAGGTAACTATTACCCAGAAGGTCGTATTGACTTCTGGCCAAGGAACGCAACATGCAAGCCAGTTCGGCGCTCATTCGTCGACATTCTCAACACTTGGTAGATTTCTGGTCACTTGACCAGTAGCCCAAAAAAAAACAAAATAAAAAATGAGAGAAGCCTGAGTGGCCATCATTTTTATTTAATCATTTAAGTTTCCATTCGAAACGCCTACTTCTAAAGGTTTCAATTTACACTCATTTTTTAAGGTTTCAATTTAATAAAAATAAAATTGAAACCAAAGTATCACTAGAGAAAACCTATGCATTCAGAACATTCAGTTACAACAATCAACAACCATGTCTACCTCTACCGCATCCCTTTTCATCGGCTACGCTCGTGCCTCGTGCACCACGGAACAAGTCAAACAAGTATTCGACTACAAGTTCGGTGCGGACATTGTTACCAAGGTGGACGAGGTCATTAAGAAAGACCCAAACGACTACGAATTCAAGATCTTCTTCATCCACTTCGGCCCGAGCAATCCCAAGCTCGACGAGTTCCTTGAGCGTCTCAAGGTTACACCTGCCGGGTGGATTGGAGTCGTCTACAACACGGAATATGACAAGAAAGAAGGAAAACAAGTCGAGCGCTACTGGAAGGTACTCCCCTTTACCCAAAAACCCGTTAAAATCACAGGTATCCGCATCATGACGGAGGAAGAAACTGCGCTAATCGCTCGGCCTAAGCATCTTGACGCACCCATCGTCGAAGGTGTTGTCGTCGCGCTCGAAGAAGGCGAGATTCATCCCAACGACTGCTAAACAACACTAACACACATGAGGTAGAATTCTGGTCACTTGACCAGTAGCCCTCGCAAAAAAAAATAAAAAAGATGGGGAGTGCCTGTGTGGCCACCACTTTTTTATTTGCCACTTTTTTATTTGTCATCATTTATCTCTCGCAAAAAAAATATTAAATTATATTTATTCATATTAACATACACAATATATTTCTTCAATTGAAGCGGAAGTATAGTTTCCACATTTTTTACAAAAATCACATTGAAATTGCCGACTTGATGATTCTATCCAATATATGAATTTTCCTTTGGTT
>SXGQ01130450.1_pt1 | contig 10201 bp, 6 predicted proteins | sample 3178371 | NCBI WGS metagenome assembly SXGQ01 (sample SAMN11356859, study PRJNA531348) | freshwater metagenome | isolation source: freshwater sample F1-20 | place: China: Fuxian Lake, Yuxi | collected 2017-12-25 | reverse complement strand
GAGTATGAGGAGGTCAGGGGGCGCCGGTAGCGGCGGTAGGGACCAGGTGAACACCAATGGAAAGGTGTGCTCGGTCGGCGCATCGGCATCGGGGTCATCAAGTGCGAGCACAGCATCTTCGAAGGCAAAGAGCATCCGCGGGTCGACTTCGAGGCTGAGATGCAGGTCGATCGGGCCGTTGCACGCTTCTTCAGGGTGCACGTCGACTTCCCACAGTTGACGCAGTGAATATGTCTCGACAAAGTGACGTTCGTCGTGCACGTGAAAACCATGGTCAATGGCATGGCTCTTCAGGTCCGCAACAAAGCCTGCTATGTCGATAACAGCCACGATGCGACACTACCGTTTAAGTGTGTTCCCACTCACTGCCGCATCTGATGACTCAGCCATCTTGTCGTTTTTCCACGACGTGGCCGACGTGGCGGCGGATGCGTTGGATGAGAATGACGATTGGTCATTGTCGGGCGAGCGCGACGGGCAATATGCCGCCGACGTGCTGGTTGACGATGTCGTTGTCGAGATGCTGACTGCCGCCGGAGTCCAGATTCTTTCGGAGGAAAGTGGGGCGGCTCGAGTGACTTGGCCGATCGAAGGGGATGACCTGCTGGTCATTGTCGATCCACTCGACGGGTCAGCCAATGCAGCCAAGGGCATTCCGTGGTATGCGACGGCATTGTGTGCCGTCGATCGTGACGGGCTCCGAGTTGCACTCGTCGCTGAACAATCGGGGAGCGAGTTACGGTTCTCGGCAATTCGAGGTCGTGGAGCACTATGCGATGGCATGCCGATTAAATCATCGTCCTGCACGAAATTGTCAGATGCCATCATCGGATTCAACGGAACACCGTCTGGTCATGGTGGTTGGCGCCAAGCGAGGGTTTTTGGTGCTGCCGCCCTTGATCTATGTCTCGTGGCAAAAGGTGGCCTCGACGGTTACGTCGATCTGTTCGACCACGGCGTGTGGGACTACGCAGCGTCACTTCTCATCTGCCGCGAGTCAGGATGCGCAATCGGAGAAGCGGACGGTCGAGAATTGGTACACGTCAACCCCGATGAACGTTGTTCGCCGATTGTCGCCTCGACGGCGGGTCTACTTGACGCACTGATGTCGCTACGCGTCTGATGACGCGGTTGCGTGGTCTCAGGTGATGAGCGGTTCGACTTCTTCTTTGAAGCGCGTCATCTGCTCGACAGCTTTGTCATAGGTGTCACCGATGAGATGCGGGAAGATAGTCAGGTACTCAAATCCGAGTAAGTCCTTCAGTTTCTGAACTTGTTCAGCGACTTGCTGTGGTGTTCCGAGCAGAATCGTCGAGTTGTCTATTGACTGGTCGAGAGTTGGGATGTGTCCTGGACCGATTGGTTTTCCATCAGCGCCCATGTAGCCGCGGCTCCAGCCGTATGGCCCGAGGAATTTCCAGAACTCGTCATGCCCGTTCCGAGCCGTGCGAACAGCTTCCTCGTACGTGTCTTCGATGCGAGTTGCGACAACGAACATGCGCTTCTCATGCGGCTTTAACGACGTTCCGTGGGTCGCATCATGAAGCTCGCCGTAGCGGTCCCACAGTCGCTTGATGAACGTTGGGTGTTGGTTCCAGAACACCGCACTGTGTCCGACGACCGGCGCATACTCAAGGGTGCCGGGGCTGGTAATCGGTTGCCAGATTTCATAGGGATAGATCGGGCGCGGAATGAGCGTCAGGTGGGTGACTGTTGCGCCGCGATCAGGAATGCCAGGTACCGGGTATGAGAAGAATTTCCCCGTGAACGAGAATTTCTCTTGTGACAATGCCATGCGGATGACTTCCATCGCTTCTTCGAACCATTCGCGGTTGCGTTGGTCGTCGAGCATCGCCTCGGGGTTGTCGTATGAGCCGATTGAGATGCTGTCATTGTTCAAGTGCAAGATCTCACGTGGCACAGTTCCACGGCCCGCACCGAGAATCGCACGACCACTGGACAAGTTGTGCAATGTTGCAAAGTCCTCTGCGAGCCGCAGTGGGTTCCACTGTGGGATGACGTTGAACATTGCACCGAAGCGCAGGTTCTTGGTCTTAGCTGCAATCCACATAGAGATGAGGATTCCGTTCGGGATGACTTCGTAGCCCTCGTACTGAAAGTGGTGCTCAGTTGTCCAGAAACTGTCATAACCGAGGCGGTCCGCTTCGATTGCCGCGTCGACGTACTTTTGCGTTGCGTCCCAGCACTGGTCGTTGTTGAAGAAACGGTCCATCGGGACGGGCTTGCCGGCTCCGGCGTCGGTCATCTCAACGCCGCCAAAGAAAAAGGCCCCTACTTTCAATCCACCCATGGTCGACATCCCTTCCTGGAGAACCGAATATTCGGTCTGAAACTTCTCCTGACCTTAGTGGGTAAGGGATTGTGGGGTCTTGCCGACGTCATTCGGGAAGAGTTTGCTTTTTGTCAATGAGATCCGACATCTCGGAACTCATCGTCGATCACCGTCGTCAGATTATGGCGAGTCGCTTGGGAGAGCCTCGTTAGCATCATCCTCAGGAGGGACTCATGAAAAAGGTTCAAGCACTCGTACTGGCTGCGGCTCTAGCTGTCATCGCATCGTCCTGTTCAACGTCCGAGGCGGCGCTGGAATTCGCTGAGGAGACGGTCGAACGAAACGCAGCAATCGCAAACGATGACGGTCTGCCGTTCCCGGCGATTGATTGCTGCATTTACGACATCGCTGTTGATCGCCAGGGCGATGTGTGGGCTGGCGGAGACTTCTCGACCGCTGGCAAGTACACCGGTGGCCTTGCCCAGTATCAGGTGCCAGCGGGAAGTACTGGAACCTTAAAAAGGCTGGTCGGTGTCGTCAAGAAAGTCATCTCCGATGGACGTGGCGGATACTTCGTCGCAGGAAGCCTCAAGAAGTACGGACTGAGTGAGATCTCGAACCTGATCCACTTGAATTCTGATGGCACGCTTGACACAACGTTTATCACTGAACCACTTGGCGATGTGCGCGACATCGCAGTCGGACCCGCTGTCGGCATTCTTGGGAGACCACTGCAAGGTCAGCAGTTGATGTATGCATTTGAAGATCAGTCGGTGCGTGCGTACGACGTCACGTCCGGTTCACTTGTCGGGAATGTCCCTTTGGGATCACAAGGGCAACTTGTCACTCCCAGTGACGTAAAACTCGCTACTACGTCCCTGGGTCTCGTCGTGGCAGGTTGGTTCGAGAGGGGCAATGACCAAGAGAGTCTTGCTGTATTCGTACCTGTCACCGGCTCAATCGCTGGTTCAGTGAAGTTTCTTCGAGGCTCAATGCTCGAGGCAACAGGTATGGGCTCGGTGAATGCCATCACAACGCACCGCAACCTCGCAGGTAACGATGTCGTCAACATCGGCGGAAGTTTTTCGCGAATAGAGATTGTCCCGGGTCTCCTCGTCGGCGATCCAAAGAACTTTGTCCGGCTTGCGTGGAGCAATGCGGGAATTGGCATCGGTCAATCACCACAATTCCTCGGTGGTGCGGTACAGGCAATTGCCATTGGCAGCACCGGTCCGACGATGACCAGTTACGTCTCAGGTGCCTTCACGTCTGTCATCAATACAGCTGGTGGTCGCACTGATGCACGTTCCCTCGTGTCGATTGAGGACAACTTCGCGACAGGTGCACAATCCATTGCCCAGATTCCCGGCTTCACCGACGGTCAATATCCGGATGTGATCGTTCAGGTCACACCAGCTGCTGGGTTGACCGGACTCGTTCTTGCTGGCGAGTTCAGCGAATTTTTCCGCGTTGATAATCCGGGTCTCGTCCTTGCCGTGAAGAACCTTGGTGTGTGGGTGAAATCAAATCTGCCGCGGTGGTCTAAACCGAACCATCTCGTACTGACGGCTGCTTCTGGAAACGCCGGCGTTGTTGTGGGGGGATCATTCGAGGTTGTTGGCGAACGGGTGAACTCATTGCTTCAATTCAATGAAGATGGGGGATTCGGCCCCAACACCATCATCCAACAGGGACCCGAAGGCACCGTTCGCTCAATTGCTGTTAGTGGAAACGACATCATCGTTGGAGGCTCGTTCTCCAGGATCAGGGGAAACATTGCTGACGCTTCCGGACTGGCGCGATATTCAGATGGCGGGGTCCTGAAGTCAGTCATCCCAGTGGTCGGCAGTCCTGCGTGGGGTGCACCTGAAGTCTCTGTCGTTGAGGCCTACGGGGACAAGGTATACGTCGGTGGCAAATTCGTGCGCGTGAACAACGTTCCTCGAAACGCATTCGCCACTCTCGATGCAACAACATTGAGCCCGCTCGGTAACAGGCCATGGGAGGCAATCGCCAACCAAGACACCAGCGTTAAGGACATCGCGCTCAGTCCTGATGGTTCAAAGGTGATCATTGGTGGAGCATTCGGGAACATCGGTGGTGTCGCTCGATCTGGAGTCGCAGTCCTTGACGAGCAAACGTCGTCACTAGCGGCCTTCAATCCACGACTGGCTAGCGGGGTCACAGGTGTCGGTTTTGGCATGAAGGGTGATTCTGTCTTGGTCGGCACTGGCCAAGGTCCCATCAGTTTCGGACTTGATGGCCGGGAGATCCGTCGTTTCAACACCGCGTCTAATACTTTTGATCTCGCCCAGGATGTACTCATTATGAAGTTGTCTGGACTTGCCTTCGACTACAACACCGGTGCACTGCTGCCTAACTTCAATACATTCGGCTTGTCTACGCGTGCAGTCACAATTGATGAGCAGGGTGCATGGATCGCAGGTAGTGGCTTCAAGGTCGGCACAACGACAGTGTTCGGTCCGGTGCGCATCAGCCTGAAAGGCGAGGTCGTGCTCAGCCCGTCGGCCGATGCAGCAAATCGACTGGCTCAAGCAGCTCAGCGTACTGAGCAGGCTCAACAAGAAAGTTCGTCCACAGGAACTGCGACCGAGCCGCCTTCGATGGCTACAAGTCAGCCTTCGCCCGTTGACAATGACCCGCCACTTCTTCCGGTTGAGGCCTATGTCGACTTGGCGAACACGCTTGGAGTCGGACGAGTGGCGGACTTCAACGGCACGGTATTCAACTACGAGGTGGCTGTCGATGGCACGATCAGGCTGAATGAAAGCGATGTCTCAAGATCGCCATCACGAGAATTCATGGTCACGAGTTTGAAGCCGGGGAACAAGGCAGTCACTGTCACCTACGTTGCTCCGGTTACGTTGAAGAACGTAAAAGTGAAGGCCTACCCTGGCGGAAAATCACTGACCTGTTCACCAGCAAAGAAGAAGACGTCCTGCACCATCAAAGGTCTTGCAGCAAGCCAGCGATATCGGTTCTACGTGGAGGGAATAATCGGAAAGAAGAAGGTGACGTCTCCTAAATCGTTCTCTGTGCAGCCGTTCGTGTCCGTTCGACGCGGATCGACGACCAGTCTCAGTAGCCTCGTCGGCAAGTTGAGCGGGAAAGTGACCTATTCGGTCTCCGGTGGCTGTTCGCTCGTGTCAAGCAAGACGCGAGTGAAAGCGCCAGCGAACCGAACCTTCTGCAAGGTCCAGGCGGTGTCGAAAGGCTCCCGCGGCACAACCGTGAAGTCCGTCGTCGTGAGGGCTGGCTGAACCGTCCACATTCTCGGACACTCAGGAACCATTTGCAGATTGCTGTGCGTCAAAGGGTATCGGAGTGCTTGGGAGAGCCTCACTAGAGTCACCCAAGGGGGTCCCATGAAAAACTTGAAAGCGCTCGCTACCATCGCACTCCTTGCGACGGTGGTTACGGCCTGCGGCACCACGCAGGAGGAACTTGTCGTCGAAGATGAGATGGACAGGAACGCCGCACTGGCGACCGATGACGGCAAATCCTTTGTTGGAATGAACTGTTGTGTCCGAGACATCGCAAAGGATTCAAAAGGAAAGATCTGGGTCGGTGGCGACTTCAGCGTCGTGGGTCGCGTCACTGGTGGCTTAGCGTCGATTGGCCTCACAAGTTTCGGTGTCTCGCCACTTGATCGCATCACCGGCGTCGTTAACGAGGTCATTGAGGATGGTGATGGCGGCGTGTACGTGGCTGGTTCCATCTCAAAGGTCGGTTTGTCATTCACCAAGAATCTCGTCCACATCGGTGCGGATGGGGCTCTAGACCGCACGTTCAACGCCGAGGTGCCGGCGTTTCCCATCATCGATGCTGCCGACGTGAACAGTGCGGCGACAAGATGGATAGCTGTCGTGGTGCCGGGTGCGATTCTGAAGATCAATGCCAGCACCGGTCAATTGCTCGGAACAATTCAGCCGACAATCAGACGCGCGGCCGCCTCAATTATCGATGCTGACATCACTACGACCAATCGTGGACTTGTGCTGAGTGGTCGCTTCACGGCTAACCAGTCTGAGTTCGTCGGCACGATATTTATGGACTTTGACGGCCAAGAATTGGCAGTCATGTCAGCGACGACAGTCGAAGGTGTCAATCCGCCCGTGTGGGGAAAGATGAGCGTTATTGAAGTGCTTAAAGGCGGCGGGGCTGCGCCATCGGACGTTGTCTACCTCGGTGGCCAATTCAATTTGGCGAAGTTGCTTCCGTCTGTCGGTGCGATTCAAGAGCGTGGCGTCGGCAATGTCGCACGTGTCCGGTGGGATGCCAATGGCCTGAGGCTTGAGGACTGGGCCCGTTTCAACGGAGAAGTCAAGTCAATCGACACATATCGCACCATCCTCGGTGTCGAGAACGCGTATGTCGGTGGCTCGTACTCGAATGTCTCTTATTTGAACATCGTCCTCGGCACCTCGTTTGCAAAGATCACGTACGACACTATTCGCGCACGCGGTGACGTGAATCCTGCTGAACTGGCAGTGTCCGGAACGATAGATCTGGTTCGATACTTGGTCACTCCAACTGGGTCTGCTCTTCTCGTTAGCGGTGATCTCTACGGACAGAGTGTTGGGGGCGTCAAGTTGCCAGCAGGAAACATCGCGGTAGCAGTTCAGGCAAACGGAGTATGGCGCGGTGCTCCACTTGCCGAATCGAAAGTTGATGGAACAGTCTTCGACGTCGAATTGATTGACGGCCGACTCATGTTCGGCGGCAATTTCACTGTGGTCGGTGTTCCTTCGGGTGGACTACTTCGTTTGAACGCCGATGGGGAGATCGAAGCAGATGCGTTTGCCGCAATTCGGCAGCCCGATGGCCCGGTCTATGCAGTTGAAGTCCATGGCGGATATGTCTATGTCGGTGGTGAATTCGACCAAGTGCGAGACAGGGCAGGCGCTCTCACTGCGGTTAGTGGAATCATCCGTTATTCACTCAATGGAGTGTTCGATGAAGACTTCAAGCGTCCGATGACCAACGGACACGCTCTGCCGCGTGTCAATGACATCGCTGTAGGTGGCGGAAAGATGTACATCGGTGGCGACTTTGATTACCTGAATGATCGAACGAATTTCATGACCTTGTCGACGACGTTCTTTAATCTGGTTCCCCAACGACCTTGGGAGCAGGTGGACGGCGAGGTGACGTCGATCGAAACCTTCGCGGACGGCAAATTCGTGGCAATTGGTGGCGAGTTCGACAGCATCGGCGGATTTTCGACGCCAGGCGTTGCTGTCATTGATGAGACACGGGGTCGTGTCTATGAGAACTTCCGTACGGAGTCTGGTGCGAACGTCGAGGTCAGCGACCTTACGTACGACGCTGCCACCGAGTCGCTGTACATCGCATATGGCGTCGGAGAGTCGCCCCTGGTAAATCGCCGAATTGACAGCACGATCGTGAAGCGCTTCATGAACACGGGTGGTGCAGTCGCCCGTTTGGGCGCAGCCGATGGAAGGGTGTACGTCGGACTTGCATCGCGCCCCATGCTGTCGGTCGACACCACTACAAATGCGTACGGCCCTCAACCCGAATCATTCGGAGCCGGGTCCACAGCGATTCTCGCTGACACAGACGGTGCGTGGATCGCTGGTCGAGGTTTCAAGATCGGTGACAATCCGGTGTACGGGCCGGTGTACATCTCTCGTGAGGGAAGAGTCGTCGTGAGCCCGTCCACCGCTCCAGCCATTCCCGGTTTGGCAAACATTGCGGACGGTTCAGCTGGTTCCGGTACGGCGGGCGATTCGAGTGCAGCGGGAGACAACGCCACGCCTACGACCTCAGAGCCCGATCCGAATTCTGCAACTGGAAGCGGTGCCGCATTCGTGGCGGAAGACCCGCTCGTGTCGCTCGTGGACCTCGGTCTGTCTCCCTCGGTCGGACGGGTGGCAGACGAATCAGGGAACATCTACGGATTCACCGTCAGGTCTGACGGCACCATCGCACTCGACAAGGTGGACATCGACAAGTCAACGTCGCGAACATTCATGATCACGAAATTGAAGCCTGGAAACAAATCGATGACGGTCACTTTCGTCGCGCCACGTGGCATGAAGAACCTGAAGATCAAGGCGTCTCCGTCCTCGAAGTCACTCGTGTGTAGCCCTGGCAAGAAGTCCTCTTGCACCATTAAGGGCTTGAGTTCATGGATGAGTTACCGCTTCGCAGTCGAAGGCAACTACGGCAAGAAGAAAATGACTTCACCGAAGTCGTTCTCAGCCAAGCCCGTCGTGACGATGCGCCGGGGTTCTACGTCGTCTTTGTCCTCGATAGTCAGCAAAGCATCTAGATTCTCGCCGAAGTACACCACCTCTGGTGGATGTTCGTTGGAATCGAAGAACACGAAACTGAAGGCACCGAAATCGAAGGCCCTCTGTGTGGTGAGTGTGACCACGACGAAGAACGGCTTGGAGAATCTGCGTACTGTCACTGTGAAGGTGGGTTGAGGTCACCTCACTTCACGTCACGAAGCCACGGTCACGGCTGACGGGTCTATCCTTGGCTGACTGCGAATTCAGCGTTGGAGTCTGTTGGTCGCGGCCGCTGGTCTTGCGCTGGGCGGCTGTTCAGGTGGGGGCGGAGAGTCCGTCGACCTTGAGGCGGTTCCAGTCGCTTCTGGGTTGACTGTCACCGGAGACGCGTTCACATTTGCCAACTTTCCCTCGGGAACAATTTAGGAAGAGTTCAACACCGATGACCTCGTGGAGATGTTTGGAAGTGGTCCCGATGTGTGTCGCGGCGGGGCGACACCATGTATCGCCCCGCCGGAGGCAGTTGCGTTTGCCTGAATGGTGAATCAGGCTCGAACATCGGGACACTGCGAGGGTCTCGTTGTGCTCGCAGCATCACGTTTCATCCGAAAAGTTGAACCAAGGACGTCAGCGCTCGACAAGGATGTCAAGGTATTGCACGCAATCTTGCGAGCGTTCGCCACCCAATTCATTCCCGAGACACAAGATGAAGCTGATGGCTTCGCGAAAAAGTCGCTGAAAGAAATAGTTGCCACACTGGCCGCAAGCTTTGCCCAAGGTACGCCCGAGTATTCGCTCGGTGTGTACACCTCAACTGGAGGTCAGGCGCTCTTGCCATATGCGCTCGAGTTCCCTGACAAGGACACCGCCGAGATCAAGGTATACGACTCGAACTGGCCAGGTGCAGATCGTTATGTCACCGTGGACTTGGTAAAAGGTGAGTGGAGCTTCTCGTTCTCCGGGAAGGACCCCACCAGCGACCCGAAGATGTGGTGAGGAAAGAAGGGCGACATTGACCTCATCTCGTTGAAAACGCGCGAGAGCGGATCATGTCCGTTCTGCGCAATCGACAAGGCCGTGAAGTCGACGACGTTCCTCATTCGAAGTGTCGACAGCAAGTGGAGCATCGAAACCGATGATGGTGTCGTGTCGCCGCAGGAAGCAGTTGTGGGTGCGACGACCGTGCGACCGCTGCGCTCGCCAGGTGTCGAGCAACAACAAGGCCGTCCGGTGGACTACATCGTCACGGTCCCGGCGAGCAACAAGAAGGTCACTGTGAAAGCTCCGAAGGAGTCCAAGATCTTTGCGATGACACCCAAGGCGATGGTCGAAGTGTCGCTTCCGCAAGGCGCGGCAGGCGATGTGCTCTTCACAGAGGGAAGTGCCATCGTCAAGCGGCTCGGCCAACGCATGAGTGTCGACGAGAACGAGTGGCGACCACTTGTCGAGTCTCTGAATGAGGAAACGGAACACATCAGTACTCGAGTGGCCTCACTGCTTGACCTCATCTGGTCCAGAATGAACGCTGCCTGAGCCTGTTCACGTGCGACTCTGCCGGTAGCGTCTAGTTCTGCGGGCGTTTAGCTCAGTTGGCTAGAGCGCTTCCCTTACAAGGAAGATGTCGGGGGTT
>SXGQ01838355.1_pt1 | contig 10202 bp, 3 predicted proteins | sample 3178371 | NCBI WGS metagenome assembly SXGQ01 (sample SAMN11356859, study PRJNA531348) | freshwater metagenome | isolation source: freshwater sample F1-20 | place: China: Fuxian Lake, Yuxi | collected 2017-12-25 | reverse complement strand
TGGGCCTTTGTTGGCTGGGGGGCACCATCCGTGGTGAACACCACGGAGGGATCTTTTTCCTTGCGCAACGCGTCCATCAATTCAGGCATGAATTTTTCAGTTCCCTGTTTCAAAACATTCTCCGCGATTTTCCTGAGTTCGGCTACTTTCTCAAATTCAACCACTCTGGTAAGGGCGTTAAGCACCTCGGGATTGCGTCGCAACGCAGTCTGGTTGGCCATCTTTACCGCCAGTGCATGGGTTGCGGGGTCGGCATCCGGACCAAGTTGATCGAGATACAACTGAAGGGCGCGATCCTTGATGGTCAAATTTTTATCCGCGGTTTCAGGCTTGTCCTTCGCGTCAGCCGTTGTCTTGTGGGATAAGATCCATGAGATGCTTCGAACCCATAGGTGCGCCTCAAGGGGATTCAATTTTTTTGCAGGGAAGTAACCACGAAACACAATGTCATGCTGCAAGTCAGGATTGGTGGCTAGCACCTCGCCAATCCCCTCCGCAAGATACCAGTTTGCATCAAACAATTTCTCAGCCTGGGCCCTTTTAGCAGGGTCGGAGATTTCAGCAATCTCTTTTCGGGATTGATAATTTTCAAACCTCGGGATGATGATGTTGAAAAAGTTCCTTTGTTGCTCCTCGGTTGCAGGAATCACCCAGTTAACCTTGGACCAAAGCCGAATTATTGGATCGGAGACCTGCGCCCTCCGTGGGGGTTCCATGGCTCCACGCATGATTTGTGCGACCTGGGGTTCGACCAACTCGGGCACAGCGGCAAGCTTGACCAGCCGTGGATCAATGATGGCTTTTGATGCCAGGTCCCGCAATGGTTCAGGGCCTTTCAAGGAATAATTCACAACGAAATCACCAAGGTCACGGTTTGGCACCCCGGTGGCCGCCTCCAAGCCAACGCGCACCATGTCCAGGTCCTTTTCATCCTTGCTGGATTCAAGGTAGGCAAGGAGAGCGCCACCAAACAACTGCCCTGCCCCCTCGGTTGCGTAACCCATCTGCCCAGGCCCCCCATCACCACCGGAGTAGGTGTAAAAGGTTCCCGCGATGCCAACCAATCGCCTGACCAATCGTTTTTGAATTTCCGGGCCAGCGTTTTCAAGTCGGTCATTCAATATGGAAATCAAACCTGCAAGTTCCTTGTATTGATGGGTGCGAGACGCATTCGCCCTGTGTCCGTTGGCGATAAATAGCGCATGGCTTGAGTAACGATTGCTGTACTCCACCAACAAATTAGGCTCGGGAGATTCCAGCATGCGCGCCCATGACACATTGATCGCTTTTCTTATCGGAGGATTCCAGACCCACCATTGCCAGGCAGCCTTGACGGCCCAGGCCCGGACCGCGGGATGCGTGTCCTTGATGAATGCATGGTCGAATAGCGCGCCCAATTTTTCCCAATCCACTTTCGAACCTGAAAGGACCGCATCCGCACGCATGTTTAAAACCTGCATCAATGATTCCCGCGCGTAGTCATCATTGGAAGATGCGATTTCATACACCAAATTCCAACCTTTATCATCGAGAAGGGTCTGCCTGAAACCCCAGACCGCGGAATCACGAACCATCCGCACAGGGTCAGATAAACCATTTTTCAATGCGTTTAATCCACCTTCATGATGAAGTGCCCCAAGACCAATCATGGCCCAATAGCGAACACCGGCATTCGCATGACTTGCGGCTTCAACCAATTGCCCAAGGTCTTTTTCATTCCCATGAAGGGCGGCTTCCCTGGTTTTTTTCACAATCCCAGGGAGTGAATCATTTTTCAACGCGACATCCCCAACTGGATCGTTGATGGCGGGATAAATCCTCGCCAACGCATGCAGGGCATATGCCGATGTTACAAATCCAGTCTGGGCAGCGCGGTTCCAACGGCCTGAGGGATCCTGCATCGCCAGTAGCGCCTTTACTCCACGGGCGACCACCGGATCATCCTTGCTTTTACCCGCGCTAGTCAGCCCCATGACCGCAAGCGCGGTGGGGGCGGGGTCGGAAGGCTCGGTGCTTTTTCCTTTTTTAGAGACACTTTTCCCATCCGGGTCAAATCCCCAGGAGCCATCCTCATTCTGGATGCGAATCAAACGGGCTTCATCCTCCGCCATGACTTTTTTCACATCCGCGACAAACTTTGCCAATGCCTGGGCATCCAACGGTTTCTTGTCCAGTTCGGTTGCCTTGCGAAGTTCCTGCTCATATCTGCTGATGGGAAAGACCCGGTGAAAATAGTCCAGCCTGAGGGCGACATCGTCCGTGAATTTGGGTTGCACAGCGAGCACTTTTCGGGCCTTATCCTCAAGGGCCCGAAAATATTCAGGCTTCGAGTGTTTTTGCCAGGCGGTTTGGAGAATCTCAGAGGAAAAAACATAAACGATGACCTGCCCGACATTGGAACCAGGACCGGCTGCGTTGATGCCACCTGGATCACCTGTTTGAACAACATAATTCGAAGTGCGCAATTGCATCGCGGAGTGCAGTTTCAGCGAAGGCAGCACACGCTCGGCATGAACAATATTGAATCCAGCTGCACGGGTTCCCGCTGGCCCATCACCAAGGTCCAACGGGGCAAGGCTGGTGTTATTCGCAGCATCCTTCAATTCATTGGTGGGGCGCAGGCATTCATACATGACATTTCGAAGATGCCAGAAATTCTGGACATTCTCGAGCTTATAGCCTTTTGAAAGGGGAACCGCAGGCCCCCAGACTCCCGACTGGGTATGACAACTCATGCAGTTGGTGCCAAGCAGATTACCAGTATCGCGTATACGGCGCTCAACGCTCGCACCTCTCGGCCTGTTTGTCAACCAGGCATCCACCTGCCCGATTTGTGTGTACATTCCCTGGCGGATCGCCAAGCTCGGATCATCATAGGGGCCAGCCTTCAGCAATCGAATTTGCAATTGATATCCCGGCGCATTTGCCTCCACACGAAGATAATAAACCTCGCCGGGTTTAAGTGTCCTGCAAATATTAGCCCGATGCGATTCATCCTGTTGATGGGTTCTTTCATTGGCATCGGCCCCGTCCCGATATTCCGCCATCACCAAAGAACCGAGAGCCTCGGAGGTTTTTTTCGCATCCCTGCTGACTTGATAACATCGAATCCTATGCGCGATCAACGGATTGGGCATGCTTAACTGCGCGGTTAGAAGCCGTTGCTCGGTTCCCTTGTAGACAAACTTGTACCAGTCCTCCCCCGATTGGCCAACCTTGCCGTTGTCAAAAAATTCAATGTCATCAGCACCGCCCAGGATCTCCCAGGTGCGTATCTCATTTCCCGGAGCCGGAGTCAACTCAATCGTCTGGGCAAGTTCAGGCAGGTCATTGGGTTCATATTCAAAAAAGGTTCGCTGTTCTTCCTCATCCTTGGAATTAACCAAGAGGGGGGTTACCTGGACAGACATCAGTGCCTTGGTTCCCTCGGGCCAGGGTGTGCTTTTTGGCAATGGAAAAAGCTTTTGGGTGTTACCTTTTTCACGCCATCTTATTGTTGCATTACCCACCGGTTCCTCATCAACAACAGGGTTGATTTGAAGCGTGTATTTACCCGAGATGGGTGCCCGGAAAGTCGTGTGGACATCTCCATCAAGGGCGTGGAGGATCTTTCGCCAGTTAGCCGCGGAAGGGACACCCTCGGGAGACCGCCATTCAACCGCGACCCGACCATTGACGGGTAATTTCGAGGGTTCATTGACACGGACGGAAATCTCAACAGTTTCGCCCGCCTTAAGATCATGAACCTGCCGAAGCGTATCCACAAGGGTGATTGTCGAGCCCCTTGTATTCAAGGATGCGTTCAAAAAAACAACGAAAATTACCATAAAAAAAACAGAGCCAGCTCTTGATAAGAAACCAACCATATGAAAAAGCTCCGGAACAAAGTCACATTTAATGATCACCATGTCAGGCAGGTATTTTCCATCTTAAAAGAAGACCCATCGAAATACCAGAAAAGTTATGGCAATGTGGTCTCCTTTCCTGATGAATATTAAACTTTTGCAAATTAGAATAGACTCCTTATTGGATTTTTCCCGCCTATTTTTGGAAGGGTGATCATGCGCCAAATAATTTTTGTAACATTAGTTCTAAGCTTCATGATGCTTACTGCGAGCCAATTGATTTCACAGATCAAGCCAACCATTGATGACTGCCCGAGGTTTCAAATCCGCGCAAGGATAATTTCAACCGCGGGTAAAACTCCTGATACAAAGACTAAATTCACCTTTTCACTTCCTCATAAGGGAAAAAGCTCCTTCTCCATCGGGCCAGAATGGTCGGACTGGATCGATTTTGGAAAGGAACAAATTGAGGCAACCCTAAAAACCTACCCTGCAAATTATGCAAATCGATATCCCGTTGTGACATCACTTTCTGTTTCAGGAGTGATCGATCCAACATTGGTGGAAGCCGAGGTGAAATTAACAGGCAATGAAAAAAATCTATTACTCAAGGCTGAATTATTCGGCAGTCGAATGGGCCTGTTGGTTTGGAAAGAAACAGATGGCAGTTCCCAGGTGGATACCATGGCGGGGTACAACAGGCGCTACTGGAAACATCTTGAAAATGTCACCATTCCTATGAATGAAAGGCCCAGATTATTCCCGATTGTTGATCGGCTGATAGGTGGAAGTGATGACAGGATCGAATGGCGCGAGGGAATCGACCAGCTAAACCGGGCGGGTTTTTCAGCAATCATGCTGCCCCCTGACAAACGGATTCGCCAACTGTTGCTGGATGTTGGACAAACTAAAACCGCATGGGCCACTTATAGTCCGCCGGGTTATGCAAACGATCATGTTCTCAAGGATCCAAAACCAGAACTTGAAAAATGGGCCACATCCATCGCGAAACCCTATCGTGATGCCGGTTATGCCGCAAAGGACATGGCGATGTTCGCCCTTTCGGATGAACCTGGATGGTACTATCCAAGCGCGTTCGAGGCGCTTTCAAAAAACGAAGCCGCCATGGATCGTTTCCGCAAATACCTGGCGCAACAAGGCCTGAAACCATCAGACATGGGTGAAAAAGATTGGTCGAATGTTAAACCTGCTGGTCGAAGCAAGGCTGTGAACCTTGAGGGTAAGAAACTTTTCTACTGGACGATGCGTTTTTTTTCCTGGGATTCCTCTCGCCATTTCGCGGATGCAACCAAGGCGCTGGAAAAGGAGTTTTATGAGGGATTGCCAATCTACACGAATTGGAATTTCTTTGCGGGGCGCTCCTATGTGCCCGGGCCTGTCGCGAACAACCGGGATAAAACTAGCGAGGATGCGGCAATGGGCGGGCATGACTGGTTTGAATTCGGCCGCATGCGCGCAGGCACCATGCTATGGACGGAGGATTGGTTTGGGGATTCAAAGGCATACCAATGGAGTTTTTACAGTTCCAAGTTACGCTGTGCCGCCGAAAAAGGTGGAGTGCAATTTGGCGCCTATGTGATCCCAAGGACCGCGGGAGACCGGCCTGATGGGATTATCCAAAAAATCCTTACCGTGATTGGCAGCGGGGGAAAAGGCATCAAATACTTTGTCTTTGGCCCGGAATACAACTTCCCGGGAAACTGCTATTCAGAGCGCGCAGCCATTCTTCCCAAAATGGCAAAAGCCCATCGCATGATCGGGGCCGCCGAGGAATTACTCTGGCCGGGCAAACGCCCAAAGTCAACAGCGGCGATACTCATGCCTAGGTCCGCCCAAATGTGGGATGCCCGGGAGCAAAAAGTGGCTAAGGGATTCAGCGATGCCACCAACCACAACATGAATGCCGCCACCGTTGATTACCTCGCGGAGGTTTTCAATCTCTACCTCGCTTTGCAACATGAAAACATCCCGGTGGATTTTGTCGACGAGGAGGATCTTTCATCTGATGGATTGAAACCTTACAGGGTGCTTTATGTGACTGCGCCCAATGTTCCGGATGAGGGCCAAAAAGCCATCCAAGGCTGGGTGAATTCCGGAGGGCATCTCGTCACATCGCCCGGGGCCATGCGCTTTGACAGGTACGATGAAGGCTCAAACATTTTCTGGAAAACAATCAACTTGGAGGAGTCAAGGCATGAAAGGCTGCATGTACCCAACACCAATAGTCTTAAAATCGTGGATACCCTTGTGGGTGTGAACCAATCCCAAACAGATGGTTTGCAAATACCCGGCACCCGCACAACACTTGGCGGCACCATGAAAGCCAAAACAAATTCCCTCGTTTTCAAATCGGACAATTCCTCAGCGATCGCTGGTTTGATCCATGGAAAAGGTAATGTCACACACTTCGCATTCTTTCCTGGGATCACCTACTGGAAATCACAAAAAGGCACAAAGGATGGCTTGCCAATAGGATTTAATGAGGAATGTCGCAAGCTGATCACAAAGCCGGTAATGGATTCAATCAAAAACCATAAGGAATCTCTTCCAGTGCAACTAGCCATCGATTCGGGAATGATTGAGACTCCCGTGCTGATTTCAGAAAAGGGAATTGCGATAACTTTGCTGAACTGGCGAGGCGAACCAGTAGCGGAACTACCGATGAATGTAAAATGTGATTTCAAACCTGCTTCGGTGACAAGTGTGAAACACGGCAATGTTCCGTTCAAATACAATGACAAATCCAACCCATCCTTGGAATTCAAGATTCCGCTTGATGCAGTGGATGTGCTGATGATCAGGCGATGAAAAAAATCTCACTCATCCGTGCGGAAAGTGATAGCTGGAAGGCCTTCCTTGTTGAACAGGTTTACTATGGGGTTCCAAGCCCAGCCATAGCGGACAAATTTAGGCTCGGGAATCTCGGATGAGGAAACCACGACCGTTTCCCCATCAATAACAGCATCCGCCCATACGAATTTTTTATCAGCACCCGCAATGACAAAACCAGTGAGCTTTTTATCCCCGGGCTTGATCATCAAGCCTCCGCCAATATTTTTGAAATACAATCGGACCTTGTTTCCGCCGGGCTGCTCAATTTGCATTTTCACGAACTCTGGGCCGGAATAGACCAGGTCTTTTTCACCATAGACAAGATTGCGCGCAACCAGGGACAACCTACGACCTACCTCCTGCTTGTTACGAGGGTGGATATTATCCGGGTCACCGATATCAATGGTCATGGCCAGGCCCGTATTGGGGATAGTGCGAACGGTTCGCCATTGTGATTCACGAATTTCAGCCCATCCCGGCTCAGTGGGTTGTGTCTGCAACTTGTTAAGATTCGCTAGGGAAACTATGAGGAATGGAAAATCACCCACATCAAATCTTTGACGCCAGTCATTGATCAGCGTTGGCAACAACCTGCGGTATTGCAACCAGAATGGTCCATTCGCCTCGCCTTGGTACCACAAAGCCCCCTTGATGGCATAGGGTTCCAATGGAGCGATCATGCCGTTATACAAACCAGTGATTGTCTTGTAATGTCCAACCATTGGAATTGGAAATTGGGGGAGTTCATCAAACTTGGCGCAAACCTTTGCCTTCCATATGCCTTTTAAGGGAATGATATTATTCCCGGAATTTGATGCCTGCCTGATATTCATATTTGCGGGTTGGGAACAAAATCCCGCGGGAACACTTTTGCTGACAATGGCGACCACCAGCAGATTTTTTCCCACCTTCACCAAGTTCGAGTCCAGCAGATAGGTTCGGATATTTCCAGGAATCTGCCTTGAACCAACCAATTTCCCGTTAAACCAAACAATGTCGGAATCATTGATGACAGATAGGTTCAACGATAAATCGCCTTTCATGGATTCGGGAATATCAATAATCTTGCGAAACCACACAAGCCCGGAGTGATCCTTCAAACCAACCTCATTCCATGGTTTTGGTACCTCGATGTCAGACCAATCACTGGTATCAAGGTCCGGGTTGGATGTGTAATTCTGCCTCGCACCCTCGGGATCAACCTTTGCAATCCACTTTTCAAGACTCTTGAAAAAATCAAAGTTGGAACCATACCCAGAGACTGTGGCATCCAGTTCATTTAGGCGATCCTTGAAATCATCGGGCATTTGTTTGCGAAGGGCGGATCCGCTTGTCCAGGACTCCGCGGCACTTGCACCAACTGAGCTGTGAATAATTCCAATTGGAACCTTTATTTTTTGATTTATCTCCCGCGCAAAGAAGTATCCAACACCCGTGAAGTTCCTTGCAAACTCAGGCTTGCAAACTTCCCATTTTGCCTCCGGTGGTAACTGCATGGGAACCAGGGAAGGAAAAAAATTCACGGTGAATGATCGAATATGCGGATGATCAGCATTTTTTATTTCTTCCTCGGCATTATTCGAAAGGCGTACCGGCCAATTCATGTTCGACTGGCCCGAGCAAAGCCACACATCGCCAAAAAGCACATTGGTGAATTTTTCTTTTTTACTTTTCCCGCTGATCACTACCTCATGCGGACCACCCGCGGGAAACGGGCCGACCCTGGCCATCCACTTTCCATCGCCGCCCGCAATCGCAATGGGACCGCTTGATTTTCCATCCACCAATACCTGGATTTGATCCCCCGGATCACTCCAGCCCCATACGGGCGCTTTGATTTCCCTTTGAAGCACCATGTCATTTCCAAACAACGGATGCACAAAGGGTAGTACCCGGGGCTGGGAAGGCCACCAGGGCTGCGGGCCCTTGGGCTGTGCAAGAAGATCGCCCCCTAAATTCATACCCAAAAATAAAATGAGAATCATTATTGGTCGAAAAGAATTCTGCATCATTTTACCTGCCTGCGGAAACAACCCCACGATTATCATTTGGCATGATCATTGATCAATTTGCTTTTTACGCCAAGAATATCAGCGACTTCCTTGACAAAACCCTTGTTCGCCTTTGGCGCGCTGAAGTACCAGTTTTCAAGGTAACATTCAAAACTATTACCCGGATCGGGACGGCCAAGGCCAAGGTAACCAAAAGCTTCCCACTGGGTTGGATCCCGCTCAAGGGAATTAAAGATATGAATCGCGACAATCCGATTACGCTCACGAAGATGGGGATCGGCCTGCAAAGCAGGACGATTATCAAGGAACCACTTGGGCATATTTTCCAGGGGAGGTACCGCGGAATCCTTGATTAATTTATCAAGATAATCCCTGAGGGCGGGGGCGAAACTTTTCCAGTTCGTATACGGTGGTTTTGTTTTCCATGTCTCCGCCATCCTGGCCAAAACAAACAACGATCCCACTTCACCGACAGTTTCTTCAAACCACTTGTTTTCATTTCCAAGCTTGTTGTCATTGCCTCGCTCATAATGCGCGACAATATGTGCAAGTTCATGACCAAATTGGAAAGCGAACTGGGCCCAAAAACGCCCCTTGGCAGACAACCTCACCGTGTACTCACCATTGGCGGCCCTTTTAAAATCAACCTGCGGAACTTTGTCCGAGGGAACCACATGTATTAAAATCGGCTTGTTGGGCACCACATACTTTAGAATCTCAGACCCTGCCGATTCAATCACTTTTTGGATGTCTTGGGGCAGGGCGCCACCCCATCCCTCAGGCTCGATGCGAGTCACCAGTTTTCTTGCTGATGAAGGGGCATCTGCCTGGTATGCAACCAAGCCAATATTTGAAAAACAAAAAATTGATGAAAAGACACAAAGAGCGATTCGATGATTCATAACTATAATCCGTATTTTGATTCAGCCCATCGGTGGGATGAATGGGTTTATTTCACCTATCTTTCCTTGTAGATAATATCGACCGCAAGGCCCGCGGCGAGCATCAGGATCGCCTTGGCGGGGGATGGCTCATCATTAAGCGCGATCATGTAATTATCCGCTGAGGTGAACATTTCTTTTCCAACCCCGGCCCACTTCTTGGTGATAGTTCCTATTTCATTCTGGCCTTTGTCGAGGAATTTGAATGTCCACCCGACCCAGTTCCCCTGTACAAATGCGACTTCATTACCCTGGGCATCGTAAACATAAAAGGCCCCGCCGAGGGAAAACAATTTGCTTTTCAACCAGCCAAGAACCACGCCATTCGCATCACATATATCCACCTTGGATCTTAAAAATGTGAAACCCCTCTGGATGGAAAACAACAACTTGGATGGATCATCAAAGTCTTCTCCCTCATAGACAAAAACCTTGGTGGGTAGCATTCTTTTCTCAACCAGGAAGCGGAGCACATGGATCAGGCCGCCTGGTTTCTCCTTGGCTATCCCCAACTGCGCATGGGTCTCGGGATCAAGGATATCATAGGTGTC
>SXGQ01049838.1_pt1 | contig 10202 bp, 13 predicted proteins | sample 3178371 | NCBI WGS metagenome assembly SXGQ01 (sample SAMN11356859, study PRJNA531348) | freshwater metagenome | isolation source: freshwater sample F1-20 | place: China: Fuxian Lake, Yuxi | collected 2017-12-25 | reverse complement strand
GCTCAGCGGCGGTTGCGCCACCAGCCGACGAGCGCGCCGCCGATCCCGCCGAGGATGGCGCCGAGCGGGCCGGTGATGAAGATGCCGAGCAGCGGGCCCAGGTTTGCATCGGGTTTCAAGATCATCGGGCCGAAGAAGCCACCGATGAACCCGATGCCGCCGAGGATGGATGCGCCGAGCAGGGCGTGGACGAACCAACCGAGTTTCGGGGCGGGGGTGGTCATGGCAGTTCGATAGCGTCAGGCCCGCCCGCCGTCAAACGTCGTCGCGGACCGCGGGGGCGCGGCCGGCGCGTACGGGCCGATAATCGGCGAGCCAGCCCGGGCCCGGCCCTTGCCCGCGGTTGGAAGTGTCATGGCGGTGTCCGACCCCGGTCAGCCTTTCGATGACGGCTTCGAGCCGATCCCAGAAGCGGATGGCTTCGAGCACCGGATTCATGAGGTTGGTCACCGGGCAGTAGTAGGTGTTCTTCGGATCCGTATGGTGCAAGGCGTGCTGGCGCGGCGTGAGCAGGATCCGGCAGTCCTGGAGGAAGGCCACGACGGGGCCGACTTCGGCACGCGACATGTGCGACCATTTATGGACCTGGTTGGCGTTGACGCTGATGATCACGAAGAGCCCGACCTGCCAGGTCAGCGCGTCCAGCCAGGCCGCCGCGCCGAGGATCGCGGCTCCGACCAGCAACAGGTCCCAAGAGCTCTGCCACCAGCTGAGCTTCGTGAAAAAGCGCGGGTGGTGATGGTGGACGATGTTCGGCTTGATCAGGAGAGGGCCGACCAACGGGGTGTCCTCCGAGCCGTAGGCGTCCTCCAGCCAGTGAACCAAACCGGCGACGAAGTCGGCCAGCAGGACGACACCGAGGGCTTGCAAGGCGATGAGCAGGGCGGAATGCATGGTTGGAAGACGACCATGATACGCCTCGCGCGGTAAACCCGTTAATCGATAATCCTGATAGGGTCTATACACCAGGGGAATGGGCGTTGCTTCGCCGCCGGGAAAGTGGACAATTTCGACGTGGCCCCATGAACGTGCATCACCTCGAGCTGTTCTACTATGTGGCGAAGCACGGCGGCATCAGCGCCGCGGTGCGCCACATCCCGTATGGGATCCAGCAGCCGGCGGTTAGCGGTCAGATGGGCGCTCTGGAAGCCGACCTAGGGACGAGGCTTTTTGAGCGCAGCCCTTTTCGGCTGACCCCGGCGGGGCGCAAACTCTTCGCCCACATCGAACCGTTCTTCGCTGGCTTGCCCGCGCTGGCCGGTCAGTTGCGCGACGAGGAACGTCCGGAGCTACGGCTCGGGGCCTCGGAGCTCGTCCTGCGTCTGCACATCCCGACCGTGACGCGCCGGCTGCGTGAGCGCCACCCGCGACTCCAGCTCAGCCTGCGGTCCGGCTATCAGGTGCAGTTTGAGACCTGGCTGCGCGATGGCCTCATCGACCTCGCCGTGGTTCCGATCGACCAGAAGCCCGGTGCGCGCCTTGGGCAGCTACGGTTGACGCGCGTACCGCTCGTCCTGCTGGTCCCGAAGAAGTGCGCACTGAAACAGGCGGCGGACCTCTGGAAGCAGAAGAAACTGCGCGAGCCCTTGGTGAGCCTGCCGGCGGCCAGCAGCGTGACCCGCAGTTTCCAGCGGGACCTCCGCAAACTGGGCGTGACCTGGCCGCAGGCGGTCGAGGCCACTTCCATGGAGATGGTCACCAGCTACGTGGCCAATGGGGAAGGGTGGGGCGTGAACCTGGCCATCCCGGAGGCCATCGAGCACCCGGAGGTCCGGGCGTTGCCCTTGAGCGGTTTCGCCCCGATGGAGATCGGGCTCCGCTGGAACGGCGAGCCCGCGCCATTGCTCCGCGAGGCCATCCTCGCGCTTCAGCAGTACACCCGCGAGACCTGGCCGGAGTGGGCGATCGACGATACCTTGCCGCCCGCCAAGCAGCGGAGGTAACGACCGACCAGCCCAAGCCCTTAAAGCCTTGATGTTATAACATAAGTTGTCACAACTTTCGTATGTCTAAAAAACTTAAGATCAGGAAAATCGGCAACTCGCTGGGGGTCATCCTTCCGAAGGAAGTCCTCGATGAGATGTGCGTGGAGGAAGGCGATGCCTTGGATTATACGGCCAACAAGTCGGAACTCCGGCTTGTCGCGAACGACCCGAACTTCGCCAAGGAGATGGCGGTGTTCAAGTCGCTCAGCCGGCGGTACCGGAACGCATTGAAGGAGCTCGCCAAATGAGGGAGCCCCATTGGTTGGGTGAAAGCTCCGTCATGGTGCTGCATGGTTTGGTCGTCGAGGTTCATGGCGGTGACGCTGCTTTGCGGGATGCGCGTCGTCTGGCCGGGGCCCTTGCCCGCCCGCGGCAGCAATTTGCCTACGGGGAAAGAACGCTGACCAAGCTGGCGGCGACTTACGCGGCGGGTATCGTCCAAGGTCACCCTTTTGTGGACGGCAATAAGCGCACGGGGTTCATGGCCGCCGCGGCTTTTCTCGAACTGAACGGAAGGTCGTTTGCGGCTCCTGAGGTCGAGGTCGTGTTACAAACGCTAGGTTTGGCGGCCGGTGAGGTCACCGAAGCCCAGTACGCCATTTGGCTGGAAAAGCACACGCGATCGATCGCGGCCAAGCCCAAGAAGCGTCGCAAGTAACCCGTTTCTCGGGCTTTTTGGCTTTCCTAGGCGAATCTTTCGTTTTGACGAACGGCCGGGGCTTCCCATCGTCAGTCGACTCAGGACAGTCCGATGGTGTAATGGTAGCACAGGAGATTCTGATTCTCCTTGTCTAGGTTCGAATCCTAGTCGGACTACCACCTGAATCACGAAGCCCTCCGCCCGGAGGGCTTTTTCGTGCTTAGCGGGCCGACTCGAGCAGCCGGCGGGCGGCCGCTTTGGGCGCCTCGCCCGCGCGGACGTCGTCGAGCCGGTAGAAGTTGGTGCACGCGGTCGACTCCCCGACGCGCAGGGTCCGGAGGTGCCCCAGGGTCTCGAGCTCGACGTAGGGGAGGGGGTCGGGGTTCACGTAGAGTTCGGCGCGGTTGCCTTCACCGGCGAAGACGCCGGTCGGCTCGCCCGGGACGGAGGTGATCAGCAGCGTGTGGCGATCGCCGACCCAAGCGAGAGCGCGGCCGGTGGTGCCGAGTTTGGCGCAGACGTCCGGGAAGCGTTTCCAGAAGACGACGCCTCGCTCGATCTCGACACCTTTGACCTTGCCGAAGCCGAGGTTCACCGGGTTGCCCACGGGGTTGGCGGTGGTAGCGATGACCCGCGGCTCGGCGAGCTGGGTGACGACCCAGACGGCGATCTGGACCGGGTCTCCCTGGACCTTGGTGTACGTGGTGGTGACGGCGAGGGTACGGCGGCCGGCGGGCCGAATCAGGCGCGTAAAACGCACGCCCGAGAGGGCGTCGACGGGCGATTCCAGCAGGAGGCCTTCCTCGGTCAGGCGCGCGGTGAGGCGGCTCTGGTCAAAGACCTTGGGCGGCATCCATTTCCCAGCGGCGTTCTTCATCCAGCGGGATTCCGGCGCCGGCCAGGTCTTGTCGCCGCCGAAGTTCGTCCAGGTCTCGGCCTCGGGCCGGACGGCCTCGCCGCGCAGGTCGGGGTTCTGCCAAAGCACGCCGTCCTTCTCGCCGGGGCGGCGAAGATCCATGATGCGCCCGATCGAGGGGATGACCACGGCTTCGATCCCGTCGCCGCGCACGATGACCGGCCGTTCCCAACCGCGGTAATTCGTCGATGTCTCGCGGGTCGCGCAGCCGGCCAGGACGCCCGCGAGGAGCAGGACCGCGAGGCGCGTCATCGGGCGTTCCAGAGAATGACCAGGTTCTTGGTCTGGCGCCCCGCGACGATGAGGTCGGGCTTGCCGTCGCCATCGAGGTCGGCGGCCTTGAAATCCTCGACCGCGACCTCCTTGGTCGTGAGCGTGCTGGTCCGCCACGTCTTACCGGCGGCGTCGAGCGGCGTCAGCAGGCGGATGCCCGGGTCGGCGCCGCGCCAGCCCACCACGTACTGGTCCGAGCCCGTGCCGAGGAAGTCGGCACACGCGACGGCATGGCCTTCCTTGAAACCATCGAGGAGCTGTTGGCGGACCCACTTGCCCTCGGCGTCCTGCGTGTAGACCGCGGACATCGTGCCGTGGAACGGCTCGACCGTCGCGAGGAAGCGCTGGCCGTTGGCGAGCTTGCCGTCCCGCAGTTCACCCGTGGGGACATTCGTCAGGGCCGTCTGCTTCCAAGCACCTGCCTCGAGGCTGTTCAACCAGATGCCCTCCTTGGAGCCGGAGAGGATCTGCTGGGCCGGACCGGCGCCCCAGCGCGTTGGCTGCAGGTTATGCGTGACGTGGCTGACATCGTTCACTACGGCGAGTTTCCACGGCTGCTTCGGGTCGGCGGGTTTCTCGTAAGCGAGCATCTTGGCGCCGACGCCGGTGGCGTTCTTGTTGCCCCGGCCGTGGAGCGGCTGCACGACGAGGTCCCAGCGCTTGGCGTCGACCTGCACCCACTGCATGCGGTGCACCGTCGGCTCGTGGGGGAGCGCGATCGGCGTCCATTTCTGGGTCGGATCGGCCGGCGCCTGCAGGTAGAAAACCGCGCCGCTGTTGACCGTGTCGGACGGATTCCAGCCCGCGCCGACGGCGACCTCGCACGTGCCGTCGACCACCTGGGCGGCGATGCACACGTGGTCCAGCTTCGTCAGGTTCTCCGCGATCACATGCTTCTGCCAGGTCGGGTTCTGGTACCACTGCACCGTATGCTGATCGGCGAGGAGGATGTCGGGCTTCCCGTCGCCATTCACGTCGGCGATCGCGAGACCGTAGCCGATGGAGACCTTGTCGATCTCCTGGAGGCGGAACTTCGGCTCGGCCGGGGCCGCGTGGGCCAGCAGGGGGGCGAGGGCGAGGAGCAGGGCGGGGCGCATGGGGATGGGGTAACGTTTCCGACCCCGCCTGTCCACCGCGGTTCCGCGGGGTAAGGCCTGCTTAATAGGGTCAGACCCACTTAATGGGGTCTGACCCTATTAAGCAGGTATGTCCCCGATAAGCGTTTGAGGTCCGGCGGGCCGGTCCTATGAAGGAAGCATGCTACCCCGCAGGTCCTTCCTGAAGCTGGGCGCCGGCGCGACCGCCGCGGCCTTACTTGCCCGTCCCGTTTTGCGCGCCGCCGAGGAATCCAAACCCTCCGTCCCGCTCGCGGCCTTCGCCGTCGTGGGCGACACGCATTACTTCGCCGACAAGGACGACCCGTCCCGGCTGCAGCCCATGTCCCGCGCCTACAACACGGGCTTGATCGACACCCTCAACGCCTTGCCCGGACGCGAGATCGCCGCGGCCGCTGGCGGTGGCAAGGTCGCGCCGCTGGCCGCGCTCCTGCACGTGGGCGACCTCATCGACAGCGGCGATAAGAACGGTGCCGTCATCCAGCAGATGCAGCGCACCGAATGGGCCGAGTGGCAGAAGGACTACGGCCTCGACGGTCAAGGCGGACGCCTGAAGTTTCCGGTCTACGAGATCCACGGCAACCATGACGGGCCCCATGGCAAGGGCCACGTCCTCGACGGTATCATCGAACGCAACAAGGCCCGCCGTAACCTCAAGGGCGTCTCCGCCAACGGCCTGCACTACTCCTGGGCCGCCGGCCCCGTCCACTTCGTCCACCTCGGCATCACCGTCGGGCAGGTCAAGGCGGTGAAGCGCAAGCGCCGCTACGACCCCGTCGACAGCCTCGACTTCCTCGTCGCCGACCTCGCGAAGAACGTCGGCGACTCCGGTCGCCCCGTCGTCATCGCCCACCATGTCGACTTCGCGCGCTACTGCGGTGAGGTGCCGGATGACGTCGTCCTCAAGCACGAGTGGGACTACGCCGACGTCGCGGCCTTCCACGCGGCGCTGAAGCCTTATCGGATCGCCGGTATCTTCTACGGCCACACGCATGTGCGCGGCGTGTTCGGCTGGACCGGTCCGAAGCCCGCGCCCGTCATCGCCGGCAAGCCGTTGCCGGCGGGCATCCCGACCTTCAACACCGACAACGCCGCGCACTTCAGCGGCCCCGCGCAGGCCTTCCTCTACGCCGAGGTCCATGAACGCGACATCCTCGTCCGCGAGCTGGCGACCACCGACGGGTGGAAGACCAGCCAGTGGACGTCGCTGGCCTGGCGGATGCCGCACGGCTCCGGCTGAGCCTGGCCGCTCAGCGCAGCAACGCAGGGAAGAGCTTGCCGAGGCCGTCGGCCATGATTTCCACGCCGATCGCGGCGAGGACGAGGCCCATGAGCCGCGTCATGACATTGATGCCGGTCTGGCCGAGGAGGCGCGTGATGCGCTCGCTGGCGGCGAGGCAGGCGAAGGTCGCGAGCGCGCCGACGACGGCGTAGCCCACGAGCAGGGCCTGGTCGGCCAGCCGTGGGGATTTCTCGGCGTAGATGATCATCGTCGAGATGGTGGCCGGCCCGGTGATGAGCGGCACGGCCAGCGGGGAGACCGCCACGCTGTCGCCCGCGTCGAGCTTGCGGTTGGCCGCGTCGAGCTCGCGCGTGGAGCTGTCGGCGGGCTCGGCGTTGAGCATCTGCACGGCGTTGATGAGGAGCAGCACCCCGCCGCCGACCTGGAAGGAGGCGATGGAGATCCCGAAGAAACGCAGCAGCTGCAGGCCGCCGAGCGCGCTGGCCGCGATCACCAGGAAGACCGTGCCGGTGACGATCCAGGTCGTCCGGTGCCGCTGGGCCGGCGACAGCCGCGAGGTGAAGTGGATGAAAAACGGGATGACCCCGATCGGGTTCAACACGGCGAGCAGCGTGAGCAGGGGCTTCAGGACATCCATGTCGTCCCACTAGCCTGACCGCTTCCCACCGGGACGCAAACGTCGAGCGGGCGGGTATTCGCCCACCATCGCTCAAGGCCGGCCGCTTATGAGCGGACCGGGTCGTTCAGGCCGTCAGACGCTCGAGGCACTCGCGGTAGAGCGCCTGCGTCTTCGCGATCACGTCGTCCGGCAGGCGGGGGCCCGGCGCGGTCTTGTTCCACGGCTGGGCCTCCAGCCAATCGCGAACGAACTGCTTGTCGTAGGAAGGCTGCGAACGGCCGGGCTGCCAGCTTTCGCGGGGCCAGTAGCGCGAAGAGTCCGGCGTCAGCACCTCGTCGATGAGCACCAGCGAACCATCGGGCGCGGTGCCGAACTCGAACTTGGTGTCGGCCAGGATGACGCCGGCCTTCGCGGCCCGGGCGTGGCCCATGCGGTAAAGGGCGATCGACGTATCGTGCACCGAGCGGAAGACTTTATCGCCGAGGATCTCCGCGCAGCGGGCGCGGGTGATGGCCTCGTCGTGGCCTTCGGCGGCCTTGGTCGACGGCGTGAAGATCGGCTCGGGCAGAGGTGAACCGTCGAGCAGGCCCGGCGGCAGGGCGTGGTCGAGGATGGCGCCCGTGCGCCCGTACTCCTTGAAGCCGCTGCCCGCGAGGTAGCCGCGCACGACCGCCTCGACCGGGAGGGGGACGAGCTTGCGGACCAGCATCGAGCGCGGGATGAGGTGCTCGTGGCCTTTGAGCGCGCGCGTCAGCGCGGCGAGGTGATCGGGCACGAGGTGCGTCGGGAAGACCGTCGCGGCCTGCTCGAACCACCAGAGGCTGATCTGCGTGAGGAGGATGCCTTTGCCCGGGACGCCGTTGGGCATGACGACGTCGAACGCCGAGAGGCGGTCGGTCGCGACGATGAGGTAGTGCTCGCCCAGGTCGAAGACCTCGCGGACCTTGCCCTTCGCCTTCAGCGGGTAGGGCAGACCGGTGACGGTCATCAGGGCTTCGGTCGGCAAGGCGGGCGCTTTCATCCTGGCACGGAGATAGGGCAGGGCGGGGGCGGAGGGCAAGGAAACGCGTTCAGCGTTGAGGCGCGGGGCGCGCGCGTCACGCTGGTCGGACCGAGATGGAAGTCCACGACGCCCATTGCCACTACCAGTTCGCCGAGGTGCCTTACGCGGCGGTGGAGCTGGCCCGGTCCGAAGGCGTCGGCTACGCCGTGATCAACGGCTCCTCGCCGGCGGACTGGCCCGACGTCGCGGCGCTCGCCGCGCGCGACCCGCGCAACCTGCCGTCGTTCGGACTGCATCCGTGGGATGTCCCGACCGCCCCGGCGGGCTGGCTGGACGAGCTACGGCGCGTGCTCGTGGCCCAGCCGGCCGCGGGCGTCGGCGAGATGGGCCTCGACCGCTGGATCGAGGGCTTCGACCCGGTCGCCCAGGAGGCGGCCTTCCGCGCGCAGCTTGCGCTCGCCGTCGAGCTCGACCGACCGCTCACGATCCACTGCGTGCGGGCGATCGGGCCCTTGATGGATATCCTGCGCACGACCGCGCTACCGCGGCGCGGCTTCCTCCTGCATAGCTGGAACGGCCCGATCGAGCTCGTGCCCGAACTCGCGCGGCTTGGCGCCTATTTCTCCTTCAGCGCGCATCACTTCCCGGAGCGCAAGGCCCACCTGCGCGACCAGTTCGCCGCGGCCATCCCGCGCGAGCGGATCCTCGTCGAGACCGACGCCCCCGCGCTCTGCCCCGCGCCGGAGTACCGCGTGCACGAGCTGCCGCCCTCCGCCGAAGGCGTCGACCAGAACCACCCGTCCAACCTGCGGCGTAACCTGACCGAACTGGCGCGGACGATGGGCGTGCCGGCGGACGAGGCCGCGGCGCTGACGGGCGCGAATTTCGCGCGGTTATTCCTGCGGTAGCAGGGCGAGCCGTAGGGCCTCGCCCGCCGCCGCCAACCCGAAGGCGCCGGCGACATGCGCCGCGGTACCGTAGCCCCATTCGCAGTTCGGGCGCAGGTCCTCGCCCTCGGGGAGCTCGCCGCCCGGCAGCCCCTCGCAGTCGGTCGGCCGCGTGAACGGCTCGTCGGACCACACGCACGAAACGCCGAAGGGCGTCTTGCCGCGGGGGAAATCGAAGTTCTGCCGCAGACGCTTACGCACCAGCATCATCAGCGGGTCGTCGCGGGAGTCGCGCAGGTCCGTGATCTTGAGCCGCGTGCCGTCGAGCCGACCCGCGCAACCGCCGACGGTGACGACCGGCAGCTTCCGGTTCACCGCCTCGGCGATCAGGCCGCACTTGGGAGAGAGCGCATCCATCGCGTCGATGACCACGCCCTCGAAGCCGGCGAGGACCTCGTGGGGGTTGAAGCGCGAGAGGAAGCGCGTGTGCTCGGTCACGCGGATCACCGGGTGGATGGCGCGCGCCCGTTCGGCGACCGCGGTCGTCTTGGCCTTGCCGACGTTCCCGGCCACCGCGTGCAGCTGCCGGTTGGTGTTCGAGACGCAGACGCTGTCTCCGTCGACCAGCGCGAGGTGGCCGACGCCGGAGCGGGCGAGGGCCTCGGCGGTCCAGGAGCCGACACCCCCGAGGCCGACGATCATGAACGAGGCGCCCGCGAGACGCTCCATCCCGGCGCGCCCATAGAGGCGGCCGAGGCCGGCGAAGCGTTCGAGGTGGGCGGAGTCCATCCGCCTTCATCAAGGCGCGAAACGCCGTCGCTCCAAGAAGCAAAATGGGACGCTCCGGGCTTGAAGGTTTCGCCCTGTTCGGCAACCTAGTGTCTCCCTCATGGCCGACACCCCGCCCAAGATCCTCCAAGCGCCCACGTCCCCGCTGTGGTACCACATCACGGTCTGCGCGGTCCTCGGCCTAGCGCTCGCGCTCGGCGGCGCCTTGGTGCTGACCTGCAAGGATACCCTGGCCGCCGAAGGCGTCAGCGCCGTCTTCCGCGCCGCCCGCACCCCGCTCCAGCAATACCGGGCTGAGAAAGGCGCCTGGCCGGCGGATTTCGAGCTGGCCCAACCTCCGGAGAGCCTCCAGCCCTACGGCTTCCGCGCCACCACGATGGCCCCGCTCGAGAAATGCGGCGTCGCCGGCACCTGGCGGTTCACCGCCGCGGGCAAGGGCAAGCCCGCCCTCGTCTTCACCCCCGCGGAAGTGGGTGGCTCGTCGCAACGGGTCCTCGCCGCGGTCGACGCCCAGGTGGACGATGGTCAGGTCGCCGCCGGCAAGTTCCGGAGCGACGGCCAGGCCGGCGTCCTCACGCTGAGGGACGAGTGATCGCCTCCGCGCGGCTGCGGAGGTCGGCCTCGTAGAGCGCGTTCACCAGCTCGTCGAGCTCGCCCTCGAGGATCTGCTCGATGCCGTGCACGGTCAGGTCGATCCGGTGGTCCGTGATCCGGTTCTGCGGGAAGTTATAG